>Ga0209064_1002496_pt1 | contig 20100 bp, 20 predicted proteins | sample Inofromicrocosms_FD_187498 | JGI IMG/M metagenome (GOLD analysis project Ga0209064, IMG submission 187498) | Mouse cecum microbial communities from Vienna, Austria - Inoculum for glucosamine and mucus D2O microcosms (SPAdes) (version 2) | ecosystem: Host-associated > Mammals > Digestive system >... | reverse complement strand
AGTCCAAAAAGGAGGAACAGATATCATGAATTTTGACGCATTTCAAAAGACAGAGTTTGACCGGTATGCAGAGGAGGCCCGGGAGAAATGGGGCACGACGAAGGCATACGCGGAGTATGAGCAAAAGAGAAAAGGAAGGACAGAGGAGGAAATGAAAACAGCTGCGGACAGGATGATGGCTTTGTTTGCCGAACTGGGTTCTCTTCGGGAGCATTCGCCTGCCGACAGGGAGGTACAGGAAAAAATAGAAGAGCTGCAGGCATGGATCACAGAGAACTATTATCACTGCACCGATGAGATCCTCAGCGGATTGGGTCAGATGTATGCGGGCGATGAACGAATGAAGCACAACATCGACCAGGCGGGCGGAGAAGGGACTGCTGAGTTTGTCAGCCAGGCGGTCGCTGTCTACTGCTCCGGCAGAAAGAAATAAAAACTATCCGGGGGGTGATCCTTTCCCGCTCCTGCAGGGACAGCCCCTCCCTTGCATAAATCTCACCGAACGCAAATTCCACAATATACTTTCCCAGGTCCGGTGAGATCTGCTTCAGGGATTGGATCACCGCTTCCACTCATATTTATCAAAAAAGGATCACTTCGCCTTCTCAAACCTCTTCTTAAGCACCACAGCACAGACCAGACTGATCAGCGCGACGATCGTAGAATAGATCCCCACATAGATCGTATCTCCGTTTCCATAATTGATCAGCAGAGTACAGATCGTCGGCACCATGCCGGCCACCAGAAAGCTGGGGACATGGTACACGAAGGAGATCCCCGAGTAGCGGACCTCGGTCTCAAAATAGGAGGACCAGAGGGAACCGATACACGCCCAGATCAGGTTGTAGGCGATGCTCCATCCAAGCACAACCCCAATGATCGTGATCCAGAGGTTGCCGCCGCTGATCTCGATGACCTTCAGGGTAGGGATGCTCAGGATGGCGGACGAAGCGGCCCCGATGACAAAGGTTTTGGTATTTCCCAGCTTCTGGGCGCACCAGCCGCCGAAGAGCGTAAACGGGATCTTGAAGATACACGCAATGATTGTAATGACATAGGTCTGGATCAGCGGCATCCCAAGCCATCCTGTACAGTAGGACAGGATCCATACGATAAAAATATTGTAAAATGTTCCGTCAACCCATCTGGTACCGCTGCCCAGCAGAAGCGTCGGCCAGTAATTCTTTACCATGGGGATAAAACCTACCTTTGCCTTTTTGCCTTCCGCCTCCTGATGCTCCAGCCTTGCCTGAGCCGCCTTAAAATCAGCAGTCTCCATCATATCGCCCTTCAGCCGGACCGCAATGAGCGTCAGCACGATAGCCGCCAGGAACGGAACTCTCCATCCCCAGGTAAAGAAGATGCTCTCATCCAGAAAATAGTTCGGCAGCGCGATCAAAATGGATGACAGGCCGAAGCCAATGGGAAGTCCGATCTGTGGAATACAGGAAATGAAATTCCGCTTGGATTCGGGCACATTTTCATAGGCCATCAGGATTCCGCCGCCCCAGGTGCCGCCCCGGCCGAAGCACTGGAACAGCCGCATCGCCTGCAGGATAAATACGACGATGATCCCCGCCGATTCCGCAGGCGGGAGCAGACCGATCACAGAAGTAGAGATCCCCATCATCAGCAGCGAAGTATACATGGTAAATTTCCGTCCCTTTTTGTCCCCGATGTGTCCGAAAAATACCGCACCGAAGGGGCCGGCAATATAGCCGATGGCGAACGACATGTAGGACAGGATCAGCGCGGTGACCTCATTGCCGCTGATCGAGAAAAATACTTTGCTGAACACTGTTCCTGCCGCCGTACCATAGAGCAGGAAGCAATACCATTGCACCGCGCTTTCAAAAAGTGTGATCGCAGCTGTCTTTTTAAAATTTTTATCCATAATTCATTTTCCCCCATTCAGTCCTCTTCACCCTCATAGTATTTGAACGGCCACGGTCCGGAATAGTCCGCGCCTGCCGGGATGATCATATAGTGTGTGTTGATCTGGCCGTCCTGCAGATCGTGGATCAGATACGCGGGATTTCCCAAAAAGAAACGGTCTCCGCCTCCTTTGAAATTGTCGGCGGCTTCTTCCGGTGTCACATCCGGCCCGGTCTTTGCCCGGAAATCCACTTCCATCTGCATGGCAACAGGCGGGCAGGTTACAGCAGGAATGCCCTGCCATTGTGTAAAGATCCCGGTATGCATATGGCCGCAGCACAGCCGTACATTGCGGTGGAGTCTTAAGATCTCCGCAAGCCGGTCCGCCTGTCCGAAGCCCTCATCCATGGCCGGAAGTCCGGTCACAAACGGCGGATGATGCGTAAATACCAGAGCCGGCTTGTCCGGATATTCCACGATCTTTTTCTCCAGCCACTCCGCTACTTCATCCGTCAAACCACCGTAATGGCAGCCCGGAATGCTGGTATCGATGACGATTACGCGGATCGGCTGATCATCGATGGTATAGCATATGTAAGGCTTGATATCATCCATAACAGGCGTTTCGGAATCAAACATCTCCAGATAAAAATCACGCTTATCATGGTTGCCCGGAACGATATAGCAGGGGCGGGGGAGCTTCCTCAGGCCCTCACGCACGATCTCATAACCTTCCCTTGTACCGCCTTCCGACAGGTCTCCGGTCACGACAAAAAATTCCGGCAGCTCATACTCCTTTAATTTTAGAAAATATTCCACCGTCCGATTCATGGCAGTGATCGTGTCCGCTTTTTGAAACGAAAGCTTCCCGTCGCCCCGCAAATGAAAATCTGAAATTTGAAAAATACGCATGTTTATTTCCTCCTCTTCTTGTATGTAATATTTACTCACGGCGGATCAAATCCGCATAAAAAAATATAGAGAAAGGCAAACTCATCTCGTTGAGTTACCTTTCTCTATATTTTCTCTAGGTGTTATCAATATAGCAGTTTTTCCAGAGTATGTCAATAACAAATTTTTAGAGTTTTGGATATTCTGCATAATGAAAAAGAAATTTTATTATTTTTTTTATCCATATTGACATTGTGTGTGATACGTTGTATATTAAGTAACGAGACAAGAGTGCTAAGAGTAGTCCGAATCCCATGACAAGGGACTTTTGGATTGCTTTTTTTTATCCAGACAGTATCCGGAAACAGAGCGAATGGGATCAGACCTGTTCGCTCTGTTTGTTTTAGAAAAGCTATGCGTAAAGGAGTTAAAAAGTATGATGAACAAAAAACAACTGCTCGAAAGGACCCGGCTGTTTGTGCTGGATATGGACGGAACATTTTATCTTGGCAGCCAGCTTCTGAAAGGGTCCCTGGAATTTTTATCCGAGGTGTCCAGATTAGGAAAGAAGTTCATTTTTTTTACAAATAATTCATCGGATTCCGCGGATAATTATATACGGAAGCTTGCGAAAATGGGATGTTCCATAACGAAAGAGGAGATCATGACCTCGGGGGATGTCACTGCGATCTACCTGATGAAAAATTTCCCGGAAAAAAAGGTGTATCTGCTCGGCACGCGCGCCCTGGAGCAGCATTTTCAGGAATACGGGATCCGCCTGGTCAAGGAGGACGCGGACATTGTTGTCGTTGGATTTGACAAAACACTTGATTATGATAAACTGACTAAGGCATGTACCCTGATCCGCAACGGAGCAGAGTTTATTTCCACCCATCTGGATATCAACTGCCCTACAGAAACAGGTTTCATTCCGGACTGCGGATCCATCTGCGCGGCCATTGAACTGTCCACCGGAAAGCACCCTCATTATCTGGGAAAGCCGTTCAGGGAAACCGTCGATATGATCCTGGAAAAGACAAAGATCCCCCGGGAGTACATCAGCTTTGTGGGAGACCGGATCTACACCGATGTAAAAACCGGCGTCAATAACGGAGCCAACGGGATCCTGGTCCTGTCCGGGGAGACACGCCTGGAAGACATAGAAAAATCTGATGTAAAGCCGGATGCGGTATTCGAAGGGCTGTATGAGATGGCAGAGGTCCTGAAGGAATTATAGCAACAGAGCACTACTTTATGAAGGAGGGAGACTAGTATGAAGCTATCTGAGATACTCGCGGATTTCCCGATGATAGCCGCGGTCAGAAATGAGGACGACCTGCGGGAATGCTTTAAAACACAATGCAAGATTATATTTATTTTATATGGTTCTATCTGCAATATCACGGAGATCGTCAAGCAGGTAAAAGCTCATGGAAAAATCGCGATCGTACACATGGACTTTGTGACCGGCATGGCGATCCGGGACGTATCCGTGGAGTTTATCCTGAGAAACGCCGGCGCGGACGGGATCGTCAGCACAAAGCCAAATCTTGTGAAGGAGGCGCAGAAACAGGGATTTATCGCGATACAGCGGACCTTCCTGGTGGATTCGATCGCGCTGAATTCGCTGGAAAAGCAGGTGGAGCTGTCTATGCCCAGCGCCATAGAGATCATGCCCGGGATCATGCCGGATATCATCAGGCAGGTCAAAAGTGCCGTGAAGATCCCGGTGATATCCGGCGGGCTCCTGTCCGAAAAGAAGCATGTCATCACGGCGCTGTCCGCCGGCGCGGATGCGGTGTCCACTACAAATCATGCGTTGTGGTATGCGTGAGTTATTCTTAAGAACTTCTTATTGTTCATACGGCGCCGCGCACTCGCCGCGCGGCATCCTGCCAATATAGTGGAACATGACTGCTCATATCGGCCGTTTTCGGCATACTTGACTTCGATGATGCAGCCTGTTTTTGTGGGGGGAATTTCCAGGCGGATATCGGTGTATCCTATTCCAGATTCTGCGTTAGATTTCACACTCCAGCTTCCTTCTGCCTGTAGAAGCCCTAAGATCATTCCGTGATAAAAGTTTTCTTTCATCTCCTTTCGTGTAAAGGTATCGCGGATACTGATGGAGACAGCCAATCACGGTTTTGGAAAAGTATTTACTGACTGCGGCCGGCGGGTACATCGGATGCCTGTTCATTTCCGCCTTAAGCATGCTGGTGTCGGCAAAAACCAGGTCTACCGTGGTTGCGGTGCTCGTTCCGTTCATCCTGATCTTTATCCCGTCATTCCTAGCAAATATCAACAGCCCGGCGGTCGCCCGTCTGCTGGGACTCCTTCCGGACCAGCTGCTCCAGACCGGGACGGCACTTGGCATGTTTAACCTGTGCTCCCTGGGGGATAAGGTCACGGGCGCGGTGCCGATGCTGCTGGGACTGTATACGGTGCTGGCGGTTGTGATCCAGCCGGTGATCTATCGGGAGTATGCGGGGAAGGAAGCGGGGTAATCCTTCCGAATACAGATCTGCCATAGGCGTGAATGTACTTCCGGGAAACATCCCGGTAGAGATTGAAGTATTGATTGAATTAAAAGCTATCCTCTATTGACGTAGGGGATAGCTTTTTTTCGATCAACCTGCCTCTGCCGTCCCTTCCACAAAAACAGGAATCATATTGACACGAAAATATGTATAGAGGTATAATATTATTGTAATAAAAAGTTGCATTATCCCGTGTGGAAAAGGGTTATCCAGTGAAAAGAGAAATGAATAACAACGAAGAAAAAAGAACAGAAAAGAAGCAGGACCGAAGAAAAAAAGACAAAGGTTTCCCTCTGCTTCTTTCTATTATACTGATTTTCAGCATTTTCGGAGCTGTCATATTCTCCGTGGCGCACAAGATTTCCAAGGAGATGTCGGATTCTGCCATCCAGAACTTGAGCGAGAGTCTGGATCTGATGAAGGGGACGATCGAAGCCATCCTGCTAAAGGAGGCAGAGTTCCAGAAGCTGATCGCGCAGGAGATCGCAGATCTTGAAGATCCCGAGAGGTTTGTCTGCGCCTACGACATGAATCAGACCATGGTAAAGATGTCTCTGATCTTCTCCGGGGAGGAAGAAGGCGTTTCCAATACAGGAGATCTGTTTACCGCGGAAGAACTTGATTTCTCATCAGGGGGGAGCGTTGACGGGCTTCCGATTTCCCAGTCTTATATAAATTATATGGGAACCTGGGCGTATACGATCAAGTGTCCGGTGGAAAAGGACGGTCAGGAGATTGCCTCGCTGTATATCGAGTACGTGTATGACGCGCTTGACCGGTCGCTTCCGGATGGTTTTTATAACGGGCAGGCCATGCTCTATATCATGGATACCCAGAGCGAGAGACTTGTGCTCAAACCCAAGGGAATGGGGGAGAGGGATGCAGGACATCTGAATCTGGAAGACTTTTACCGCGCCAACAACATACAGGAAGAAAGCCTTCGGGCAGAAGTTGAGGAATGCGTGAAAAACGGGGATAATATTTTATTCTATCACAATATACAGGGAAAAAGCGCCCTGAACTATATGTGGGCGGTAAATGAGGGAACGATCTATCTGATCGGTTACGTACCCATCGGGGCGATCCAGCAGGAGGGCCGCACTGTAAACCAGAACATTTTCATCGTCATCATGGTAATGCTGGTTGCCTTTTTCCTCTGCTGCACGCTGTATTACCTGAACCAGAGACAGCAGGAACGGCTCCGGAGAGAGCGTGAGGCCGAACGCGAGATACACAACCAGCGGCTGGCGGAAGCCCTGCAGGCCGCGCAGATCGCAAGCAACTCCAAGACCACGTTCCTTTCCAACATGTCGCACGACATTCGGACCCCGATGAATGCGGTCCTGGGATTTACGACGCTGCTTGCCAAGGATGCGGAAGACCCGGTGAAGGTGCGGGAATACACGAAGAAGATCACTGCCTCCGGACAGCATCTGCTCAGTCTGATCAATGACGTCCTGGACGTTTCCAAGATTGAAAGCGGAAAGGTGGTGCTTACGGTTGAGGAATTCACCCTGAACGACCTGGTGTCCTCCGTAGACACGATCATCCGACCCATGGCGCAGGCAAGAGCACAGAGTTTTCACCTGGAAGTCACAGGCATCAAGCACGAATATTTGCTGGGGGACGAGACGAGGATCAACCAGATCCTGATCAACCTCCTTTCCAATTCCGTAAAATATACGCCCGAGGGAGGCAATATCTGGTTTCGGATCATCGGTTTGAAACAGCGCTCCAGTCAGTATGAGCATATCCGAATTGAAGTGGAAGACGACGGATACGGGATGACGCCGGAGTACCTGGAAACCATTTTTGATGCATTTACCAGGGCGGAGAACAGTACCACCAATAAGGTTCAGGGAACGGGCCTTGGCATGGCGATCACAAAAAATATCGTAGAGCTCATGGGCGGTACGATCGACGTGACCAGTGAAGTGGATCATGGAACCCTTTTCAGGGTAGAACTGGAATTTCGTATACCGGAAGGCCGGGCCGACAGGCAGTTCTGGGAGAAAAACAGAATTTCCAGTATCCTGCTTGTGGACGGTGACGCAGAGAGCGCGGAAAATATCCAGGTGCTGATGAAAGACACCGGGATCCATGTGGATACAGCCTCCGGTGAAGAGGAAGCCCTGCGGCATATCCGGGAGTATCACAGGAAAGACAGCAGCGGAAATGGCAGTCAGCCGCGGTCCCCGGAAGGCAGCGGCGGGAATGACAACCAGTTGCAGTCCCTGAAAGGCTATTGTGGTTATGACCTGATCCTGCTGGACTGGAACGGGGCGGACCTCGGCATCGCCCATACTGCGGAAAAGTTGCGGGAGACCATTCCGTATACGGTGCCGATCCTGTTTCTGGCGTCGTATGATGATACCAGGATAGAAGAGGCGCTCCGCATTGAGAACACGGAGATGCTTGCGAAACCATTTTTCGTATCTGCATTTAAAGAAAAGATTATGGAAATGCAGAATGATAAGCAGGAAGAAATAGCACCCGAGGGCGCGGAGGACGTGACTTTGGAGGGACTGCATTTTCTTGCGGCGGAAGACAACGAGATCAATGCGGAGATTCTTCAAGAGATCCTCTCGATTGAGGGGGCGGGATGTGAGGTCGTTGAAAATGGCCAGATGGCTATAGAGCGTTTTTCGAATGCGGCGGAAGGTGAGTTCGATGCAATCCTGATGGATGTCCAGATGCCGGTGATGAATGGATATGACGCCACCAGGGCGATTCGTGTGTTGGAGCGGAAAGACGCGCGGACCATTCCGATCATTGCCATGACGGCAAATGCATTTGCGGAAGATGAAAAGGAAGCACTGGATGCAGGAATGAATGTACATCTGGCAAAACCGATTGATATCGATCTGCTGAAAAAAGTTATAAAGCAATGTATTAAGAAAACGCCGTAGCGCAAAGAAAGGAATAAGCAATGAAAAGAAAGACCCGGGGGAGAATGAAACGATCAGCGGCGGCCGGCCTGGCCGTTATGCTGATGTTTTCAGCAGCAGCCTGCGGAGGCAAAGAAGAATCCGTCAACAATCTGATCAAAAATGAGAAAAAGGATAAAAAGGTAGTCAATTTGTTTGGCCCTATGGAAAAATCAAATCCCAATGCGAAAAATATAGCAAGAAGCGCATTTGACCTGACGATCGCCATGGCAGAGGAGGAACTTGGGCTGACCGTAGAATACAGGACCTATACGGCGGATGACCACCAGGACATGACTTATGATGAAGTCGGTGTTAACCGCGTCCGCAATAATATGGATGACCTGTATCTGCTGAATCCGGACACGATCCAGGTGCTGGGGTCGGAAGGAAATCTTCTGGATCTGTCCGGCCTGGACTGTGTTGAGAATTTAAGAGAGGTCGTAAAGACGGCAAATATGGTGGACGGCAAGCTTGTTGCAATTCCGCAGGAGGTTGTGGCTCACGGCCTGTTTGTCAATAAGACGATGTTTGATGAATACAAGCTGGAACTGCCGGAAACCCCGGAGGATCTGCTGGAATGCTGCAGGGTTTTCCAGGAAAATGGGATTGAGACGCCTATTGGCGCAAACCGCTGGTGGCTGGAGAATTTTGTATTTGCTCAGGCTTACGCGGACCTGTACAACGGGGGGGATACGGAGGCAGAGATTGAAGCGCTGAATAAAGGGGAACGTAAGTACAGCGATTATATGCGTCCTGCATTCGAATTTCTTCAGAAGCTGATCGACCTTGGATATGTCGATGCGGAAAAGGCCTATGTCTCCGAGGCGATCGACGGGGAAGGGCCGGATTTTCTGTCGCAGAAGACTCCGATCGTGATGGCATATTGGGGGGCGGCGAACTCGGAGACTGCATATGGAGCTCCGGATTTTGAGCTTCAGGTAATCGGATTTCCAAGCCATCTCGGCCCAATGCCGGTCGTGTCGATGACAGGATATGGAATCGGCACCAATGCGGAGAACATGGAGGATGCAAAGAAGGTCCTGAATGTTATCCTTTCCGATGAAGCGCTTCAGATCTATTCGGAACATAATAAGGTGATCTCTCCGTCGAAAAACGTAGAGGTAGACTGTATCGACGCGTTAAAGCCGCTGAATCAGAAGATCCAGGAGAATAAGTATGTCCTTGGCTCCAACGCCGGAATGAAGATGGAGCAGTGGGGAAACACCTGCCTGATCGTACGGAATCTCTTGGGAGGAGCCACTGTCGATGAATGTATGGCAGAATTCGACCGGCTGCAGGAGGAATCGCTGAAGTAAACGAAAGATCGGGTGATATGCCGCCCGCATCCTCTCAGCCGATCAGCATGTTGGCTGGCTGGGAAATAAACTGTAACAAGAAAGGATCATATCATGTCCAACATTTATAAAGGAACCATGGAGTTAATAGGGAATACCCCTCTTGTAGAGGCTGTCAATATAGAGAAAAACCTGGATCTGGCTGCCAAAGTGCTGGTAAAGCTGGAATATCTCAATCCAGCAGGAAGCGTAAAGGACCGGGTTGCCAAAGCCATGATCGAAGATGCAGAGGAAAAGGGGATGTTAAAGCCCGGTTCCGTGATCATCGAACCTACATCAGGAAATACAGGGATCGGCCTTGCCTCTATTGCGGCAGCAAAAGGCTACCGTATCATCCTGACCATGCCGGAGACCATGAGCATAGAGAGAAGGAATATCTTAAAGGCTTACGGCGCGGAGCTGGTATTGACGGACGGCTCGCTGGGGATGCAGGGTGCCATCGACAGAGCGGAAGAACTGGCAAAGGAAATCCCGGACAGCTTTATCCCAGGCCAGTTTGTGAATCCGGCCAACTCTGCCGCGCATAGAACCACCACCGGTCCCGAGATCTGGAAGGACACGGACGGAAAGGTAGAATACTTTGTGGCAGGCGTAGGAACCGGCGGTACACTGACCGGAACCGGCGAATATCTCAAATCAAAAAATGGCGATATCAAGATCATTGCTGTTGAACCCGCGGACTCTCCGGTGCTTTCCGAAGGAAAGGGCGGCCCTCATAAGATTCAGGGAATCGGGGCAGGCTTCATTCCGGAAGTTCTCAACACAGAGATTTATGATGAGATCATCTCAATCGAAATTGATGACGCATACGAAGCGGCAAAGCTGCTTGCCAAACAAGAAGGAGTTTTGGTAGGAATTTCCTCAGGCGCGGCACTGCATGCGGCGCTCATACTGGCAAAGCGTCCGGAAAATAAAGGAAAAACGATCGTTGCGCTGCTTCCGGACACAGCAGACCGTTATTATTCCACACCATTATTTGGATAAAATAAAAGGGCTTTCGGAAATGATGATCATTGCGTGATATAACATGGTTTACCGCAAATATCATTTCCGCAGAGCCCTTTTTATTTCCTCTAGTGTACTGACTTTGAATGAAAGTTAATGTGTCACTATACTAGTTTTGTTTTAAAATTTTGTCAAGCACTTCTTTCGAGACGGTTTGGGAGGCGGCCTGATTCTCGGCAGCCGCTTCCACCAGCTCTGTCCGGAGGATCGGTATTTCCTTGGGGGCATCAATCGCAAGCTTTACCCAGTCTGTTCCTGTATCAACGATCGTCAATTTAATATTTTTATTAATAGAAAGGGATTGCCCCTTCCGGCGTTGTAAGATGAGCATGCTATGATTCCTCCTTTATCATGTCTCCGATCACATGCCGGAATGTATATTCCGACTGATCCAGAATAACCTGTCTTGCCTGACGGCTCCGGACATTGACAACAAGCGGCGCTTTCAGGTTTACCGTCGATTCTGCAACGGAATCACGCATGACACAGATTACATAGTAGGAAAGATCTTCAGCGGTTTCAGCATCCAGCTCTTTCATATCCTGTCCAGACAAAGAAGGTGTGTAGTCATTCAGCAGCCCAAAAGGATTCATCAATATAAAAGAAAGCGTCTCATCCTCCAGGCACTGCAGGGAGATCAGGGAGTCATTATCTTCATGAAACGGAATCGGAAGATATTCCGTATATGCTTCAAATCCGATCAATCCGTTGACAATATGGATTAATTCGCTCTTGTCATATGAAACTTGTCCAAAATATTTTGCATTAATTTCCAATTATATTATACCTCCTGGTGAATGCTGTAATTAAAAATATAAGGGCTTTTTTCAAGCCCTTATATCTACTGGTTCATAGTCCGGATTTGCGCTCGGTGGCACATAGAGCGGTCCGCCTACATATTCGATCAATACCTCAGGACGCTGCGTGATCGACATCTCAATATTACCCGGGATAAATTCAAAATTACCGTTGGCCACCTTCAAATCAAAGTTCAGCTTATCCATCTCGTAATTGATTGTCAGATCAGGAGCTTCATAACTGATATCCACCGGAGCAGACGGGGTAAATCCCAACTCAAATTCTCCTGTGGGCTGAGCTGTCCTCTGCTGCATGATCTGCCCGATCACATCCTGGCCGATATCTGCTTTTAATAAGAGCTGACCTTCCTGCGCTAACTGTGCGGTAGCGCTGTAAGCCGCCTGCTGGCCTTTCTGCGCGGACTGCTTCACACTTGTAGCAGTCGTCGGCACAACAGAATTTCTTGCCTGAAATGAATCAAGCTTCAATTTTACAGGACGGCTCTTGATAGACAGTCCACCATCATTTTTATGAATTTCCAATTCAGCACGGGAACGTGAATATTCCAGCCGCGCATTATTGATCTTCAACTCATATTGAATGGGGACAGTCGTAATCTGAATGAGTTGATCCATAAAGTTATCCTCCCTTCTCTCTTATTTTCTATTAATTCATAAAGTCAATAAATGAAGGTGTCAAAATATTGTTTCCAACCTTTAATGATGCATTATAAACATACTGTGCCCATGAGAAATCCATGATCGCTTCCGCCATATCCACATTGACCACATTGTCATAATCTTCCGCAATCTGAATCTTATTGTTCTCCAGACGTTCCTTGGTGGTGGTCAGGAACTCCGTCTGTGTACCAAGGATGGTAACCTGGGAGAGGAGATCGTTGCGGCCATTCTCGAACTTGCCTACTAACTCTTTGTACCGATCATAATCAAATGGCTCTTTTTCCAACTCATCTGCAACCATACCCGCAAGAAGAACCATGTTCTTCGGATCCTTATCAGCATCTTGGCCATATCCAACCAGGTTGATACCAGGAAGGGAAGTATTGAAAGCGGTAGCGGGATCAATATTATACTGTCCATCAGGCGGGTTAGCAACGTCTTCAACACCCAGTCCAAAACCTAAATCAATAAAATGTGAGTCTTTGGATAATTCTTCTAAAATCTTCGGATCACCGTTGGTAACATCTTCGCCGCGATACTTTAAAATCTGAATTTTATTCCCATTTCCATCTACACCATCCTCCAAAGTAAAAGGAACATTTTTAGCATCACTTCCGCCGAACACATATTCATCACCATAAGTAGCATTCAAGGAAAGCAGCATACTCTGCTGTGCACCGCGCCATGCGTCGGCATAAGTCTGTCGGGTCTCTTTGGAATGATTGGTTCCGTTCATTCCTTCGATACCATATTGCTTTGCCAAAACCAACGCTATATTACTGATCTGCATTGCAGAATCTTCCTGCGCGTTCTGGTGGGACTGAATATCATCTACCGTATCCAGATAATCATTATTCTTTGCATATTTCCGCTCCAATGCAGTAGCCCGCAATGCGCTGGAAGGATCCTCAGCAGTAGACATATATTTTCTCTGAGTCATAACCCTGTTTCTCATCGTATCCAGATTCTTCATAGAAGTGGAAAGATTTTTATTATAATTTCTTAAAATCGCATTTGTTGTAATTCTCATTTTAAACCTCCTCTTATCTTCCGACTACGCCGGTGCCGTTGATCAATTTGTCAAGCATCTCGTCAAGAGTGGTCATAAGCCTTGCCGCAGCACTGTAAGACTGATTATAATGCAGCAGGTTCATACCTTCTTCATCTAACTGTACACCTGAAATGGCATCTCTGGAATTTGCAGTCTGGTTCAGGACTGTAATCTGATTGTTCAACATCGTAGATGCTGATGAAATATCTATACCAAGAGTTACTTCCATATTTGCAAAGCAGTTATAGAAGCTTCCGGTGTAGAACCTTACATCTGCACCATTATTTCCGGCTGCTGTGCCCTTAGCAGTAAAAGCATATTCCTTTGAAAGCATATTGATCATATTTACAATATTTTCATTGGCAGTGGAACCAACCACTCCATTTACCTGATTGTTAGAATTTGTAATTCCATAACTTCCGTCCATCCAGCCAGTAGCAATTTTGATGTTGAGTGCGGAAAAATCTTTAGTGGGATCAATTTTTTCAAAAAGCGGACGTTCCGTTTTTTTAGTAGGATCATAAACAGGATTTAACGCTTTTACATCACCTTTATACTCATTAGCAAGATCGGGCGCCCCATTACCGTCGTCCGCATAATATTTTCCATCTTCGCTTTTAAAGAACTTATTATTAGTTGCATCTTCATATATTAAATACTCTTTGTTATTGGCAGTATCTTTATATATTTGCTGAGTGCTTTCGTTTGCTGTATTAAACTCTTTCGCAAACTTCGCAACCAGAGAATCCAGCACCTTCTCATAATACCCGATTCCCTTAAAATCACTGTCATCAAAATCCCCCGACTTATTCATAAAGTCAAGGCTTCCTTTCAATGTACCTTCTGTGAGCTTATCGGTCATTTCATTCGTATATCCATCCGCATCGGTCAGTGTCAGTGTAACCGGCTGTCCGGAAACATCTGTACTGAACTGCCCGTACCGTCCGTCAGAAATCAGCCGATGGCTTACACCGTCCGAATCTGTAAAGGATACATCCAGAACCTGTACGGAATATCCTTCGCCGATCTTCTTCTGCTTATATTCCACATTGATCGGAAGATAGCTTCCCAGTTCATCCAGCAGCTTGTTCCGCTCATCCATCAGCTCCAATGCGGGATTTCCAAGTACCTGGCTGTTCTTGATGCTGGTATTCAATTCCGCAATGTTCTTCAAAGTCGCATTCAGGTCTTTGATATCCGTATCACGGAAGTTCTCCTGTGTATCATGCCGGATATCCTGAAGGGAAACTGCTTTCTCACGGAGCAGGTTTACAATAATCTGCATCCTGGAACGAACTACGGTATCATTTTCTTTTGTATATCCATCGTCTTTGGAAAGGGTCTGGAGCGCATTGCTTAGATTAATGAATGCGTCCCGGATCCCGGACGTTGTACTCTCGTCAAATGCGACCTGCAGTTTTTCCAATCCTGCAGCCTGCGCATCGGTGGTTCCGAGCTTGGCAATCTGAGAACGGTACTGGGCGTCAAGGAATGGGTCGCGAAGCTGGGAGATCCCGGTCATATCGACACCATAACCTACCCTGGTACTGTTAGAAGAGTTGTAGAAACTACCGTTTCTCAAATTTAAACTGGCAATATCAAGACGCTGCCTTGTATAGCCTTCGGTGTTAATATTTGCAATATTCTGTCCGGTCACATCAATGGAACGCTGGCTGGCAGCCATAGCGAGCTGAGCGGTGGTGAAACCGGCAAATGTTGAACGCATCATAAAGTGGATCCTCCTCCTGAATGTATTAAATGAAACGGTTCCCCGGGAACTCAATAGAGCTCCCTATACGGAACGGCTTGAAAAATGCTTCGTGTTTTCATTTTCAGTCTTTTGCCCGCTTGCGGAATAGGTGGCCTTTCCCACCGGATTCCCGGCCAGATTCAACTCAATGACCCGAAGATTGACTTCGATCGCATCCCGGATACTTCCGCTTAAGGACTGCATGGTATGAACCTGACTGTCAACCCTGTCGAACAGGGGCTTTAGCATGGCTGCATCCGTATCCGGGATCTTTTCCAAGATCTGCCGAAAGGTGCAGCCCTCCAGTCCGAGACGCTTCTGTTCCGCTTCACGCTTCTGTTCCAACCCTCTCAGGCGCATGACCGCGGCCTGTTCTTTGTGCATAAAATCTTCTAAAATGCCAACCCGGTTCTTCACAGTAGCATCAAGCTTATCTTGCTCAATCGGAATCAATGTATCAAAAAATTCTATGAATTCCTTCATAAGATCAGCAAAAGCTGAAAAATCACTCATACACGCAAATCCTCCTGGAATAGTAATCTGATTCCCCCTCATCTCTGGTTCCGCGGTATCTCTTCAAAAGACATGAAAAAAAGATCTGAACCTGTCTTTCTCTTATACCAATAAAATCCTGGATGCAATGGCATAGGCATCAATCTGATACGTATGCTCCGCAACCTTGTTCTTTAGATCCTGGACCTTCTCTGCAGATGCGGTATCAGACATCCCGGAGGATAACTGCCGGGAAACCGACTCTGCAAAGGTGTGCTCTTCAATCTGTCGTGGATTAGACTGTATGATCAAAGCGTCAAAGCTATGTCCGTCACTTGAAGCTGCAGAAGGAGCAGGATTTTCCTTTGTATGAATCCGAAGATCCGGATAGCTTTTCATTACATTGTTAGTCGTTATTTTCATACTGGACTCCTTTTCTAAACATTGCAGTCTTTTTTACTGTATTAGAACAAATTGTTTTATAGTTTATATCTTGAATATCGGCATAACTTCGAAAATCATAATAAAAAAAAGTACATTTAATTACAGCGAATCCCGCAAAAAGTGGGATGACTTTTACCCTGTAGGGCATATACAGAAAGCAGCAGACGACGGGCTTTCCGTATACGGACGTAAAAAACAGATGCGCTGGAAGCGCATCTGTTTTTATGATCATAATTTTCCAACTGTACGGTTGCAATCCGAAATCTCAGTTTTATGCAATTTATTGCAATAAAACTGAGATTTTGGATTAGCAACCTACTCATAAATGAGCAAAAAAGCGGCTGCGTTAGCAGACGTTAGAGTGCGTAAGCACGGTTTTTGCGAATGGATGAGTAGGTTGGAGGCTCTTTAGAGCATCCAACCGTACAGTTGGATAATTTTCATATTTGAAGAATACCCAAATACCATCGTATGCGGAAAGGCTGCCGTCGGCAGTTTTCTGTATATGACTTACAGCCGTACAGATGGAAATGATTCCGTCAGCCTTTCAAATGATTCAAAAGAACGGAAGGGATATTGTCGCAGGAAGCCTGCGTACATACCGCGCCGATATTGTAAGCCACCATCGGCATTCCGTATACCACACAGGATTCCTTGTCCTGTCCGATCGTAAACGCGCCCTTCTGGCGCATCTGCAGCAGTCCCTCCGCTCCGTCGCTGCCCATACCGGTCATGATGATGCCGACTTTTTTTATGGCGACATTCTTGGCAATGGAGTTAAAGAGGACATTTACAGACGGACAATGTCCGCTGACCTTGGGTCCGGGGTGGCACTGTACAATGTAGTTATTTCCCGCTCTGACAACTTCCATCTGCTTTGCTCCGGGAGCGATGAGAGCCAGTCCGGGACGGATGACATCGCCGTTCTTCGCTTCACGGACCTCCATACTGCAGATCCGGTTCAAACGCTGCGCGTACATGTCCGTAAATCCCTCCGGCATATGCTGCGTGATCACGATGCCGGGAATATTTGCCGGAAGCTTCTGCAGCACGGCAAGCGTGGCTTCCGTTCCCCCGGTGGAAGCACCCAGGCCGATGATGGTGGAGTCCAGGACATTCCGCGGGATAGGTGGAAAGGGCATGGGCTTCGCCGCGACATTTTGCGCGGTCACGGCACTGCCGGTATTCTGCCGGGCAGCCACGCGTACCTTTGCCTTGGACGCCGCGCGTACCTTCAGCGTCAGGCCGGTAAAAAATGTATCCTTTGAATTTTTTGCGCTCATATCCGGCTTGCGGACAAAATCCACGGCGCCTGCGGACAGCGCGTCAAATACACTCAAATTTAAAGAAGATACGAGAATGACCGGGATCGGATTTTTCGGAAGGAGCTGCTTGAGAAATTCAATTCCATTGAGTCCGGGCATCTCCACATCCAGAGTCAGCACATCCGGTTTCAGCCGCGGGATCTTCTGACCTGCGTCAAATGCATTAATCGCATAGCCTACGACTTCTATGCCGGGCTGGGTGGAAAGATGCTGTATGATCATCTGCCGGAACAGAGACGAATCGTCCACAACCAGCACTTTGATCGAATTATTCATAAAATATCATCCCTTTCTTGCGGCCAAAATACTTCCTGGCCAAACATCATAAATTTATTTTATCACATAATATTGTAAAGTGTTAGAGTTTTTTAAAAAAGCTGCTTCTGAATTCTCAAAAGCAGCTCGTCATACTTTTTATTTTACCTTCCGATAAGTCGCAGGCTTGAGATACTTATAAGGCGTTGTGGCCTTGTTCAGCCCTTCCGAATGCCCGATCAGAAGATAACCGCCGTCATTGGTCGCGTCGAAAAATCTTTTGACAAGCGCTTCCTTCGTCTCCTGGTCAAAATAGATCATCACATTTCGGCAGAAGATAACGTCGAATTTCAAGCGGAATTTGATCGGATCCATCAGGTTAAACGTCCGGAAGATGACATTGTTTCGCAGATCCTGCGTAACATGGTACGTGCCGGGAGCGTCTCCGGGACGGAAATACTTCTTCTTCCAGGCCGGGGATAACTCCTTGAGCGAATCCTCGTCATAGACCGCATTTACCGCACTGCGCAGTACATTCTGAGAAATATCCGTGGCGAGTACCCTTGTATCCCATCCGGGCTTATTTGCAAAATACTCCTTCAGGATGATGGAGATCGTATAAGGCTCCTCGCCTGAGGAACAGCCGGCGCTCCATATGCTGAGTACTTTATCCTTCTTTGTCTGCTCCAGATAAGGAAGGATGGTCTCTGAGAACAGTTTAAAATGCGCCTCTTCACGCATAAAATAAGTATAGTTGGTCGTGAGCTTATTCAGCATCAGCTCCCGGTCTTCCGGCTTGCCATTATTGATCAGGTACTCTACGTAATCTTCGAACGAGTTGAATCCCATACCGACGATCGTGTTGGAAAGGCGTCCGGTGATGAGCTGCCGTTTTTTCGACAGATCAATCCCATAATTTTGATGTACAAACTTTACAAGACGCTGGAATTCCTTGTCATTTATCGTTAACATGTTTCTTGCTCCTTTTTTTTAATATGCCTGGATCAGTTTTTCGCAATCCAGGAAAAGGATCACGGAATTATTTCCTGAGGAAACCATGCCCCGGATCAGCTCCTGCTGGTTCTCCACCGGGACAGGAGAGATCAAGCTCTGGTCTACATCCATCACCTGCTGAACGGCATCTACCAGGATGCCGATCTTCACATCATTGATATCCAGGATGATGATACAGGTTGTGCTGGTATATTCAATAGGAAGCTTTCCCATACGGAGACGGATATCGATGATCGGGATGATCTCACCTCTCATGCTGATAATGCCCTTTAAATAATCCGGGACAAGAGGAAGCATGGTGATGGAATGATCCGTGATGATCTCGATCACGTAATTTGTACTGACACCGATATTCAATCCGTCACAAGTAAATGTTAAAAATCTTTCTGTGGAAACAGGAGCCTCATTCTCAGAAATGCCGACCTCCGTGTTCTTATGTGTATCTGCTGACATAAAATTATTCCTCCGGTTCCTATAATTTAATATTGAGTATGATATGCTGCGTATAAGTTACCAATATCCAGGATCAGACTGATATTGCCGTCGCCGAGAAGCGTACAGCCGCCGATTCCTGAGTTCTTAATATTGAAACTGTTCAAATAGGAAGGAAGCGGCTTTACAACGACCTGCTGCTCGCCGAGCAGTTCATCCACAAACAGGCAGAAGGACTTATCAGCGGACTCTACCCAGATCAGGATACCGTCTTCAATATTGGTCTTTTCCGTTTCAATATTATATAACTCATGTACACGGATGATCGGATAAAATTCACCCAGACATTTTACAATCTCATTGCCGCCCGCGTCAAGTATGACTTCATCTCTCTGGATCTTGAGAGACTGGCGGATATTTGCGATCGGAATGGTAAACAGGGACTTCCCGACGGAAATCTCCATGCCGTCCGTAATCGCCATAGTAAGAGGAATCTTCAATGTAGTGACGCTTCCCTGTCCAAATTCACTGGAAATGGAAATGGTGCCTCCTACGGATTCTACATTTTTCTTCACAACGTCCATGCCGACGCCTCGCCCGGAGAACTCGGTCACTTCCTCGTTGGTGGAAAAACCGGGGAGCATCAGAAGGGAAAGGATCTCCTTCTTGGAGTACTCGCTGGCAGGCTTGGTCAGAATGCCGTTGCGCTCCGCCTTTGCCAGGATCTTCTCCGTATCCATGCCCCGTCCGTCATCGGTAATGGTAATGATGACCTCGCTTCCGGTATGGCTGGCAGCCAGGATGACCTCGCCCTGGGGATCCTTGCCTGCCGCGATACGCTCTTCCCGCGTCTCCTCAATACCATGATCCACGGAGTTGCGGACAATATGCATGATCGGGTCACTGATGCTGTCCACGATGGTCTTGTCAACTTCGGTGTTCTCGCCTACCAGAGTAAGCCTTACGTCCTTGTTCAGCTTCTTCTTCATATCCCGGACAACACGGTTCATCTTCTGGAAGGTACCGGATACCGGAACCATTCGAAGAGACATCGCGATATCCTGCAGGTCGTCGGTCAGCTTCCGCAGCTGGCGCGCGGACTTCATAAAGTTATCCAACTTCAGGTTCTGCAGATCCGGAGAAGAAGTGACCATGGATTCCGTGATCACGATCTCGCCCACAACAGCTACCAGACTGTCAAGCTTGGAAAGATTGACGCTGATGAGACTCTGCTTCACCGGAGCGCTGTGCGTAGAAGCGGTG
>Ga0209064_1002489_pt1 | contig 20158 bp, 17 predicted proteins | sample Inofromicrocosms_FD_187498 | JGI IMG/M metagenome (GOLD analysis project Ga0209064, IMG submission 187498) | Mouse cecum microbial communities from Vienna, Austria - Inoculum for glucosamine and mucus D2O microcosms (SPAdes) (version 2) | ecosystem: Host-associated > Mammals > Digestive system >... | reverse complement strand
CCATGCCCGTTTTTATTCTTTGTGCTCTCCAAACCGCTTAGGTTCCACAATTACCCAGCCCTTGTCCCGTTCATTTTTGAAAATCAACCCTTTCTGCCTATTTGCTATTGAGTTTCCGAGACCGCTCTGAATTACATTCAGGAAAATATGAAGGATTTAGGAGCTCTCAAAGCAGTGGGGTACACCAGCAGGCAGCTCGTCTGTACGCTCCTTTTACAGTTTGCGGGGATTTCTCTGGCGGTTGCTTTTGTGGGGGCAGGCCTGTCATACGTCTTGTTTCCATATATCAATGAAATGATGGTCTTGCAGACGGGGATTCCTTATACGATCCGGTTTTTGCCGCTTCCCTTCATCCTGACGCTTGGAGTCTTAGGAGGGGCTGTTTCCTTTGTGGTATGGCTGTCCTCGCGCAGGATCAGGAAGGTGGAACCGATCGTCGCGCTCCGGCAGGGGATCAAGACCCACACGTTTAAGAGGAACCATGTCCCCCTTGAAAAGACACGGGCGGGGCTTACTCTTGCACTGGCGCTCAAGACAACTTTTTCCGGTATGAAGCATAATGTGACGGTATGCATAACCATGCTGGTGTTATCCCTTGTCGCCGTATTTTCAGGAGTAATGATTGAAAATATGATTGCAGATATGACCCCGTTTTTGAACATGATCGTGGGGGAAACTGCGGATAGCTGTATAAATATAGCGGCAGATGCCGAGGAAGAATTTCTGGAAAAAATGAATGGGGATGAGCGGGTGGATAAGGTTTATCTATACAACAGTATCCAACTGCTCCATGTGGGCGGCGATGTGTTGATGGTCACGGTTACGGACGATTTTTCTAAAGTGAATAACCAGGATGTGATAGTGGAAGGAAGATTTCCGAAATATGACAATGAGATGGCGATTGCCGCAAAATATGCCAAAGAAAGAGGGCTTGAGACAGGAGATGAGATCGAGCTTACGGCAGACGGCAAACAAGACGGGTATATCATATCGGGATTGGTTCAGATCACCAATAATCTTGGGAAAGACTGCCTGCTTACAAGAGAGGGCTACGAACGTATAGGGGAAATGCAGAATATGAGCTATTATCTGAATCTAACGGAGGAGACGGAGATCGGGAAGTTTAATTCGGAAATGAAGGATCAATTCGCGGGAAAAGTAAACACGACGATTGATATAGACGCAACGGTAGAAGGAGCGGCTTCAGTCTATGTTGCGCTGATGAAGATGATTGTTTTTGCAGTTCTCGTGCTGAGTGTGGTCGTGATCACCTTCGTACTGTATCTGCTGGTGCGGACGATTGTCAGCAATAAAAAGCGTGACTACGGGATCCTGAAATCCCTTGGTTTCACGACGGAGCAGTTAATCTTGCAGACGGCGCTTTCCTTCATGCCGGCAGTGGTTCTCTCGACCGTTGTGGGAGTGACCGTGTGCAGCTTTATGATCAATCCGATGGTGGCTGTATTTTTAAAGGATTTGGGGATCGTGAAATGTACGTTTACGGTTCCCGTGGGGTATAATATACTGGCGGGAATAGGGATGATACTGGCGGCGTTCGGGATTGCGTGCCTGCTATCCCTGAAGATCAAGAGGATTACGCCGAAGGCGCTGTTAGAGAGTATATAGTCGATACAGCCTGGGAAAGATGTTGCATTTGTAATACAAATATTTGCTTTTGGCATACAATAGTGATATTATAAATATAGAATAGAGAAAGAAAGGGGATATTATTTATGGCATTAGCAACTTTAACCGCACGAGTGAATGAGGAAGATAAGATCAGTTTTGACGCATTTTGTTCTAATGTAGGACTGAATACTTCGACAGCAATAAATTTATTTGTAAAGGCAGTTCTGCGTGAAAATAGAATCCCATTTGAAATTGCGCAGTCTCCCGACCCGTTTTTCTCGGAATCTAATATCGCTTATGTAAAAAAATCAGTGCAGGAGTTACGGGAAGGAAAAGGGACGGTTCATGAATTGATCGAGGTGGAGGATGAGTGAAAAATAGGTTTAGCGCTGTACATCGTAAATTAGATTCCGCTATAAACAGCAAGGAATCTAATTTACGATATTGTTTTGCCCTTATTCAGCCTTGCCTTTACATTTCAGATATAGCGACAGCGAGTAAACGGCAGGCAGAAATATGATAGCGATGACCACCGCCGGCAGCACCCATTCCAACCGAAGGAATGCATTCACAATACAAAGAATTCCTACAATAGTATACAGCCGTCCCGAAAATCTATGGGTGAGAGTCCAATTATTCTCGTCTGCCAGAGTCCATGGAAGTTTGATGCCAACCGTATAATTCTGATGGCATTTAGGCAGGTAATTTCCAACCAGGAAAAAGAGGATCCCCATCAGCAGATTCATAAAAAACGTTGAATTCAGCCAGTCTGCCATGGAAAGCTCGAGAGCGTATCCGTAGGTTGCGGCACAGCACACGATGGAGAGGACCGGGCAGATCAGGAGGACCAGACGGTACATTTTCTGGCTTATATTTTTATGTTTCGGGTCGATCGCCGTACAAAATGCACAGAGAATATGGGCTGCGCACATAAAAGCAGGAATCCCAAAAACAGTAAATGTCTTAGAGCTAAAGCCGTTGGGCGTCCCATCAGAGGCAAAATGTGTCGCGATGGTATCCGGCAGGCGGCTCCAGCACAAAATCCCGATCAGTATGGGCAGTAAAGTGATCAAACTGGTGATGATGATGAAGATCTGATGCTTTCTCAGCATAGATGGATTGTCTTTTTTATTCATGATTCGTTCCCTCCTTTTAAATTAGAAAGCCATGCCATTAACTCCTCTACCACGGAAGTATTCAGTTCATAGTATATAAAATTTTTATACTTTGATTCATGAAGTAGATCCGCTTTCTTCAGAATACTCAGGTGGTAGGAAATGGTGGCTCCCGTCATGTCAAAATGACTCCCGATCTCTCCGGCTGACATGCGGCCGGATTTCAGCAGCGTAAGGATCTCACGCCGGACGGGGTCTGACAATGCTTTAAATGTCTGTCCGAAACTCAATAAGCATCCCTCCTGTCTTTGTTCGTGTTTGAAAATCATTCCGCGCCATTTGCCGTGTGTTTTTGGAAAATGGATGGGTATTTAGAAATATTTCTAAATAGATAATAGCATAGGAGGATAAGAAAAGCAATAACTATTTAGAAAAATATCTAAATACTACTCTTTCATATATCCGATATATTAGGAAAAGAAGAGAAAGATATCCTATATATTTGGGAAAGAAGAGAAAGATATCCTAATTATATTAAGAAAAGAGGAGAATAGAAAGTAATGTATTAAGGGATGACATTTTCAGGTGAAATATATATAATAAATATATATTTCAAGACAATGTGACAGCACCATGAGGAGGATAGAGAAATGACATTCTTCGATGCATTTTGTGGAAATACAGTGAGTTTAAGCATGACGACATTATTTTTCGTGGGTGCGGTAATCCAGCTTTTCGGTGAGATACCTTATAAAAATAGAAAACATTACTGCCGGATCTTCGGATCGTTGATTCTGTTCATTGCTTTTTGTGCGTTTGCCGGAACACTTTTCTATAAGACAGGTCTGTTTGCCGTTCCGCATAACGGCGGGGAAATGATATACGCGTACATTCAGATCACCGGGGTTATGCTGGTTCTCCAGGTGATGTACCGGAAGCCTTTTGGGGTCTGTCTGGCGACTTCTGTTTTTCTGGCGATCCTCTATGATGTGGGGTGGAACCTGGCGGATATATTGTCGCCGAACAAGATCTATGATCTGAGCCTTATATCAGACAGGAGAGAGTACTTATTTAATGAATGGATCACGACTCCGCTTTGCCTTATTCTCGTCATTTTGCTGCTGTATAAGACCAATGCGCGGGAATTGTTCGCCCAGTGGGAAGAGCAGAAACCGAAGCTTGGGGTTCTGGTCTTTCTTGGGTTTTATCCGATCCTGAGCCAGATCGTCCAGGAAACGGTGGATCTAAGCGCCAGGGAGGTTGGTTATAATCCGGCTACGGCGATGATCTTCCTGTTGGTGGTATATATGATCTTCATGTATACCGGGCGGGAGGGTGTCCAGCAGAAACGGATTGAAGACCAGGAGGTAAGCCTTAGGCAGCAGAGGGCATATATTGAGAACCTGGAAGGGCTGCAAAGGGAGGTGCGTAAGTTCCGGCATGATTTTAAAAATATGATGTCTGGGATGTATTTGCAGGCGGAAGAGGGGGATCTTAAGGCGATCCAGGGCTATATCCATGAGATGACGGAGGATTTTGATCTGCAGGTGGGAAGCCAGATCCGTCTTATGAACCAGCTTGCCAATATCCGTGTAACGGAGGTGAAGGGATTGTTCCTGGAGAAAATGAAGACCATGCAGGTGGCGGAAATTCACTGGGAGCTTGAGGTTCTGAAGCCGTTTGAGAAGACACGGCTTCGCAATACGGATCTGTGCCGGTGTCTGGGGATTCTGCTGGATAATGCCATGGAAGAGGTGAAGGGCAGGGAAGACGGGCAGATTCATATCATGATCAGCAGCCAGAGTGGATATACGACGTTCCGGGTGAAGAATACACTGTATTCAGCCGTTGATTTTCATAAGGTAGGGACGCCAGGGTATTCTACCAAAGGGAAAGGCAGGGGGATCGGACTTGATAATTATAAGAAGATACTGGGGAAGTATGAGAAGACGCTGCCGCTTACGACGATACAGGACGGGTATTTTATCCAGGAATTAAAGATCCAGGAGGTGTGAGGCAGTGCATTCGGGCACTGTGAATAACAATTGGGGCAGTTTCCGCGTTAGAAGATAAGAAGCTGAGTATAATGAAACTAACTTTTTGATACCTTGAATGTATTGCGCTGTAAGGCGGGAAGAAGGAGGAAGAGAAGATGGGTTCAAAAACAGAAAAACGGCAGCTTATTATTTTTATTGCGATCGCTTATGGAATTCCGTATTTATTAGGAATTTTGATGTGGTATGGCAGTTTGAAGCAGATGGATCTGAGCGCGTTCCCTGTTACACAGATGTTGTATCCTGCGATGGGAGTTATGCTTGCGTATCTCCTGACCCGAAAGGGAGATGAGAGGATTCTGCGGGCGTTTTATATCTGTTTTATTCTGACGACGGTTATTGCAATTATATTCACGATACTTTCCGTATTGATGCCGGATGCAGTGGTTACTCTGCCGGGAGGGACGGTGTCAGTATTCGGTCTGGCTATCCAATATCTGTTGGCGGCGGGAAGCGTTATCGGGCTGATCTGTTTCATTGCAGCAGGAAAGAAGAAACGGGCGGCTTCTGGGATCAAATGGAAGAACTGGAAGGCATCCGTAGGGTGTATCGTACTGTTTGTGATATTGTATTTGGCACGGGTGGCTGTTTTCAATGGATTGTCCGGAGAGTTGGAGGAGTTTGCCGCGATTTTGACGAGTGCGGAGGCGTGGATTTATTTTGCGGTCATGCCGTTGGACTTTTTGTTGGGATATCTTGCTTTCTTTGGGGAAGAGTATGGGTGGCGGTATTATCTGCAGCCATTTCTTCAGAGGAAATTTGGATTGAGAAAAGGCGTGTTGATCCTGGGAGTGGTATGGGGGATCTGGCATCTGCCGTTGGATTTCTTCTACTATGTGACGCCGGAGTATGGCGTTGCCATGACGGTGAACCAGATTATTAATTGTGTGACGCTTGGGATCTTCCTTGGGTTTGCGTATATGAAGACAGAGAATATATGGGTGCCGGTCATCATTCATTTCCTGAATAATAACCTGATCATGGTTATTTCCGGGGCGTTTTCAGCGGAGGTACTGGAAAATAACAGTGTGTCCTGGATGCAAATCCCGATCACACTTTTGATAGATGTACTTCTGTTCGGATTGTTTATCTTTTCGAAACAGTATCGCAGGGATGAGCCGGAAGTATTTACAGACTCGCCGGCGGCGGAGTACAGCGTATCCAATACGTGATGCTGTCATTCTGGTACGGGCATGTTGGGATGAAGAAGGATAGGAGGATGGGGAATGCTTCCGGTTTATATATGTGAAGATGATGAGAAGATCCGTGCCGCACAGAAGGAATATCTGGAAAAGCAGATTCTGATGGAAGGCTATGATATGGAGGTTGTGCTGTGCAGCGGGCATCCCCGGGAGATTATTCAGGCTGTGAAGGAGTCACCGGGGCGCGGGATCTATTTTCTTGATATAGAGCTTGTAGGGGAGCCGATGGATGGTTTCGGGTTGGGGCAGGAGATCCGGAAATTGGATTCCAGAGGTTTCCTGATCTATGTGACCGCATTCCCTGATCTTGCCTTTGAGACGTTCCGGTATCATCTGGAAGCGTTGGACTATATCGTGAAAGGGAATCAAGATAAAATGCAGGAGGGAATCCGTCACTGCCTGAAGGTGATCACGGAGCGGATGCAGAAGGAGAAAGGAGAAGAACGAGAGTTTTTCTCTGTGAAGGTGATGGATGTGGTTAAACATATTCCTGTGGATGAGATCGTGTTCTTCGAGACAGCGGGCAGGACGCATCGAATTGAGCTGCATGGGGAGAATGACAGGATTGATTTTATCGGGAGTATGCAGGAATTGGAAGAGCAGCTGGGAGAGCGGTTCATTAGGGTTCACAGGGCTTATCTGGTCAATGTGGAACAGATTGCGCAGCTGAATTTGAAGGGACGGGAGATCCTTATGAAGAATGGGGAGAAATGTATGTTTTCACGTGGAATGAAAGGGGCGCTGTTGGAGCGGATGTAAATATGCAGGTATAGGGCTCAATTCTTAAGTTCTGCTAATTGGTTTTCCGCCTCTTTCTTCTCAGATAACATCTTTTCTATTAGCAGATCCCGCTGTTTGAGTTCGGAGTCTTTTTGCATGAGTTCAGAGTCCATCTCTTTAAGGGTAGTCTCTTTCTTCTTAAGTTCAGAATCTAACTCTTTAAGTGTGATGTCTTTCTCTCTTATCATCCGTTCTTTTTCTGCGATCATATAGGTTGCCGTATTTTCATCCATGATCCGTAATGCTTCTGAGAACATATTGATTGCCTCCTCCGGGTGATATCGGAAATATTCTATATCCCGATACAACTCTTCGAATTTTGGATAGCGCTGTAATACTTTGCAGATATGCTCCGGCTTATCTGATCCGATAAAATACAGCCATGCCTCCAATTCGTTTCTAATGGTATTCTTACTCTTATTATCCTTCGTTTCAAGAAAAATATCAAGCGGTATGAAGTAAAATTCCTGCAGTAGATTCATTTTCAAGCCGGTATCGAATTTCCATTCGCCCCTGTGGATATAGGAATCCGGAAATGCTTTGAATTCTGCACTGCTGTTTTCCATGATCACGATGCAGAATTTCGTAGAAATCATCCGGCATTTGTGATATGCTCATACATAAAGACACAGACCCAAAAAGGAAAGGAATAAGAACCACATGAACGCATCAGATATATTGAAGAAATATTTCGGCTACGATTCTTTCAGAGAGGGTCAGGAGCCGATCATCCAGTCCATCCTGTCAGGAAGAGACGCCCTTGCGATCATGCCCACCGGAGCCGGCAAATCCCTGTGCTACCAGGTTCCGGCATTGCTGCTTCCGGGCATCACTCTTGTGATATCACCTCTGATCTCTCTGATGCAGGATCAGGTGAAGTCGTTAAACGAAGCGGGGATCCATGCCGCATTCATCAATTCATCTCTGACAGAAACCCAGATATCCAAAGCTCTTGATCTCGCGTCAAGAGGCATCTATAAGATCATCTATGTGGCGCCGGAAAGACTAGAAAGCGACCGGTTTATGCAGTTCGCAAGGAATAGTGAGATCTCGATGGTCACGGTTGACGAGGCGCACTGCATTTCCCAGTGGGGACAGGATTTCAGGCCAAGCTATCTGAAGATCGTGGAATTCATCGGACGTCTGCCGGCGCGTCCGGTAGTGAGCGCGTTTACTGCAACAGCTACGGAGGAAGTGAAGACAGATATTGAATGCATCCTGAAGCTGGACCGTCCCAGTGTGGTGGTCACAGGATTCGACAGGGAGAATCTGTATTACAGTGTCGAGCATGTCGCAGGAAAGAAGAAAGACGCCTTTGTGGCAGATTATATCCGGAAGCATCCGGATGAGAGCGGGATCATATACTGTGCGACGAGGAAGAATGTGGATGCACTCTATGAGATGCTGTTTAGAAGCGGGGTTCCCGTGACCAGTTACCATGCGGGGATCGACAGCAATGTACGGAAGAAGAATCAGGATGATTTTATCTATGACCGGGCGCAGGTGGTAGTGGCGACCAATGCGTTTGGTATGGGGATCGACAAGTCCAACGTCAGGTTCGTGATCCATTACAATATGCCCCAGAGCATGGAGAATTATTATCAGGAAGCAGGGCGCGCGGGACGTGACGGGGAGAATTCTCAGTGTATCCTCCTGTTCTCGGCGCAGGATGTGATGATCGGCAAGTATCTTCTTGACAATAAGAGTTTTGAGGAAATGGACGAAGAGGATATAGAGCTGATCAGGCAGCGAGACGCTTACCGCCTCCAGGTCATGGAGGGCTATTGCAAGACCACCTCCTGTCTGAGGAATTACATACTGGAATATTTCGGCGAGAAAATATTTTCGCCGTGTAATAATTGTGGGAATTGCCACCGGGATTATACGGAGACGGATATGACGGCGGAAGCGAAGTGGGTGGTAAATTGCATCGCGGAGACGCGGGGAAGATATGGAAGGAATATCGTGTCGGGGACATTAGTCGGAGCAAACCGCGCCAGATTAAAGGAGATCGGAGCAACTGCATACAGGTCATACAAAGCCTTGGAGCAGGTCAATGAGAAGGACGTCCAGATATTGATCGACCAGATGCTCCGAGAAGGATATATCGTGCAGTCCAACGGGGAATATCCGGTTCTTCAGATGGGGGATATCACGGCTTTGAAGAAAGAAGATACCCGTGTGCTGATACGTAAGTTCGAGGAAAAGTCGGCGCCTGTGTCAGACAGAAGGAAGAAGGCAAGGAGCACAGATTCGCTGACCAGCGCGGGGTACAGGCTGTTTGAGGAGCTTCGCAGCCTGCGGACTGCGATCGCAAAAGAAGAAGGGCTGCCGCCCTATATTATATTCAGCGATAAGACCCTGATCGACATGTGCGCGAAGATGCCGGAAAACAGACAGGAGATGCTGGGGGTATCCGGAGTCGGAGAGAATAAGTTCCGGAAGTATGGACAGCGTTTTATGGATGTGGTCACAGAATTTATCGGAGCCAATCCGAATTCTGTGGTCAGCGTACAGCTTGAAGGAGAGAATGCAGAAGTCAGCGGCGACGGCAGTGAGGATCACGGCGGCAAGAAGCAGACGAATGTAGGAATGCGGTGGACAGATGAGGAAGATGAAAGGCTGATTGCCGAGTTCCGGTCCGGGATGAAAGTGTCGGAGATCGCGAAGGCGCACGGCAGAACCAAGGGGGCGGTCAGGAGCAGGCTTCAGAGGCATGGATTTGGTTAATTCTATTTGGTTAATTTTTGGAAGATACCCATTCACAAAGTCACTGAAGTGATTCCGGCACTTTTTCTGCTGTCCGGAATTCTCTTTGCCTGCAGGGATATGATGTATGACGCCGCGGTTCTTGCAGGGGCGATCCTTACGGGGGTTTTGGTGATCCTGGTCTTAAAGATATCGGAGCTGTCTTTTGGAGCTGCGCGGATCACAAGGATCGGGATCTATGCGGCGAGTCTTCTGTGTTTTGCAGTCTTCATTCTTTACGTCGCACAGGGATTTCTGGATACGGTGAACCGGTTTATGATATTGTGCAACCTGCGGTTTCAGACAGAATTCGAGCAGTTCTCGGTAAACAGCCGGGTGGCGCCGGGGGCGCTTGTGTTCTGGTGCCTGGTTTCGGTTCCTCTTGCCGCGCTGCTGTTGATGCTGGTAAGAAAGAGAAGCACAGGGATGCTCTCCCTGCTGGTGGTCTGCGGCATGTTTACAGGGTTCGTCCTGGGACGTTCGCAGATGTGGGGCTGTGTTGCGTGCCTCTTCGGCGGGATTCTTGGGACATTCACATTTACGTCGGCTCCCGGACGGCAGAACGGCTTCAGAGGGATGCTGTGTGCCGCGCTGACGAGTCTGGTGTTTCTTGGATTTTTCCTGGCGTCAGGCGGCTATGAGGGCTTGGAGCGGATCACAAGATGGAGAGCAGACGCCGTCGCATGGTTCGAGAGATTCCGTTATGGTGAGGATACGCTTCCAAAGGGAGATCTTGCGAAGGCTTCAGAGCTTCTTGAGAAAGAGGAGGAGACTTTGAAGATTGAGACGGACAAGACGCAGGAATGGTATCTGAAAGGCTTCGTGGGTGCAGAATACGACGGGGTGATGTGGAAGAATCTGCCGGCGGACGCCTATCAGGGAGAATATGAAGGACTTTTAAAATGGTTGGAGACAAAGGGATTCTCAGCTCTCTCGCAGTTTGCCCAGTATAATGCGCTTACAGAGACGGCAGAGGGGACGGATGTTGGCAAGGTAAAGGTAAATGTGGAGAATGTCGGCGCCTATCGAAAGTATGTTTATCTTCCGTCTACGGTGGAAACCTGGGAAGGAGGCGGAGCAAAAGAAAGAAAGGACTGGCATGTCTGTTCAAAGAGTTTCTTTGGGGCGGATGAATATCATTTTCAGGCAGTGAACGGGGTGGTGTCGGCAGACGGGATTTCTGGCGCCCCCTGGACACAGAACCCATCCGGAAAGGCGGAAAAGGAATATCTGGATGCAGAGTCAGTCTATCATTCCTTCGTGGAAGCATATTATATGGAGGTGGAAGACGAGACGAAGGAAGAGATCGAGGCGATGTTTTTCCCGAAGGGTGAGGAGAAAGATTTTAACGATGTGACGGCACAGATCCGCAAGGTTCTTCGCCAGGAGACGCGATATATGGAGCAGCCGCCGGCGGCGCCTGCAGGGAAGGATTTTGTAGAGTGGTTTCTGAATGAGTCTCACAGAGGAAATGCGGTACATTATGCGTCGGCGGCAGTGCTTGCCTACAGGACGGCAGGGTATCCGGCGCGATATGTGGAAGGATATCACTATGCGCAGGAGACAGACGGGAGCCAGGGAGCGGATGCCGGATCAGAGGATGCAGAAGAGACTACGGTTGTGCTCACGAATAAAAATGCACATGCCTGGGCAGAGGTCTATGTTCCCGGGGTAGGATGGATGCCGGTGGAAGTAGTTCCCGGGATGTATACAGAGATGTATACGAATGAGATTGTAGAGGGTGAGCCGACCTTCCAGGTGAATGCCGATGTCAGCGAAGACGGCATGGAGATTGACGGGAGTTCCGGGAATGGGGAAGCTTCAAAGGAAGAGACGAAACCGTTCTTCCTGCCGGTCCGCAGGGTTCTTGCGCTGAGTGTGTCAGGGATGTATCTTTGCCTGTTCTTCTATCTGCTGCTTGAGATTCAGCGGATCGTGCGGCGGATACGGCAAAAGAGGATGCAAAGCAGGGAAGATGAGTCGGTCTTTGTAGACCGGTATGTGAAGGAGATGACATGGCTGCTCCTTGCCGGGAAGGTGACGGGCAATTATGATCATCCGTTGGAGTTGGCGGCACAGATTGAAGAGAAGATTGACGGGATCAGCCGGGAAGAATATGTAAGAGCGGTTAAGCTTCTCCAGAAGATCCGGTTTGGCGGGAAGAAGCTGATGCCTTATGAGATGCATACGCTGGAATGCTTCATGAAGAGGCTTGCCGGGTATTTGACCCGGCAGGCAGGGGTATGGGTAAGGCTCAAGGTAAGATACTGGTACGCGCTTTATTAGGCTAAGCGTTCCGGTATCTGTGATAACTCATATACGTTCCGCCGGCGGTGACGATCAGCGCAGTACACAGGTGTATTACCATCTGTTCCGAAGGAAGTGCGAACCCTGTGCTCACCGGAAGGTATACCGGCATGGAGACCATAAAATGTGTAATATGTGACAAGATCGTCTGTCCAAAGGGGCACATGAATCTGAGCACGTTCATCCAAAGGACGGGGAACAAATATACGGCAAGGGAGAAGATCAGTGCAAGAAAGGAATTCTTGCACAGAGCCGAGATCAGCATCTCGATGCCGGTAAGAAGAATGGCGCCTGAGATCCCCAGGAACGTGATGTACAGGAAGAATCCAAGGACATTCTCCGGGCAGTAGCCGTAAGGAGTGGCAAAGCTCAGAAGAATTGCCGACGCGTCAAGTCCCTGGACACCGTACACGGCAAGATAGATGCACCACAGATAAATGCACGCTCCGCAGGTCAGGGTAACGGTGAAGCATAATGCTGCAAGGATCTTCATCCAGATCCCCGCTCCCTTTCCGCGGCGTGTGGTCCGAAGGATATCCGCCGTTTTTAACTGGTATTCTTCGGCAAAGGACGGGGCGATCCCCAGGATCAGTATGACAAACAGCGCGACGATCACTAAGACGTACATTTCTGCAAAATCATTCCATCCATAGACGTAGTCGAACCGCACTTTGCGATCAAGAAGATATGCGGAATTGTTCTCCCAGTCTGCTCCCTTCCGGAAATGGATTTCCTCAGGGTCAACCCCGTCTGTCTGACGGAAGTTCGTAAATTCTTCTGTTATAAAGCGGTTTAAGTAGTTTCCCGCTGCGTTTCCGGTATCTGCGTCATAATAAAAGAAACCATATTCATTGTAGATCTGTCTGATCTTTTCCAGGGTCAGCAGTCCCCGGAAGCGGATGGTCAATTCCTTATCTTTGCGGATCGCCTCCGGCCCCTGGTAAGTGTTTCCGTCTATGACGGTGGTATAGTGGGTGCATTCTCCATATAGGCGTATGGTTGCGAAAGCGAGCAGCAGGAATACGCCAAGCCAGATGATCTTCCGGGAGCTGATCTTATAAAGTTCTTCTTTCCAGATGGTCCACATGTTCTGATACCTCCTCAAAGTGATATAAATATACGTCTTCCAATCCGGGGCGGACCGGGACGGCGCCGTCGCAGGGGCATGTGTCTGACACGATCCGAAGACGCACCTTATCTCCTTCATTCTTCAGATTGCTGACGGAGAAAGTTTCGTTCAGACGGAGGGATTCGTCCGGTCCGGCGAGATATTCCCATACTTTGCCGTCTGCGTTCTGCGTGACTTCTTTGACAGTCCCTTGTTCGATGATGCGCCCCTGCTTCATTAGCAGGATCTCGTCTGCGATGAATTCCACGTCAGACACGATGTGAGTGGACAGGATGATGATCCTGCCTTTGGATAAGGAACTGATGATGTTGCGGAAACGGATCCGTTCCTTTGGATCAAGCCCGGAGGTGGGTTCATCCAGGATCAGGATCTCGGGATCATTTAAGAGCGCCTGGGCGATTCCAAGCCTCCTTAACATTCCTCCGGAGAAGGTCTTGATCTTATTGCGCTGATCACAGGAGAGACCGGTCAGACGGAGCATTTCCTGAACCTTCTCCCTGGCAAGATCTCTTGGAACTGCTTTGCATGCCGCCAGATATTCCAGATATCGTCTTGCAGTAAAGTCGGGGTAGTAGCCGAAATCCTGGGGAAGATATCCCAGTAGACAGCGGTAATCGCCGTCCAGTTTTCCGATCTTGGTGCCGTTGCACCGGATCTCGCCGGCGGTCGGTTTCAGTACGCCGCAGACCATACGCAGAAGAGTCGTCTTTCCGGCGCCGTTTGCGCCGAGGAATCCATAGACGCCTTCGCTAAGGCACAGGGACACGTTGTCTACGGCGATCTTATTCTTGAATTGTTTGGTTATTCGGTCTAATCTTAATTCGGGCATTTGTTTTCTCTCTTTCTGATCATTGTATTGACGGACAAAGCAGGGCAGAGGCAGTTGTCTAATTCAGACACATACTGTCGCCCTCTTCGATCCGGCAGATAAGCCTGTTGATTTCCGCAAATAGCATAAATAATCCGGCGGCGGCGAGCCCCTGCCACAGAAATAAATATTCTGACTGGTATAGGAATTCCCAGTATAGCGGAAAGATCGCCAGAGCGCCGCACAGTAAGCCAAGCGCGAAGGAGCGGAAAGCAGAAGATGTGCTCCGCAGGCTTGTCAGCATGTGCAGGTACAGAACATCCGACCATAGGAACGGTACCAACATATAGATGAGGGAGGTTCCGATCTTAGAAGGACTTCCGCCTGTAGTAGCCAGGAACAAGGCAAGTAGGGCAAGGTCAGCAATTCCCGCCTCAAGCATCCGTATGCATACCATCTGTTTCAAGTTCAGGTACAGAGTCTGTTCAAGCTCCGCCATGTGAAAGGAGAACAGATTGCCTACGTGGCTTAAGCAGATATTCCCGGCAAATACAAGGAATACGGAACAGGCGGCGAGTGTATGAAAGTCGTCCGCTTGCCGTCTGCGTAAGATAAGGGACAGGAGCATGGCGGCAAGCAGGAGGGCGCCCTGGAGTACCCAGTGCTTCCAGGAATAGAAGCGGAGCTGATCCCATATTAATTCCCGGAATGCCGGGGCGTGTCGGATACGCTTGTGGGAGGCTTCCAGGCGGATAGCGGACAGGCATTGTGCTTTTTTCCTCTCATCCAACGGGAAACGGTATCCGTCCATGTGATCGCTTGTGTTTTTTGTGTGTTTCATGAAAATGAGATTTCCTTTCTTAGTTTTCTGAGTCCCTGGCGGATACGTGACTTGACTGCTTCATAGGAAGCCCCTGTCATCCGGGCGATCTCACGTTTCTTGTACCCGTAGAAATAATGAAGAAGCACGGCTTCCCGTTGATTTTCAGGGAGTCCGGAAAGCGCCTCTAAGAGCATCAGGGAATTCTCCGAAGATTCCGTACTGCAAGAAGAATCCGGCGAAATAGGGCTGTCTGCGGCGTTTGTCAGCAGTTGATCCAGGGAGTCCGCCGTGCAAAGAGGCTGTGAAACGCTCCTCAGGTATTCGCGGCATAGGTTCATGGCGATCGTCAGAAGATATCCTTTCAGATTACGGTACTGATAATGATCCACGTATTTTATGAACCGCAGGAAGGTATCCTGTGCCAGGTCATAAGCATCTTCACGGCTGCCGGTCTGATAACAGCAGAAGTAATAGATGTCGTCGTAGTATCTGGCGGCAACATCGTTTAAATATTCTGTTTGTCCGTTTTGAATCCGCCGAATCAGCTCCCGGTCTTCCAAAATGTGTCTCCTTTCCGAAGGGTCTTGTAAAACGTCTTACAATAAATATAACCTCTTTTGTGGTAAAAAGGGGTCAAAATAATCTGAAATTTTTTGGAAAGTTTTTCTTTTAGAAATAGAGGATAGAACTTGCGTTCGATATAAAAATATGGTAATATACAGACTAATAAGAGAACAGACTCATTTCACAGATCAGGATAAAAGATAAGGTTAAGAGTGAGATAGATGGTCAGGATAACAACAGATAATTTTGACATAAGACAGATATGCGATTCGGGACAATGCTTCCGGATGGAACAGCAAAATGCGGATACATACAGTGTGATCGCATCGGGGAGATATCTGGAAATAGAGCAGAATAGCGATGCGGTCATATTTTCTTGCGGGGAAGAAGAGTTTGAAGCGTTCTGGAAAAGATATTTTGATCTGGAACAGGATTATGGGGCATATATAGAGAATGTGAATCCCAATGACAGATATTTAGTGAATGCGATAGAATTTGGTTCAGGGATCCGGATCTTACGCCAGGATCTGTGGGAGATGATCGTCTCCTTCCTTATATCACAGCAGAATAATATCGTGAGGATACGTAGATGTATTAGGAATATCTGCGAACAGTACGGAGAAGAGAGGAAGAATTTCCGGGGAATGCGGTATTATACTTTTCCGGAGCCGGAGGCATTGGCATTTCTTACGGAAGATGCGCTTAAGGCATGTAATCTGGGGTATCGGAGTAAATATGTGGTACGGGCGGCAAGGAGCATCGCGGATGGAGAGACAGATCTGGCGGGGGTACGGAAGATGAAGTATAAGGATGCGAAGGCGGAATTGCTTAAGCTGTATGGAGTGGGGGAGAAAGTGGCGGATTGTATCTGCTTGTTTGGGTTGCATCATCTGGAGGCATTCCCGGTGGATACTCATATTCTGCAGGCGTTGGAGAAGCATTATAAGAGAGGATTTCCGAAGAGGAGATATAAGGGGTATGAAGGCGTGATGCAGCAGTATGTGTTTTATTGGGAGTTGCGGGGGGAGATGGAAATAAGATGAATAGGACGAGTTATATAGAACAAGGACTTAATACTGCGTTTATAAATGCACGAACGAGATCGAATCTGGCATATAGACCGCAATTTATCTCAAATAACTATCAAAAAGGAAGGAAAGTGCTCTCTTCTATTGAGGAAGAGCTTTTGAGATGTGAAGAGTTTTCGATAAGTGTAGCATTTATAACCATGGGTGGGATTACGCCGCTTCTTCAGACACTTGATGCGTTGGAACAAAGAAATATCCCTGGGCGCATCATGACGACAGATTATCTGATGTTTAGTGAGCCAAAAGCGATGGAAAAGCTGAGCGCCATGCGGAACATTCAACTGAGAATGTATCAGTCTGAAGAAGCACAAGAGGGGTTTCATACAAAAGGTTACATTTTCAAGGAGAAGGATGTATATCGAATTATTGTCGGAAGTTCGAATATGACGTTGAACGCATTGACAAAGAATAAGGAGTGGAATACACGTTTAGTATCTACAGAGTATGGAGAATATGTTCGGCAGATCATGGATGAATACGACTTGCTGTGGAATTCTATTTATTGTGAGAAATTTGAGGATTTTATTGACAGATATCGCGTAAAATATGAGTTGGTTAAGAAGCAGAAGAAGATAGCAAGGCAAACAAGAGTTCCTGATTTTGAGCAATATTGTTTGCAGCCGAATAAAATGCAAGTTGAATTTATAAAGAATCTGAAGGAATTGCGTGAAAATGGTGCAGAAAAAGCACTGCTAATATCTGCAACAGGAACGGGTAAAACATATGCATCAGCATTTGCTTTGCGCGAAGAGAGTTCAGAGAAGGCGTTATTTCTTGTGCATAGGGAACAAATTGCGAAGCAAGCAATTGAATGCTATAAGAAGGTTTTTGGAAATGATAAACGTATGGGGCTTTTATCTGGAAACTCTAAGGATTTTAAGGTGGATTATTTGTTCTCGACTATGAATATGATGGCAAAGTCAGAGATACGTGAACAGTTTCAGAAGGATGAATTTCAGACGATTATTATTGATGAAGCCCACCGAACCGGAGCTGAAAGTTATCAAAATATTATGGATTATTTCAAACCGACGTTCTGGTTAGGAATGACGGCATCACCAGAACGAACGGATGATTTTGATGTATTTGAAGCATTTGGTCACAATATTGCATATGAGATTCGATTACAGCAGGCTATGGAAGAGAATTTACTTTGTCCATTTCACTACTTTGGAATCACAGATCTTCGAATGGATGGAAAAGTTGTAGATGATAAATCAGATTTCAATCTGTTGACATCAGATACACGTGTAGATTATGTGATTGAGCGCGCACAGTATTATGGTTATAGTGGAGAACGAGTAAAAGGTCTGGTATTCTGTAGTTCTAAGAAAGAGGCACAAATATTCAGTGAGAAATTTAATGAAAGAGGCTTTCATACGATTGCGTTGGTGCAGATAAACAGGAAAAGAGGGAAGAAGCGATTGAACAATTGGTCTCTGATAAGGAAGAAGATTACTTAGATTATATTTTCACTGTAGATATATTTAATGAAGGTGTTGACATTCCAGATATCAATCAAGTAATCATGTTAAGACCAACGAAGTCACCGATTGTTTTTGTTCAGCAGTTAGGAAGAGGGCTTCGTAAAGCAAGTGGTAAGGAGTATGTTGTTATTTTGGATTTTATTGGGAATTACGAAAATAATTTTATGATCCCAATAGCATTGTCAGGAGATCGGAGTTATAACAAGGACAACATACGGCATTATGTGATGGAAGGATGCAGAATTATTCCAGGTGCATCGACGATACATTTTGATGAAATAGCAAAGAGTAAAATATTTCAGTCCATTGATCGGATTAAAGGAATTAAAACAATTATTAAAAAGAGCTATCGAGATTTAAAATATCGTTTAGGAAAAATCCCGTTTCTGATTGATTTTTATGAAAATGGAGAAATAGATCCATTAGTGATTTTGGATAATTATAAGACGTATTATCACTTTCTGCAAAGTGTAGATAAGGATGTGTGTAAAGAAATTCTATCTGAAAGAGAAATTCTGACATTAGAATACATTTCTAGGGTTGTTGCTCGAGGAAAAAGACCACATGAGGTTGAGATTCTTTCGGAGATTATAGAAAGAGGTCAGGCTAATAAAAATTTTATAATTAGCAGAATCGAACGAGAGTATAATCAAAAAATATCTGAAAGAGAGATTGAGTCTGCAATTTCGAATCTGAGAGGTGAATTTGTCAGTAAGGAGGATGAACGTAAGAAATATGTTCAGATTGAAATAATCCAGAGTATGTCAACTGGAATGATCAGGAGAATGCAGAGTTTCTATGAGCGACTAAAACATCCGTTATTTTATAATTATATGCAGGACTTAGTACAGATATCACGAGCAAGGCTTCATGATGTGTATAAGGATAAGCAACGCGAGAATGAGTTTATACTATACGAGAAATATTCTAGAAGAGATGTGTGTCAATTACTGAATTGTGAGCGTGACATGTCTTCAACGATGTATGGCATGAAACGGATTGGCGAAGATGCATGTATATTTATTACCTATCACAAACAGGAAGGGGGTACTGGAAAGGAATATTTGGAGGGGAAACCGGATTATGCGGATGAATTTATAGATAACCAAATATTTATGTGGGATTCCCAGATTGGGAGAGGTCCAGATAGTAGCTATATTCAGGAAGTACTAACTGCAGAACGAAGGCGTCTTTTTATGAAAAAGAGTGATTCGGAAGGTGTAGATTTTTATTATATGGGTCTTTTTGATGTATTAGAGGCTAAAGCAGGAGAGAAAAAGGATAATCAAGGTAGAATGCGTGAGATTACAAAGGTAAAGGCATGTATGCATAAAGAGGTACGTGAAGATCTGCTGAATTATTTTAGAATTCCAATATAAATATATTTCCGGAGGAAAAGTGTGATGAAGAATGAGAAGCAAAAAAAGATAGAAGTAGTGGCAGCGATCATAAAAGAAGGTGATAAGATTTTTGCTACTCAGAGAGGATATGGAGAATTTAAAGATGGTTGGGAATTTCCAGGAGGAAAGATAGAACCTGATGAGACTATACAAGAGGCATTGTTACGTGAGATTAGGGAGGAATTGGATACAACGATTAAGATAGATAGCTTGTTTGAAACAATAGAATATGATTATCCTAAGTTTCATTTGACAATGCATTGTTTTCTCTGTTCGGTTGTGTCAGGTGATCTGATATTGAATGAGCATGAGGATGCCAGATGGCTGACGAAAGAGCAATTGTGGTCGGTTGACTGGCTTCCTGCTGACAAAGGACTGATAAAAAAAGTGGAAGAAATTTTTAATTAAAATCTACTGATTTTTCAAAAGAATGTAGAAAGGCGATTATTTCATAGAAGATTCTGATCTACGACAAGGAGTTCTGGTCCTTTTATGTTCTGGAAGAAAATAGATTTATATGGCTGATGAAGAGGCTTTGTGCTATACTCTATTTTGAATGAATACATGATCGGATGAATTCCGGATTCCTTGCCGGTCAAGGACTGATAAAGAAAGTGGAAGAAATTTTTAATTATATTTTAGTATTTAAAAGAGATGTGAGGGAAAATTCCTAGGTTTTATAAGAAAGTCGGACAAAATGATAGTTGTCCTTGCGGAAGCGGATTGAAGTATAAAAAGTGTTGTAGAAACGATATAGGTGAGATGAAGCCGATTAATTAATTATGGTTTTTCTGCCATTGAAAATATGGCGGAAAAATCTTTTAGACCTATGTTGACATACGCTGATGAAGCCCACCGAACCGGAGCTGAAAGTTATCAAAATATTATGGATTATTTCAAACTGACGTTCTGGTTAGGAATGACGGCATCACCAGAACGAACGGATGATTTTGATGTATTTGAAGCATTTGGTCACAATATTGCATATGAGATTCGATTACAGCAGGCTATGGAAGAGAATTTA
>Ga0209064_1002484_pt1 | contig 20224 bp, 17 predicted proteins | sample Inofromicrocosms_FD_187498 | JGI IMG/M metagenome (GOLD analysis project Ga0209064, IMG submission 187498) | Mouse cecum microbial communities from Vienna, Austria - Inoculum for glucosamine and mucus D2O microcosms (SPAdes) (version 2) | ecosystem: Host-associated > Mammals > Digestive system >... | reverse complement strand
AGAGGAAGTCATTGTTCGGTTTTGAGGGTACTGCGAAAGAGGCAGAACCCGATGATCCTCGATAGCTCAATGGTAGAGCACTCGGCTGTTAACCGAGTTGTTGCAGGTTCGAGCCCTGCTCGGGGAGCTATAGATAAGCTTGATGCAAAGGATATGAAACTTGTAGACAGAGATGTTTACAGGTTTTTTTATTTGGGTCAATTGTCTTTTGTAAAGACCTTCTGTGAATGACTGAAAATCATGGTATAGAGTATATGATGAAAATTTAGACGTTGTAATGGTCGTATACAGGGCTGAATAATGTGAGAAACAAGTAAAAAATGGAAGGAAAGTATTTTAGAATAAGTGTTTGAAATAAGAGCAATCTATAAATGAAACGTCTTGCGTTGAACGCGTGTTTTGTTGAAAATGACGAATTTATATGCTATATTAATAAATAGTTCATAACCAATCACTATGGTTTCTGAATTGGATAAGAGGGCACTATATTGGAGGAAGAAAGATGAAGGATTCAAAAAAGATGACATGGTATACCTTGGCATTTATTGCATTTTCAGGTGTATGGGGCTTTGGAAATGTATTAAATGGTTTTGTATACTTTAATGGAATCCAGGTAATTTTTAGCTGGGTTTTAATGTTCGCACTTTATTTTGTACCGTATGCGTTGATGGTGGGAGAGCTGGGCTCTGCTTTTAAGACATCGGGCGGCGGTGTCAGTTCATGGATTCATAACACGATGGGACCCAAGCTTGCGTACTATGCAGGATGGACTTATTGGGCATGTCATATCACATATATTGCTAGCAAGGGAAGCGGAGGTCTTAAGGCGCTTAGCTGGGCAATATTCCGTAATGCGGAAACGTATGATACATTTCCCACAATTGGCGTACAGTTAGCCACATTGGCAGTATTTTTATTCTTCTGCTGGGTGGCAAGCCGCGGCTTGAATCCTCTTAAGAAGCTTGCTGCGATTGCAGGAACAAGTATGTTTATTATGTCTATTTTATATATTTTGCTGATGTTTGCGGCTCCGGCAATTAATCCCAATGGCGGATACGTTACCGTGGATTTTGGAATAAAGAACCTGATACCGCAGTTTAATGTGGGATATTTTACATCCTTGTCAATTCTTGTATTTGCTGTGGGAGGCTGTGAGAAGATCTCGCCATATGTTAACAAAGTAAAGGAACCGGCAAAGGGATTTCCTAGAGGAATGATCGCCCTTGCCGTTATGGTCGTGGTATGTGCGATTCTGGGAACGATAGCTATGGGAAGGATGTTTGACCCGACAATTATTAATGAGAGTAAGGAATCCTTCAATTCCTATGTGTCCAATGGCGGATACTGGGCGTTCCAAAAGCTTGGGCAGTATTATGGGATGGGGGATATCCTGATGGTGTTGTATGCGCTTTGTAATATGATCGGGCAGTTTGCCGTGCTGGTAGTAAGTATTGACGCACCCCTTCGTATGCTGCTTGATAATGAAGATGCAAAAGAATTTATTCCCAGCGTAATGTTTAAGAAGAATAAGTATGGAGCTTATGTGAATGGTATTAAACTGATCATTGCATTATCAGGAAGCATTATCCTTATCCAGTCGTTTGTGCCGGGAGCGGCAGCTGTACTGGCACAGCTTACAAAGCTTAATTCCGTGTGTATGCCGTTGCGTTATTTATGGGTATTTATCGCTTATCTGGCGCTTAGAAAAGCATATGATAAAATCCCCGCAGAATATCGGTTTGTAAAAAATCAGGTAATTGCTAAATTTTTCGGAGCATGGTGTTTCCTGTTGACGGCGGCATGTTGTATATTTGGTATGTATTCGGCGGATATGTTTACTATGGCATTGAACATCATTACGCCAATTGTGCTGACAGCATTAGGTATGATTATGCCGTACCTTACAAAAAGAGAGAGAGAAAGAAATTCTGCAAAATAGGATATAATAGTATAGGATATCTTTTTGGGGCATTGAAAAGATATCCTTTCTTAAATTATATGGAAATATAGGGAGATGAAGGTATGTACAGGAAAATATCTCAGGAGATGACAGAGTTTTTAAAAGAATGTCCTACGGCATTTCATGCAGTAGAGAAAATCAGAAAAGAACTGGAAGACAACGGATATGAAAGATTGAGAGAGAACGAGGAATGGGAAATTAAGCCTGGCGGAAAATATTTTGCGACGAGAAACGATTCCAGTATCATCGCATTTAGTATCGGAGAAAAGCCTGAGAATTACAGCTTTAATATTGCGGCGTCTCACAGTGATTCTCCCACGTTTAAGGTAAAGGAAAATGCAGAGCTTGAGGTAAAGAAAAAGTATATGCAGCTAAATACGGAAGGCTATGGCGGAATGCTTTGTGCCACATGGTTTGACCGTCCGCTTTCTGTGGCAGGCAGAGTGATCGTGAAGGAGAAGGATCACTTTGTCACAAGGCTTGTAAATATTGAGCGGGATTTGGTAATGATACCGAGCGTGGCCATTCATATGAACAGGACGATAAATGACGGCTATGCATATAACAAACAAGTGGACATGTTACCTTTATTTGGCGGAGCAGAAAGCAAAAAAGACGATTTCAGGAAATTGATTGCAGAGGCCGCGGGAGTTTCAGAGGAATATGTTTACGGAAGTGACATTTACCTGTACAACCGGCAAGAGCCCTCTGTGTGGGGAGTAAGGGGGGAATTTATTTCTTCGCCGCATTTGGATGACTTGCAGTGTGCATATGCGTCTCTAAAGGGCTTTTTGGAGGGACAGCAGGAGGAAAGCGTTAATGTCTATGCCTGCTTTGATAATGAAGAGGTAGGCTCCGGCACAAAGCAGGGAGCGGGATCTACATTTTTATATGATACGCTCAGGCGCATTAATATGGGCCTTGGAAAGCCGGAAGAGGATTATTATCGGGCAGTGGCGGGAAGCCTTATGTTAAGTGCGGATAATGCCCATGCAGTACATCCGAATCATCCGGAAAAGACGGATGTGGAAAATTGCGTGTATATGAATGAAGGTATTGTCGTAAAGTCCCATGCAGGACAAAAGTATACCAGTGATGCGGTAAGTATTGCGTTATTTAGGGACATTTGTGAGAAAGCGGATGTTCCGGTACAGTTTTTTGCAAATCGTTCGGATGAGGCAGGGGGAAGCACACTTGGAAATATTTCTTCTGCAAAGGTTTCCCTGAATACCGTAGATATTGGTCTGCCGCAGCTTGCAATGCATTCCGCTTATGAAACGGCTGGCGTGAAAGATACCTGCCATATGATAAGGGCCATGAAGCAGTTTTTCTCTACACATTTTTATGAAAAGGACGGAAGCATTTTTGTAACATAAGGCGAATCAGAAAGCAGTCTGTCTGTAAGGAAGAAGAATATGGCAGCTGAAATCAAAATCAGCTGTCGTACCGGCCTTGATTTTGATGATGAATTCCGGAATTTGTAGCATATGACGGAAAAAAATGCAGGAGTTTTACAAAAAATGCAAATTGCTATTGCCAAATAGCCAGAAGTATGCTATTATATCATTCGTTGAGGTTACTTCTGAGAAAGAAGGCTCCGTGGTCAAGCGGTTAAGACATCGCCCTTTCACGGCGGTAACACGGGTTCGATTCCCGTCGGAGTCATTTAATTGGTAAAGTACGCCGATGTGGCTCAATTGGCAGAGCAGCTGATTTGTAATCAGCAGGTTATCGGTTCGAGTCCGATCATCGGCTTTACCTTTTAGGTTTTCGGACCTTTAGCTCAGTTGGTGAGAGCAACCGGCTCATAACCGGTCGGTCCTGGGTTCGAGTCCCCGAAGGTCCATTTTTCAATTTCATATTGGTACAAATGATTTGGCCCAGTGGCTCAGTTGGTTAGAGCGCCGCCCTGTCACGGCGGAGGTCGTCGGTTCGAGTCCGATCTGGGTCGTTTGTATGTTTTACATACATGGGATCTTAGCTCAGCTGGGAGAGCATCTGCCTTACAAGCAGAGGGTCATAGGTTCGAGCCCTATAGGTCCCATTGATGACCTGAAGGTTATCATGCTGGTGTGGCGGAACTGGCAGACGCGCAGGACTTAAAATCCTGTGGTGGCAACATCGTACCGGTTCGATTCCGGTCACCAGCAGTTTATAAAGTGTCTGGGACGTTGGTTTACAACGTTTCAGGCATTTTTTTCGTTTTTTACAGTATTGTCTGCAGGAATAAATTGATAAAAGAGACGACTTTGTATATAATAAATTTACAGATGGAAGACGGTTAAAAAGAAAAATGTATCGTACTAAAAAAAGAAAGTCGGAAGGAGAACGGTAAGAGCGCAAAAAGGGATATAAGAAGGTATAGAAAAACATGATAGGAAAGGAATATGAGCAATTATAAACATTAATTGTTTGCTATTTAAAGGAGAACGAATTATGAAAAGAACAGCGATGAGTTTATTAGTGATAATGATGATTTTTATGCTATCCGGATGCGGTAACGGAGGCGGCGGAGCTGAAACAAATCAAAAGCCGGGGGAAAGTGAAGGAACTCAATATGCTCAGGCGCTTGATGTGTTGAATGAAATCCGTCAAGCCTATGAAGAAGAGGATTTATTTTCCATTTATGGAGGAGATCAGGAGAATGCGGTTATGGATGCTCCGGGTAAATTTGATATCAGCAAAACGGAAGAGCTGGGCATTACTTTAGGGCTGCCGGAGGATTTGTGGGATGATATTGATGATGCGGCGTCCATGGTTCATATGATGAATGCCAATACTTTTACCGGCGCCGTTTATCATTTGAAAGACGGTACGGATATCAATGATTTTGCAGATGCGGTAAAATCCAATATTATGGGTATGCAATGGATATGCGGACAACCGGATACCCTAATCATTATGGAAGTGAAAGGAAACTATGTGATTACCGCTTACGGCAATGCGGAAATCATAGAAACCTTTAAAAATAATGCGCTGTCTGCTTTGGAGGATTCACAGACAGTGGTAGAAGCGCCCATTTCGTAATATTCTAAAACGGCGCCGTTGTGCACTTAGAGGAAAAGCAGAGTGGACAGAGCATGGAAGCATGCTTTCACAGGAAAATAATATTATGCTGTTTTCAAGTATTTCATTTTTATACTATTTTTTACCCATAATAATAGTTTTGTATTTCATAGCGCCGAAGCGGTTAAAAAATCCGGTTCTGCTTTTGGGCAGTCTCGTGTTTTATGCGTGGGGAGAACCGAAATATGTTTTCCTGATGGGAAGCTCTGTTTTACTGGGGTACGTGTTCGGACGATTGATAGAAAAGTATAGAAAAAAAAGGGCGGGACGATTTTTTTGTATTGTTTCCGTCCTCTTTAGTCTTTCTTTTTTGCTGTATTTTAAATATGCCGATTTTTTTCTGGAAAATTTTAATGCTGTAACAGGGCTTTCTGTTCCGCTCTTGTACATTGCCCTGCCAATCGGTATCAGCTTTTATACATTCCAGCTGATCAGCTATACGGTGGATGTGTACCGGGGAGAGAGGGCGCAGACCAACATAATCAGTCTGGCGGTTTACATTGCCATGTTTCCCCAATTGGTTGCAGGACCGATCGTACGCTATTCCTATATAGCCGGGCAGATAGAAACAAGAGAGCATTCCTGGGATAGGGCTGCCGAGGGAATCTGCCGTTTTGTAATAGGTATGGCAAAGAAGATTCTGCTTGCCAATCAGTTAGGAGAGCTTTGCAGCGCATTTCGGGCTTCGGGAGAGAAATCGGTCTTGTTTTACTGGTTGTATGCCGTTGCATTTATGCTTCATATATATTTTGATTTTTCGGGTTATAGCGATATGGCTATCGGACTGGGCAGGATTCTGGGATTTCGTTTTCAGGAGAATTTCAATTATCCTTATATTTCTGCAAGTATAACGGAATTTTGGCGCAGATGGCATATTTCGCTGGGAACGTGGTTTCGGGACTATGTCTATATTCCTTTGGGAGGAAACCGGTCTGGAAAGGGACGGCAGTTTGTCAACATTCTGATTGTCTGGATGCTTACCGGATTCTGGCACGGAGCGGCATGGAATTTTATCATATGGGGATTGTTTTTTTCGCTGCTTTTAATGGCGGAAAAGCTGTGGCTTTTGAAGGCTTTGGAGAAAAGCAGGGTGTTATCCCGTATTTATACTTTGTTTTTTGTAATGATCAGTTTTATTATTTTTAATGCCCGGGATTTGGGGCAGGCATTTTCTGATATAAGAGGGCTTTTTGGAATCGGGGAGATTTCCCTTGTATCGGCAGAGGCGTTGTACTGTCTTAAGAGTTTTGCCATTGTTTTATTAATGGGAATTGTGGGGGTAACGCCGGCGGCCCGAAAGTTGGTCGGATGTATTTCGGACAGGCCGACAGGTGGCAGAATTTTAAACGTGGCAAAGCCGGTCATATTGGCGGGACTTTGGCTGGTTATGACGGCTTATCTTGTGGACGGGTCCTTTAATCCGTTTCTGTATTTCAGATTTTAGGGAGAAGCAGATTATGCAAAAAAGGAAAGAAAATATGGTGGTCTGCATATTGTTTATATTGCTGCTTTACGGAGGGTTTTTATTGTGCCTGTTGATGCCAGGGCCCCGGTATTTAGACAGTGAGAGGCGTGTTCCGGCGCCGGCGCCGAAGCTTACGGCGGATGCTGTGTGGAGCGGAAGGTTTATGGAGGAGTTTGAAAGCTATGGAATGGACGCCTTTCCCTTCAGGGAGTTTTTTCGGAGAATGAAGGCTTTGACGGCGGGAGGGATTTTTCAAAGGCAGGATAATAACGGGATTTATGTGGCGGACGGTTTTATCTCTGCAATGGAATATCCCTTTCATGAGGAATCCCTGGACCGGGCGGCAGAAAGGTTTCGTTATATTTATGATAAGTATCTGACGGATGAAAACAGGGTATTTCTTTCGGTCATACCGGATAAGAACTGCTTTCTGGCAGGGATAAGCGGTCGTCTTTCCATGGATTATGAGGAGTTTGAAGAACAGATGGCGGCTAAAGCGGATTTTGCAGAATATATCCGGATTTCAGACCTTTTGGAAAGGGATGATTATTACAGGACGGATACGCATTGGCGGCAGGAACGGATTATAGATGTGGCAGAACGGCTGGCACAGTCAATGGGGATAACGCTTTCGGGGAATTATGAGATTCATGAGGTGGAGCAGGATTTTTACGGGGTATATTACGGTCAGGCAGCCCTTCCACTGGAGCCTGACAGGATTTGGTATCTGACAGGAGGAGCTATTGATAACTGCAGGGTATATGACTGGCAGAACGGGCGCACGATACCGGTATACGATATGGAAAGCGCTAAGGGGCGGGATCCTTATGAAATGTTTCTTTCGGGTTCCCTGTCTCTTATTACCATAGAAAACCCCAACGCATCAACGGATAAAAGCCTGGTAATATTCAGGGATTCTTTCGGGTCAATTATTGCTCCCCTGCTGATAGACGGATATTCCCGGATCACTCTGGCGGATATCAGATATATCCATCCGGATCTGCTTGGGAAGTTTGTAGATTTTGAAGCCTGTGACGTTTTGTTTTTATACAGTACCCTTGTTTTGAATCATAGCGATACAATTAAATAGTAAAATGCAGGACTGCTTCTTTAAAATGAATGAGGCAGTCTTTTTTTGCATTGTTTTTTTCATTTTTTGGACAAACGGTCAAAATAATTCATATTTGTGCAAATTCAACCAAAAACAAGGAGAAAATTTGTGAATTAGTTTGATTGACTTTGAACGAGTTTGAAAGTATACTACAGATATAAGGTAAGTTATGGAGATAAAAGTAAGGTGTTTACAAAAACAGGCAAGGAGGTAACAGGATGATTTATACGGTTACATTTAATCCTTCATTGGATTATATCGTATCGGTAGACGATTTTAAGCTGGGGCTTACGAACCGTACCTGTTCGGAGCTTATGCTTCCCGGAGGAAAGGGCATTAATGTATCCATTGTTCTCATGAATCTGGGGATTTCAAGCACCGCATTGGGGTTTATTGCAGGGTTTACCGGCGATGAACTGGTAAGACGGCTGGAGGATACCGGCGTGAAGAACGGATTTATCCGCATTGAGGAAGGGTTTTCCAGAATTAACTTAAAGCTGAAGTCTATCGACGGAACGGAAATCAACGGTCAGGGACCGGAAATCAGTGAAGAAAAAGTGGAGCAGTTAATGAAGCAGTTAAGCGGATTGGGAGAGGGGGATGTGCTTTTCTTATCAGGAAGCATCCCGGCATCCATGCCTGACGACGCTTATCAGAAGATCATGGAAAGCCTTGACGGAAAAGGCGTCAGGATTGTGGTGGATGCTACCAGGGATTTGCTCGTAAATGTATTGCCCTATCATCCCTTTTTGATTAAGCCGAACAACCATGAATTGGGAGAAATTTTCGGAGTAGAGCTTAAGAAAAGAGAAGAGGTAGTACCTTATGCAAAAAAGCTTCAGGAGAAAGGAGCACAGAATGTACTGGTCTCCATGGCGGGAGAAGGAGCTGTTTTAATTGCGGCGGACGGAACGGTGTATGACGCGCCGGCGCCTGAAGGAAAACTGGTAAACGGAGTAGGCGCAGGAGATTCCATGGTAGCGGGCTTTATGGCAGGCTGGATGGAAAAGCAGGATTATGAGCATGCCTTTTATATGGGACTTTCGGCAGGAAGCGCCAGCGCATTTTCTGAGAATCTTGCGACCAGGGAAGAAATAGAAGCCGTATATGGCAGAGCTGCGAAGAAAAATAACGAATAGTTATGTAAATCGGAAATTAACAGTCAAAAAAACAATAAGACAGAAAAGCAACAGCAACAAATAATCATAAACAAAAAACAGGAGGGAAAAATATGAGAATCACAGATTTGCTTGATGTAAGAAGTATTTCTTTGGATGCAGCTCCCAAGACAAAAAAGGAGGCCCTTGATACCCTTGTGGAGCTGATGGTTAAAAGCGAAAAAATCAATGATGTGGAAGGATACCGGAAGCTGGTATATGCCAGAGAAGAAGAAAGTACTACCGGTATCGGGGAGGGAATTGCCATTCCCCACGGAAAAGGCGATGCGGTTGACAAACCGGGATTGGCGGCCATGGTTGTAAAGGGCGGCGTTGATTTTGAATCTCTGGACGATGAGCCGGCAAGCCTGTTCTTTTTGATTGCAGCGCCCAATACAGAGGATAATGTGCATCTGGATGTTTTGAGTAAACTGTCCATGATGTTAATGGACGGGGAATTTACAGAAAGCCTGCGGAATGCATCTTCGCCGGAGCAGTTTATGGAGATCATTGATAAGGCGGATGAAGAGAAAAAGAGCGTGGATGAAAGGCTTTCCGATATAGGCGAGGCGTCTAAGGATCAGGTTAAAATCCTTGCGGTAACCTCCTGTCCTACGGGAATTGCCCATACTTATATGGCTGCTGAGGGAATTGAAAAAGCGGCAAAGGCACAGAATTGTTTCATAAAGGTAGAGACAAGAGGCTCAGGCGGTGCCAAGAATGTTTTGACCGCTAAGGAAATTGAAGAGGCGGACTGCATTATCGTGGCTGCAGATGCCCAGGTTCCCATGGACCGCTTTGACGGAAAGAAGGTTATTGAGCGTCAGGTATCCGACGGTATCAATAAAGCGGATGAACTGGTTTCCCTTGCGATTTCCGGCAATGTACCTGTATATCACAGCGCCAATGCTTCAGCGAAATCCTCTGCATCCACTAAGGCAGGCGGCAGTGTGGGACATCAGATTTATACCCAGCTGATGAACGGCGTTTCCCATATGCTTCCGTTTGTAGTAGGCGGCGGTATCCTGATTGCCATTTCATTCCTCATTGACGGATTGATGGTGGATATGAATGCATTATCGGCTGCAGAAAGAGCAAATTTTGGTACGATCACACCCGTAGCGGCAATGTTTAAGAATATCGGAGGCGTGGCATTCGGGTTTATGCTTCCCATTCTGGCTGGCTTTATTGCAATGGCGATTGGAGACAGACCGGCGCTTGCAGTTGGTTTTGTAGGCGGAATGATGGCGGCAAACGGAAGTTCAGGCTTTCTGGGGGCTTTGGCGGCAGGCTTTGCAGCAGGATATATTATCAAAGGACTTTGTAAGCTTTGTGAGAAGCTGCCTGAGGCAATTGAAAAGATTGCGCCGGTATTGATTTATCCCGTTGTGGGTATTCTGGCCATGGGACTTTTGATGACCTTTGTTGTAGAACCTGTCATGGGAGGAATCAATACAGCTTTAAATAACGGTCTTTCCGGCATGGGCGGCTCCAGTAAGATTCTTTTGGGCTTAATCCTCGGCGGCATGATGGCAATTGATATGGGCGGCCCCTTCAATAAAGCGGCGTATGTTTTCGGTACGGCAGCGATTGCGGCAGGCAACTATGATATTATGGCAGCGGTTATGATCGGCGGTATGACGCCTCCCTGCGCTATTGCTCTTGCAACCCTTCTCTTTAAAAATAAATTTACAAAAGAAGAAAGAGAATCCGGGCCGACCAACTTTATTATGGGTCTTGCGTTTATTACGGAAGGGGCGATTCCCTTTGCGGCAGCCGATCCCCTTCATGTACTGCCCTCCTGCATCATAGGTTCTGCAGCGGCAGGGGCTTTATCCATGGCGTTCGGATGTACCCTGATGGCTCCTCACGGCGGTATTTTCGTAGTACCGGTAATGGGAAATGCGCTGATGTATCTGGTAGCTCTGGTAGTGGGCACAGCAATTTCCACAGTTCTTCTGGGTGTGCTTAAGAAAAAGGTAAGTGCGTAAAGAATCAGGTGTAAAGGCGTGAACGGAGACAAAGAATAAAAGTGTGCAAAAGGATAAGAGTTAAAAATTTATAAACTGTGTCAAAAGTAATAGACGAAAAGAATATTTGTATTTTATAATTACATTATAATTGTGAAGTGGTTAAAAATAAAAGAAGTAAAAACCGTTGAAACAATATAAGAAAATGAACGGAAAACAATTATAAAGTAGGAGGAATTATCAAATGAAAGAATTCAAGTATGTAATCACAGACGAAATGGGAATCCATGCACGTCCGGCAGGTCTGCTGGTAAAGGAGGCTAAGGCGTTTTCCTGTGCCATCAAAATGGAAAAGGATGGAAGAAGCGTAGACTGCAAAGGCATTATGGGCGTTATGAGCCTTGGGGCTAAAAAGGGACATGAAGTTACTTTGACCTTTGACGGTGCAGACGAAGATGCAGCCTGCGAGGCAATCAGCAAATTTATGCTGGAAAATCTGTAAGCCGGTATTGGCTGTAGAATGATTATATAGCGAAATTGGATTGTATTGTGAATTTACGTTGATATGGTAGAAGGAGACGGGCTATGGAAATATATAACGGTAAAAGCGTATTCAGCGGTATCGCCATTGGCAGGATCAGCGTATATAAAAAGGGCGAACAGCAGGTAAAACGCAACAGGATTACGGATGTAGATGCGGAGTTGAGCCGTTTTGAGGACGCAAAGCAAACGGCAATTGGGCAGCTTCAGGGCTTATATGATAAAGCCCTGAAGGAAGTGGGAGAGGCAAACGCAGCCATATTTGAAGTACATCAGATGATGCTTGATGACGGAGACTACAATGAATCCATTACAAACATCATCAAAAGCCAGGAAGTAAATGCGGAGTATGCGGTTGCTACCACGGGAGATAATTTTTCACAGATGTTTGCGGCCATGGAAGACGATTATATGAGAGCCAGGGCGGCAGATATTAAGGATATATCCGAGAGGATCATTTCTATTTTAAATGGAAGCGGCGATGCGGCTATCGGCGCCGATGAACCGGTTATTATTGTGGCGGATGATCTGGCGCCTTCGGAGACGGTGCAGTTGGATAAGGATATGGTACTTTCCTTTGTAACAGTCCATGGTTCTTTAAATTCCCACACAGCGATTTTAGCAAGGACTATGGCGATTCCGGCCCTGGTAAGCGCACCTCTTCCGTTAGATGAAACGGTAGACGGAAAGCTGGGTATCGTAGACGGGGGATTGGGCATTATTTATGTGGACCCTGATGAAAAGACCTTGGAAGAGATGAAAAAGAAGCAGCAGGAAGAGCTTCAAAAGAAAGAACTGCTTCAGAGCCTGAAAGGAAAAGAAAACGTTACTCTGGACGGACAGAAAGTCATGCTCTACGCCAATATCGGGAATATCAAGGATCTTGCTACGGTTCTGCAGAATGACGCAGGGGGGATTGGACTTTTCAGAAGCGAGTTTATTTATCTGGACAGCGAGGATTACCCTACAGAGGAAGAGCAGTTCCAGATTTATAAACAGGTTGCAGAGACTATGGCAGGAAAGCGCGTGATCATACGTACTCTGGATATCGGCGCTGATAAGCAGTGCGATTATTTTGAAATGGAACACGAGGAAAATCCGGCTATGGGGTGTCGTGCAATCCGTATCTGTCTGACGAGACCGGAGATATTCAAGACTCAGCTGCGAGCACTGTTCAGAGCAAGCGCATTTGGTAATATTGCTATTATGTACCCTATGATAACCAGCGTAAAAGAAGTGCAAAAAATCAAAAAGATTGTAGCCGAGGTAAAGGCAGAACTGGACGCGGTGGGAATTCCCTATGGAAATCCGGAGCAGGGTATTATGATTGAGACGCCGGCAGCGGTAATTGTAGGCGATGAGCTTGCGAAGGAAGTGGATTTCTTCAGTATAGGAACCAATGATTTAACCCAGTATACTCTGGCAATCGACCGTCAGAACACAAAGCTGGATGAATTTTATGATTCCCATCATCCCGCAATTTTGCGCATGATTTCCATGGTGGTGGAAAGCGCTCATAAGGCGGGAATCTGGGCAGGCATTTGCGGAGAACTGGGTGCGGACCAGACTTTGACAAAAGATTTTCTGGCTATGGGAGTGGATGAGTTATCCGTTTCGCCGGGAAGCATTCTTCCCATTCGCAAGATCGTGCTGGAAACTGATGTGGCAAAATACAAGGCAGGAAAGTAATGTTAACAAAACAGAGACAGGATTTGATTTTAAAGCTCCTGGCGGAAAAGGGAAGTATCACGGCAACAGAAGTAAAGGATATACTGGGTATTTCGGAATCTACGGTACGCAGGGATATTACGGCACTGGACAAGGAAGGAAAGCTTATAAAAGTATTTGGCGGCGCCGTAGCCGCCGAAGCAGAGGTAAGCACCCATGAATATACTGTTGAGCAAAAAAGTGATTTAAACCCTGACGAAAAGCAGAAGATTGCCCGATATGCGGCTTCGCTCATAAAGCCTGAGGATTTTGTTTATCTGGATGCAGGTACTACCACGGCATATATGCTGGATTATATAAAAGAGCAAAATGCTACCTATGTAACCAATGCCGTGGTTCATGCCAGACAGCTTCTTTCCCGCGGGATGAAGGTGCTGATGATTGGCGGAGAATTAAAGGCATCTACAGAGGCAGCGGTAGGCAGCCTGGCTGTGGCGATGTTAGAATCTTATCATTTTACCAAAGGATTTTTCGGCACTAACGGTGTCAATAAAAAATGCGGCTGTACCACGCCAGATGTAAATGAGGCTATGGTAAAGCGCACGGCTGTAGAGCGGTGTAAAGAGAGTTACGTTCTTTGCGACAGTTCCAAGTTTCAGCATATCAGTCCTGTGACCTTTGCATCCTTTGACGGGATGATTTTCCTGACGGACAGAGCGCCGGAGGGATATGAAGGGTGTGAGAATGTAGTAGTGGTGGACTGAACCGGGAATTTTGGCAGAGAACGGAGTAAAAAAATGTGCGGACATATTCGGAGTGTCTGTAACTTGAAGCTTTTTAGTAAACAATATATTTATTTCAGGAACACACTTGCGTTCCGGTAAAAACATAGCGGCACGTAAGATTGCAAAAGACGCAATCTAAGTGCCGATGTTTTTACAGGGTTCCTTCAATTAAATATATTTTTACTAAAAAGCTTCATGTAACAGACGCTCCAAATATGTCCGCACATTTTTTATCTGCATGAGCAAGCTGCTTGATGTCAGAGACGGGATCACTTATATATCCGGCCATGGGAAACCAAAAAACAGATGTTTATAATGGAAGCATTGGTGTGGCGATAGGTGGGAATATCCATAGTTTTGTGTTATACTGTGTGTAACTTCCGTCTGGTTAAAAAATTGAATATAAAGAAATGGAAGTTTGGAAGAATAAGTAAATCAAGGAGAGGGAGATAAATATGTCGGAATTAACATCAATGATGAATATTGGGAAAGAAATGGCAAATAAACTAATATCTGTTGGTATTGAATCTTCCGAGAAACTTATTGAGGCAGGTGCAAAAGACGCATTTCTTAAGCTAAAGCAGAGATATCCAAATGTGTGTCTGGTACATTTATATTCTTTAGAGGGAGCAATTCATAATACAGAATATAACAGACTTTCAGAAGATACAAAAAAGGAATTAAAGGAATTTAGCGATTTTCTGAAAAAATAACAGTAATGTAACTTCCGGTTGCTCTAAATAACCATTATCACACTCACAACTGAATAAGCAGCGCAGCGTCAGAGTGTATGGAAAACCGGTCTGTGCACTCTGTTTTTCAAGTCGGCAATTAAGCCAAGGAGAACATTATGATAAAAAAACTATTATTTGTAATTTCTTTATGTACGGTACTGGTATGTTACGGCTGTGGGGACGACAGTCATTTGCGGAAAGATGATGCTGATAATGGGGAAAGGCGTGAAGAAACAGAATTTGGAGCTGGTATGGAATCGCATGAAGATACGGAAATGAATCATAATGTAGAATCAGCAGAAAATGTAAAAGCGTTTTTTGAGGCTGTAACGGATGAGATGTTAAATGCCTGTGATACATATCCTTCTTTAGAGGAATACTGGAATGATTCATTGGTTTTACTGAATCGGTTTCAGGATGTGAAATACGTGGTTTTGTCAGATGACACAGAGATAGAAGGCTATGAATGGATGCAATGTGATGGGGAACTTGCTCTGCGGGTAAAGATATGGTATAAAGAAAAGCCGGAAGATACATACCGGCACAAAGAGGATTACTTTCTCTTTATAAATGAGAATGAAGAGGTTTCCCAAATACTAGTGGCAGATTATGAAAATAAGGGGATTCATATAAGATTAAGTGAAGGAACGGGGTGCACGGGCAATCATTTTCTGGGAGAGGGATGTGATTTTGACGCCTGCTTTGAGGATGTGACCTTTGACGGCAGGAAAGATTTGATTATTTTCGTGGGAAACAGCAGACATGCGTCATATTATTGTGCGTATATTTGGGAAGGCGATGGGTTCCGCTATGAAAAAACCTTTGAACATATTCCCTCTTATGAAATAAAAAAGGATGAAAAAGTGATTTGCGGATCGGACACAGACGGTATGGGAGGGTATGTTGATGTGATTTATGAATATAAAAACGGGGAATTTGTACCGGTAGATTATGTTGAAAGAGAATAAAGCGAATGTGCTGATAAAAACCGATATGAGAACGGGAGGTATATAGAATGTTATATAAGCTTAATTCATTGCAATACTCAAATTTAATCGATCATGCAAATGCCCATGATTGTGGTTCTGTTTATCCGCTTTCTGTTGTCGAAGGCATTCAGGAAGGAGATATTTATGCAGATTCAATAAAAGACTGTGGGAAAGTCTTATTTTGGACGCATAGTGGTTTTGCATATCTTTCGGGAAATATTGATGATTGTTTCTTGGAAGACATCTATGAGCTTATAATGAATAAAGCGAGAGCAAATGCGAAACGGTTTCTTTTAATGACAAGAAATTCTGCTGCCGTAAGCACGAAAGAAATAGATATCGGAATAGAAACAAAGCCTGAATATAAGCAGCAGGGATTAGGGAGGATTGTTGCAAATAAAATGATACAATATACCCTTGAACAGGGAAAAGGACCTGTATGGGCGTGTCACTATAAAAATACGGCTTCGGAAAGGATGGCGGAAAAACTGGGTTTTACCAAAGTATCTGAGTGTTCTGTTATAAAGAGTAAGGATTAAGGAAGATTACATTTCCCGGTCTGCAGGAGACATGAGGTGTCCTGCACAAAAAAATAGGACTTTGCCCGCTTTATGTCCTGTTTTTTTATGTGTATTCATTTTAATCTGTCAAGGAAAGGAGAAAGTAGAGTAATGAATCAACAAAAAATCGGCTCATTTCTGAAGGAACTTCGGAATGGAAAAAAACTTACGCAAGAGCAATTGGCAGAAAAGCTGGGCGTTTCACGCAGAACGGTTTCCCGGTGGGAAACAGGGAGCAATATGCCTGATTTGGATATTCTCATTGAAATGACAGATTATTATGAGGTGGACTTGCGGGAGTTGCTTGATGGAGAAAGGAAAAGTGGGAAAATGAATAGAGAATTAGAAGAAACAGTGTTGAAAGTAGCTGACTATAGTAATGAAGAAAAAATGAAATTTACAAGAAGAATGCATTGGATCTATTTGGCCGCGTTTGTGTCTTTCATTCTTTTTTTCGTCTTATGGTTTACAGAACCGGAAGACGCTTCATTCTGGTTTGGATATGCAGAAGGAGTAAGCCTCGGAATCCCTTTTGCAGCGGTTTTTGCAGGTGCGCTTATGACAGGTAAGAATGCGGCTAAGTTTCTTGGTTTCAAGAAAAGGATTTTGAACCGTGGAACTGATGATTAATTTACGAGCATGCCTTAGAATGTGTAGAACGGTTCATAGAAAATGGAGGTATTGGCACCAAAGCGCAATATGAGGTATGGATACCTGTAGCAAAGAAAAAAGCATAACGGAGGGACTTGTGGTATAATGGGGTATGCCATTGTGGTGGATGGCAAGCAGAACAATATATTATCAAAGAGTCAGATGCAGAGCCGATGAACTTGTGAAATAGAATCACAGTTTACCGGCTCTATTTATTTCATAAGGTTTTAAGGCAAACGCCCACCATATAAAAAACGGTTTTGCCGTCAACTGTCTGAAAGAAACAGCATTACAGCAGATGATTTGAAAGCAATGTGCTTTGTCTCCGGTATTCTGACGGCGAAACTCCAAATTTCTTTTTAAAATATTTGCTAAACGACAATTGATCGTCAAAACCCAAAGAACTGGCGATTATGGATATGTTCAGCTTAGTGGTTGCCAGCAGTCTGCCGGCTTTTTTTAGTTTTAGGTCCATAAGATATTGCTTTGGCGATGCACCATATTTTTCATGAAATATTCTGGTTAAGTAATTGGGATGTATACCATAGGCTTTAGCTACATCTTGAAGCTTGATTTTTTCTGCATAATTGATATCAAGGTAAAATTTGACTTCATCAATAACAGAGTTTTTATCCCAGCTGCTTTCCTGAAATTCTATATCCTGAAAGAGCATTGCCATAATTTTGTAGAGAATTCCGTTGGCTTGAAAATATTGGCTGGTGGGTGTTCCCAGGATAGAGAAAATATCAAAAATGCAGTTTTTATATTTCATGGTATCCAGGCTATGAATAATGTAAATGTCATCATTTGAGGTCAAAAGCTGGTACAAATACATCTGGGAATTGATTCCCATAAAATTAATCCATGTATAGCACCAAGGATCTTCTTTTGAGGCTTCGTAATAAGATACTTTTCCGGCAGGAATCAGAAAAGCATCTCCGGCATTCAGATGGAAAATGTGTTCATTAATATGTACTTCTCCTTTTCCTTTAAGTACAAAGTGAATCATATGATAAGAACGGATATTAGGTCCATAACTGTAGCCGGGTATACATTCTTCATATCCCGCACTGTAAAGAGCCAGATCGGAGTTGGCTTTATACATTAGTGAATGGTAAGTTTCTTTATATTCTTTCATAAATCCATTGTAATATAAAAAGTTAGTTTTTGCCATATTTTCTTTTCGTAATGCCATAGAAAGGAGCGGCAAAAAAGTGTTTAATATACTCATAAGGCGCCTGACGATAAAGAGAGGAGGCAGGAAATGGGAGAAGTGATTCGACAGCAGTATCATCTGGAACCGGACAGAGGACTGCTAAACGATCCCAATGGGTTAACGTGGTTTCAGGGAAAATACTATGTGTTCTTTCAATGGAACCGTTTTAAAAAAGATCATTCCTATAAGGAGTGGGGCCTGTTTACTTCCGTGGATCTCGTAAACTGGGAATTTGAAGGGAGTGCAATACTTCCCGAGCAGGATTATGAAAAAAATGGTGTATATTCGGGAAGCGGATATGTAATTGGAGATAGCTTATATTTGTTTTATACCGGAAACAGAAAAACGGACGGACAAAGAAAGAGCAGTCAGTGTCTTGCCGTTACCAAAGATGGAAAAAGCTATCGGAAAGCAGGAATCGTTGTTGAAACTCCGGAGGAATATTCTGAACATTTTCGAGATCCAAAGGTTTTTCAAGGAAAAGATAAGAGCTATTACATGATAATAGGCGGTCAGCAAAAAAGCGGGAAAGGTGCACTTGCTCTTTGTCGTTCTGAAGACGGAAGTCACTGGGAGTATCAGCATATGCTGGCAGTGTCAAAGCAGTATGAAATGATTGAGTGCCCGGATCTGTTTGAACTGGATGGAAGAAACGTGCTTCTTTATAATCTACAGAAGCGCAATAATGAAACAGATGAAGATATATGCAGTTTTTCCGCATATAAGCTGGAAGTGTTTGATGAAGCGGCCGGAACATTCCGGGACACCGGATTGGATAACGGATATCGAAATGTGGATGCAGGATTTGATTTTTATGCACCACAGACGTTTTTAAGCCCGGATGGAAGAAGGCTCCTGTTTGGATGGATGTCAAGAATGAATGGAGAACAGGAGAAGATTTTTTCTAAAACGGAACCGAATATTCATTGCCTGACCATGCCAAGGGAATTGTTTCTGGAAGGCGAAATTCTGTGTCAGAAACCGGCGCGTGAAATGTATGGACTGCTGGGAGAGGAATTTGACGTGATGTACGAAAACGGAGCGTGGAGAGCAGGACCGAAAGAACGTATCTTCTTTATGCGGCTTCAAATGACCGGGAAAGATAAGAATCTGCAAATAGAATTTCATCAGGGTGAAGCCGGACTGGAATACCGGCAAGATGAGAAGGAATTTATTTTCTTTAGAAGAAGCTGGGCCGATCAATCTATGGAGAGCAGAACGGAAAGCGTTGACAGCTTGGATGAAATAGAGGTTTGGTCAGATCACTCCAGTATGGAAATTTTTGTAAATGGTGGAAAACTGGTTTTTTCAGCTCGTATTTTTCCGCAGTGCAGACAACCGGAGATTACGATAAAAGGAAATCTGCCAAAGGAGAAAATACAGATATGTAATATTATGACCCCAAAAAGGAGGAATTGTGATGAGTGAAAAAGAACTTGCAAAAAAAATAGTGGAGCTTGTGGGTGGAATAGAGAACATCGTATCTGTCAGACATTGTGCAACAAGATTAAGAATTGTAGTATCCGACAAGGAAAAAATTGAAGAAAAACTAATAGAGGATTTGGATAAAGTAAAAGGTTCGTTTTTTAATTCCGGGCAGTATCAGATTATTTTGGGAACCGGACTGGTCAACCGTGTTTATGATGAAGTAATAAAAATAACCGGGGAACCGGAGGCGGCGGGAAATGGAGAAAAGAAAGAGACCGTGGTTTACGGAAACCGTTTCCAGAGAGCCGTTCGTATGTTTTCGGATGTGTTTGTTCCGATTATTCCGGTGCTTGTTGCAACCGGATTGTTTATGGGGCTGAGAGGCTTGTTGACACAGGAGGCCATATTAAGTGTATTTGGATTGACGCCGGAAAGTATTCCTCAATCCTTGTTGACGTATACACAGATTTTGACTGATACGGCATTTGCGTTTTTGCCTGCGCTGGTATGTTGGTCTACTTTCCGAAATTTCGGAGGAAGTCCGGTTATCGGAATTGTATTGGGGCTTATGCTGGTAAATCCCAGTTTGCCAAGCGCCTATGCAGTGGGTGCCGGGGAAGTAGAGCCTCTGATATTTTTTGGATTTCTCAAGGTGGCAGGATACCAGGGTTCCGTACTTCCGGCATTTGCAACGGGTATCCTTGCAGCAAAGTTTGAGAAGTGGCTTCGTAAACATATTCCGGATTCCATTGACCTGATTGTTACTCCGTTTTTGACTATTGCAATGACATGTTGACATTTAGCATTACAACAACTTCCTATTCGGAAGCTGTTGTAAACTTAGGATACAATGAACTCAACTTTACTCTGGCATCGGTAGTTCGGAATTGCCAATTAACTTTTGCTGCGGATGTATTGCGCTCG
>Ga0209064_1002482_pt1 | contig 20237 bp, 23 predicted proteins | sample Inofromicrocosms_FD_187498 | JGI IMG/M metagenome (GOLD analysis project Ga0209064, IMG submission 187498) | Mouse cecum microbial communities from Vienna, Austria - Inoculum for glucosamine and mucus D2O microcosms (SPAdes) (version 2) | ecosystem: Host-associated > Mammals > Digestive system >... | reverse complement strand
GAGGATTCAGAAAGAGCGCAGGGAAGCCGCTGCCTGCGGTGTGACAGAACGGGCCTGGGTGTCACTCTTTCGTGAGTATGAAAATATTGAGGAACTGAACCGGCGTGCTATGATGGCTCTTGTGGACCGGATTATCGTCTATGAGAATCATGTGGTCGAGATCGAGTACAAATACCGTGACGAATATGAGCAGGCAACGCAGTATGTTTCCATGTACCGGGAAGATATGGTGAAAGCTGTTTAAGGAGATGAACATATGGCAAGGAAAAGCAGAAGACTGTCAGAGGCATTGGAATCTGGCAGACAATCCGAAAACACACGAATTTACGCCACGGCGATATATGCCCGTCTTTCCGTGGAGAACAGCGGCAAGGATGACGATGGAGCGGCGTTGGAAACACAGATTGCTGTATGTGAGGAATACATCAGGACTTGCCCATATCTGCGCCAGACCGACATCTATGCTGATAACGGGCGAACAGGAACCGTCTTTGACCGGCCAGCGTTCAACCGGCTGATGGATGATATTCGATCCGGGCGGATTACCTGTATTGTTGTCCGTGATCTGAGCCGCTTTGGGCGTGACTATGTGGAGACGGGTACATATCTGGAACATATCTTCCCTCAGCTCGGTGTTCGCTTTATCTCGGTCAAAGAGAATTATGATTCCCATGCTACAGATGGAAGTAATGAATCACTGATGATATCTTCCCTTAACAAGAGCATACAAAAACACAACAATTAAATGGACTGTCAACCTTACGCAAAACACCGCTTCCAACAAAAATCGGAGCGGTGTTTTTGTATGGCTTCTGGACACCGTGGGCCTGTTGACAAAATAGGGGCAAGAATGCCGCCAGTATGATATAATTAGAAATAAGAGGGGGCGGGAGAAATGCAGCTAAAGTATCACATGGTGACAATCGAGGATTTGGTGCCGGAAGATCATTTTTTGCGGAAATTGGAGAAGTCGCTGGATTGGTCATTTGTGTACGATAAGACCACGAATCTGTACAGCCGTAAATACGGCCGCCCGCCCATCGACCCGGTGGTAATGGTAAAATACCTGCTGGTTGGCTTTTTATACGGGATCCCATCGGAGCGTCAGATTGAGCAGCGGTGTGCGGACAGCAACGCATTTCGCTGGTATCTTGGCATCGACTTGGATGAACGGGTGTCGGATCACAGTACGATTTCCCAGCTGCGCCGGAGGAAGCCCAGCTTCCGCAAGGTGTTCCGGCGGCTGTTTGAGGAAGTAGTGCGGCAGTGTGTGGAGAAAGGGCTTGTAAGTGGGAAGCTCATGGCAACGGATTCCACTGATGTGAAAGCGAACGCGTCCCGCGCTTTAGAGTATCTGGTAGAGGTGCGGGAGGAGCCGGGGGCTTACTGGGAGCGGCTGGACACCTATGAAGAGGAAGGGCTGGCCGAGCTGGAGCGCCGAACCGGAAAGCGGCGGAAGAAGTGGGCGAAGCAGGTCAAACGAGACAAACGGCGCAGTCATAAACGGGTCAGCCGGACAGACCCGGAGGCCGGCCACATGAAACGCCCCAGCAAACCAAGAGGCCAGTATTATCTCTCCCACCAGACCACAGATACAGACTGCGGTATCATTACTGGCGTGACTGTAATGCCGGGAGATGTGTACGATTCGGTTCCGTACTTGAAGCAGTTGGAACATATCCATCAGAACGTAATTCCCATCCAAGCCGCGGCCGCAGACTTGGCCTATGACTTCCCCTTAGCCCACCGGGTGCTGGAGGAGCATGGCATCGCTTTCTTTGTCCGGCCTCAGTCTGCCCATGACCGTACCAATGTGGAGCTGAAACGGGAGGCGTTTTCCTATGATGCTGGACAGGACACCTATATCTGCCCCGCTGGGAAACAGCTGCGGCGGAATACACTGCACCGCAGTGCCAGCGGGCTGTATTGGCTCTATCAGGCGGACAAAAGGGACTGCCAAAGCTGCCCGCTGCGGGAAAAGTGTTTGAGTGAGAATGACAGGCGGGGTGCCAGAAAGCTGGAACACAGTTATTTTGCACCCCAGCGGCAGCGGCACCTGGCCCGCAGACATGACGCTGATTACAGGGAAGCCCTAAAAAAGCGGCAGGTCTGGTGCGAGGGCACGTTTGCCGCCCAAAAGTGGGGCCACAATTTGACACGCGTCTTACGACGAGGCTTAGGGGCAGCAGAGGATCACTGCCTCCTTTCCGCTGTGGCCTTGAACCTCAAAAGAATGATACAAGCTACAACTTGACGCCAGAGGGCGTCTTTTTTGTCGCCCTCTGCTCAGTGCGCTTGAACATTTGGACTCTTTGTCAACAGGCCCGACTTGAGACGCATTTCTCGACAAAAGATGTTAATAGCCGGTTTTAGGCAGGGGCGTGGGCTTGCCGTACACCGTCATTACCCAGCGGGTCACAGCCTGTACCCACACGCCGTTGCATGTGTTGCCCACGTCAGCGACATTGACAAAGCTGCTGCCGGGAGTCAGGCCGGACACGGCCTTACAGTAGAGCATGGGGGCCTCCACCTGGCTAAAGCCTCCGGGGACCTGACCGAACACGAACATAATTTCCGTGACGCGCTCGTTGGCGGCAAGGCCCAGGGCCGTGGGACTGGCGGCAAGCGTGTAGTTCCGGCTGGTGCTGAGACTGTCAGCCAGGGTGCGGTAGTCCCCGGTGTTGTTCACCTTATACACGATCTTATAGGTTCCGGGGAAATTGTAGGTGCCGGTGACTACCTTATCCAGCCGGACGGCGGCGGGCAGGGTGTCCCTCCAATAGAAGGACTGGAGCATGACATTACTGGTGTTGCCGATCCGGGAGAACACATAGCGGACAGGCTGGCCGCTGGTGGCCTCCTTGGGGCCGGTTTTTTCGATGGACACGCCGGTGGACAGGCTCTTATTGGTGATTTCCAGCTTGACGATCTGCCCGCTGTACTCCAGCACGGCGGTATAGGTTTCCGAGGACGCGCCGTAGTTGGCCGGGGCTTTTGTCTCCCGGATGGTGTAGCGGCCCAGGGGGAGAGCCTTGGAGGACGCGAGGCCGTTGGCCCCGGTCACGATGGTGTCCACCTTGTTCCCGTTGCGCTCGTTGTAAATCTCAAAGGTGGCCCCCTCCAGCAGTGTTCCGGCGGGCAGGCCGTTGGTGGGGTTGTAGTCCGCGGACTTCTTGATGATCTGGATTTGTCCCCGGACAGCGGTATTGGGCCAGGTAATGGTGGTACAGCCGCCATACTGCACATAAATGGTCTTGGGCTGGGTGTCTAAAATGTACCCGTCCGCACACTCAATTTCCCGGATGGTGTACTTACCGTCCGCAAGGCCCTGGTCGATATACACATAACCCTCGTTGTCACTCTGATAGGTGCCCACGGGGTTCCTCTTGGCGTCGGAGAGCAGGAACGTCACACCGTAGATCTCATCCAGAGTGTAGTAGATATAGACACGCCCCTGTTCATCGAACCAGCCGTTCTTGGCTGACAGCCCCATGCGGTCCAGCAGCAGGCCATACAGCAGCTTGGCATCCGTGGACAGGCGTTTGAACCGTTCCCCGGTGACGAGCTGGCGGGGGATACGGTAAAAAGAAAATTGATTGCTCTCGTCGCCGTAGTAGTAATCAAAGGATGTTTCTGCGGCCATGTTCCGGCCCTCCTTTCAGGCAAAATAAAAAGGCGCTCCCTTCGGAACGCCTTTCATTTGGACTTTCGCCCATATTACATTTTTCAACAATATTTTCATATTCGGTATATCAATGTAGGAAAACGTACTAATAACATAGTTTATCGGATCGTTGCTTAGACAGCCTCTTATAAAAATTCTGCAAGTGGATTTCTCTGGCCGCCATACATCACCGCTCTCTGTTTTTCGATTTTCCTTTCTAAATTTCTACTCAAAAGCCTATGATTTTTTTATTATAGAAGTGGCCCGCTTGGCAAGCTGTGTGTAATGTTATCCTAAATGAGATTGATGTATAATCAATTCAATAGGTTGGGAGGGATCCATGTGGGTACAGGCCGAAGGGAATTTACAGAAGAAGAACGAGCTATCTTAAAGCAAAATCCATATACCTATCGGGTCTTTAAGAATAGTATTCGCTTTACCATTGAGTTTAAGGAAAGCTTCATGCGTCAATATGAGGCCGGTATGTCTCCAACAAAAATCGTAGAGGGCATGGGATATGACGCAGAAATGCTTGGAAAACGGTGTGTCAATTCCCTTTATCGTAATCTTCAAAAACAGAAGGCATCTCCTGCGGGGCTGCATGAGGGTTCTGTACGAAGCAAAAAGATTCGTCCAGGTTCAACAGAGTATGACACTGTGACACCGAAGAGAGCGATGCAGCTTATGCAGCATGAGCTTTTGTATCTCAGACAGGAGGTGGAATTTCTAAAAAAATTATAAATGCAGATAAGTCGCCAAAGAAAGGTGGGCAGTGATGGGAAGTTCGTCATCCAAATTCGAGATCGTTCAAAATACTCTGTCAAAAAGCGACAATAGGTTAAGCGTGTCCAGTCTGTGTGAGATCGCTGGAGTATCACGCTCTGGCTACTATAATTGGCTCAAATCGGAGGAAACAAGACGCAAGCGCGATGAGCAGGATAAAAACGATTTTGAGCTTATCTTGGCTGAATACCACTTCCGTGGCTACCCAAAAGGAGCACGCAGCATTTATATGCACCTGCTCCGTCAAGATCCGCCAGTTAGAATGAATATCAAGAAGATCCGACGCCTCATGGACAAATTCGGCCTGGCTTGCCCGATTCGAAAAACAAATCCATACCGAAGGATGCTAAAGGCAATGCGGACAAGCCATATCGCAGAGAATCTTCTGAACCGGGACTTCACAGGACTCGGGGCCAGGAAAGTCCTCCTGACAGATATTACATATATTCCCTGCAATGGAGTATTCTTCTACCTGTCCACAATCCTCGACGCCTTTACCAGACAGGTGTTGGTATATGTGCTTAGTGATTCCCTTGAGGTGGATTTTGTTCTTGACTAAGGGGACACTTTAGTATAGGTCGTTACCTTTTGTCCCCCCATCGGTTTCCACTATGGTGCGTACTCAATTCAGCCTGGTGGATTGTGGCAAAAGTCGAAACGCGCCGTTGCTTTCTGATACTAGATATGGTATGATTATCTTGTTAATCTTTACTAAACTGAAATAAGCATCTGAGGAGGGGGTTATTGATGCAGCCTATTCTGTCAAAAAAGGAAATGACCGAGGAGGATATAAAACTTCAATACATTACTCCTGCCGTGACCTCGAAGTGGAGCCGCAGTAAAATTACGATGGAAACACCGATCACTGATGGCCAAATCAGCTTGAAGGGCAATTTTGTGTTCCGCAAAAGACCTAAGAAAGCAGACTACATACTGTACCTGTGTGTGAATCATCCCATCGCTATTATTGAAGCCAAGGATAACACCCACAGCGTCTCCCACGGCTTACAGCAGGCGATGGATTATGCCAAATGCTGGACCTGCCTTTTGCGTTCAGCTCCAATGGAGACGGGTTTGCAGAGCATGACTTTCTCACCGGCACAGAACGGGAGTTTTCCCTGGACGAATTTCCCACGGAGGCTGAACTGATTGCCCGATACAAGAGGGAAATCAACGAGGGGCATGGACTAACCCCAACGGAAGAAACTGCTATCAACCAACCCTATTACAGCAGCCAATCCACCTATCCACCACGCTACTACCAGCGCATTGCCATCAACCGAACCATAGACGCCATTGCTAGAGGGCAGCAACGCCTGCTGCTGGTCATGGCAACGGGAACCGGTAAGACCTACACAGCATTTCAGATCATTTACCGCTTGCTGAGAAGCGGTTTAAAACGAAAAGTCCTCTATCTGGCCGACCGTAATATTTTGGTCGATCAGTCCATCGAACAGGACTTTTCTCCGTTGGTAAAAACGATCCACAAAATCAATTTTGTGAAAGGCGATCCCGTTACGATTACCTCCTATGAGGTTTATTTCTCCCTTTATCAGCAGCTCACCGGGGATCACAGCTCCGATGATGAGGAAGCAGCAGAGGATGACACTGTTTCTCGGCTTGCCGCGCTTTTTCAGAAGGATTTCTTTGATCTTGTCATTGTAGACGAGTGCCATCGAGGGTCCGCAAAAAAAGACAGCAGCTGGCGCAAGATTCTGGACTATTTCTCCTCCGCCACGCAAATCGGTATGACTGCCACACCCAAGGAGACAAAGTACATCTCGAACATCGACTATTTTGGTGAGCCACTCTATATGTACAGCCTCCGAGAGGGCATTGAGGACGGATTTCTTGCCCCATTCAAGGTTATCAATGTGACTACGGACATCGGCGAGGGCTGGCGGCCCCGCAAGGGACAGCTTGACATCTTTGGCAATGAGATTCCAGACCGAATTTACACCAATAGCGATTATGACTACAACATTATCATTGAGGACCATATTCAGCAGGTAGCCGCTGAGATCACCCGGTACTTGAAAAGTACAGATCGGATGGCCAAAACCATTGTGTTCTGCGCTACAGAGGACGCCGCCCTGCGGATGCGGGACGCGCTGGCGAAACTGAATCCCGACATGATGAAAGAGAACCCGGACTATGTGATACGTATTACTGGGAGCGACACTGTGGGGAAGAGCAAACTGAAGTATTTTATCTCTCCGTCTAAGGAAGGGCCCGTAATCGCCACCACTTCTAAGCTGCTCTCCACCGGAGCGGACTGTAAAATGACCAAGTTAATCGTCCTGGACCAGATGATCGGCTCCATGACGGAATTCAAGCAGATTATCGGACGGGGGACCCGCCTGAGGGAGAAGGACGGCAAGGATCATTTTGTCGTGATGGATTTCCGCAATGTGACCCGGCTGTTTGCCGATCCGGCCTGGGACGGGCCCATTGAGCAGGACCCGGACTTTGACCCCAACGGAAACCCGCTGCCTGTCACGCCGTCAGACGCAGGTACTCCGCCGTTCACCGACGGTACATACAGGCCTATTGTTGACACAAGCGGCTGTAAGGTAGAGATCATCCATAAAACAGTGTCCATCTACGACACCAATGGCAAGCTGCTTCGTCAGGAGAGTATCATTGACTACACCAGGGAAAATATCCGGGGAGAATACGCTTCCCTGGACAACTTCATCCGGCAATGGACCGCAGAGGAGAAGAAAGAGAAGATACGAGACTTGCTTCGGGATCGGGGTATTGATCTGGAGGCGCTCAAGGCTGAGCAGGGCATAACCGACGTGGACGATTTTGATTTTATCTGCCACACCGCCTTTGATAAAAAGCCTCTCACCCGCAGGGAGCGGGCCAACAACGTAAAAAAGCGGGACTTTTTAAGCAAGTACAGCGGGGCGGCACGAGATGTTCTGGAAGCACTTCTGGACAAGTACATCAATCTCGGTATCTACGAGCTGGAAAAGGCGGAGATCCTAAAGCTGGACCCCTTCACCAAACTGGGAAAGCCCGCTAAAATCGCCTCCTATTTCGGAGGGAAAGTGGGATACTTCCAAGCCATTAAGGAACTGGAAGACGCCCTGCATATAGAAAATGAGGCAGAATAAGTAATGAGCAATCTATCGGGTTTTGTAAAGCGTCTACGGGATATCATGCGCAATGACGCAGGCATTAACGGCGATGCCCAGCGCATTGAGCAGATCACTTGGCTGCTGTTTTTGAAGGTCTACAATGCAAAGGAACAGGACTGGGAATTTGATGATGAGAGCTACAAGTCCATCATCCCGGAGCCCTGCCGCTGGACAAGTTGGGCCCACGACGATAAGTCCGGCTCCGCTATGACCGGCGATACGCTTCTGGATTTTGTTAACAATACGCTGTTCCCCACGCTGAAAAGACTCCCAGTGAATGCGGCTACATCTGTCAAAAAGGCCATCGTGCAGACTACCTTTGCCGACGCCAACAACTACATGAAGGACGGGGTTCTGCTTCGTCAGGTTATCAACGTAATCGACGAACTGGACCTGGGCGATTACGAGGAGAGCCATGCATTTGGGGAGATTTATGAGTCCATTTTGAAAGAGCTGCAAAGCGCCGGTTCTGCTGGTGAATTTTACACGCCCCGGGCTGTCACCGACTTTATGGCTCAGATGATCCGCCCCCGGATTGGCGAGCGCATGGCGGATTTCGCCTGCGGCACTGGAGGTTTTCTGATAAGCTGGCTGAAGGTACTGCAAAAGCAGATACAAAGTACCGCTGATGCGAAAAAGTATGGAGAATCTGTCTACGGAGTCGAGAAAAAGCAGTTCCCCTATATGCTGTGCATCACAAATTTGCTGCTGCACAACTTGGACTTGCCTCAGGTGTACCATGAGAATTCCCTTCTGCGGGATGTACTGGACTACACCGAGGATGACCGGTTCAATGTTATCCTGATGAATCCGCCCTACGGAGGCAGCGAGAAGGCCGATGTGAAGAACCACTTTCCCAATGATTTGGCCAGCAGCGAAACCGCCGACTTGTTTCTGTCCGTCATCATGTACCGGCTAGCAAAAGACGGGCGGGCAGCTGTCATCCTGCCCGATGGCTTTCTGTTTGGGACGGACAACGCCAAAATCAACATCAAGAAAAAACTGCTGGGCAAGTTCAACCTGCATACAGTCATCCGTATGCCTGGCAGCGTGTTCTCCCCCTATACCTCCATCACCACCAATATCCTGTTTTTTGACCGCACCGGCCCCACGAAAGAAACCTGGTTCTACCGTCTGGATATGCCGGAGGGCTATAAGCATTTCAGCAAAACCAAACCCATGAAGCTGGAGCATTTTGCCCCAGCTGTGGAGTGGTGGAACAACCGGCGGGAGCTGACCGCAGACGGGTTTGACAAGGCAAAAAAATTTACTGCCCGGCAACTGGCGGAGGAGTTTGGATACAACCTGGATCAGTGCGGCTATCCCCATGAGGAGGAAGAAATCTTAGCTCCGCTGGACCTGATTCAGCGGTATGAGGAGGAGCGGTCGTCGCTGAACGCCGAGATCGACCGGGTGCTGTCAGACATTACCGCCATTCTGCGAGGGGGAACGCCATGACCCCACAGGATCTGAAAAACAGTATTTTGCAGCTGGCCATCCAGGGGAAGTTGGTGGAACACCTGGAAAGCGAGAAAGGCGTGGCTGTGCATTCTTCCTATGGTGGTGAAATTGCTGATTTTTTTGAAATACCTGATAATTGGAAATGGCTTGCTATAAAGGACGTGGCAACAGTTGTTACTGGTTTATCATTCAAAAAGCAAGATCAAAAAGATGCCAGTAACGGTTCTTTGAGAGTGTTGAGAGGCGGAAACATCGGAGACGATTACAAGTATTACTTATACGAAGACGATATTTATGTTGACTTGGAACAATTTCAATTAAAGTATGTATCGCTATTGAAAGGGGATATAATCACTCCTTCAGTAACAAGCCTGGAAAAAATATGTAAAACAGGATTTATTGATAAGGACTTACATTCGGTAACCGCAGGCGGTTTTGTATATATTATTCGTTACTTAAGTGACAATATCATAGATGCAAAATACTTACTCTATTTCATCTCATCAACCTTCAACAAGGAACAGTGTAAGCCTAATATTCATAAATCTGGGCAGGCATTCTACAATCTTAAAAAATCTGGATTTGTTGAGCAGCCGATTTGTGTACCACCCCTTGCCGAGCAAAAACGCATTGTTGCCAAAATTGAGGAACTTCTTCCCTGTGTCGACCGCTATGAGCAGGCGTGGAAGCGCCTGGAGGAGTTCAACAAGCGTTTCCCCATTGATATGCAGAAGTCTCTTTTGCAGTGGGCCATTCAAGGCAAGCTGGTGGAACAGCGGCCAGAAGAGGGGACAGCGGACGAGCTGTACCAGCAAATTCTGGAAGAGAAGCAGTGGCTTGTCACGGAGGGGAAAATCAAAAAAGAAAAGCCTCTGCCAGAAATCGCAGAGGATGAAGTGCCATTTGAGATTCCGGTGAGTTGGAAGTGGGTACGGCTCTCGCAGATTTCTGTTTTAGAAAATGGGGACAGAAGCAGTAAGTATCCTGTTGAAAGAGACTATGTTGATTTCGGAATACCATTCTTTGGCGCAAAGGATATGAATGGTTTTGCTATGGCTTTCGACAATGTGCGCTATATATCAGAAGATAAGTTTTCCGAACTTGGAAATGGAAAGTTAAAAGATAAGGACTTCGTTTGCCTTCTGAGAGGATCGGTGGGGAAATGTGCCGTATTTACTGCTGATGAACAGCATAAAACGGGATTTATTTGCGCCCAAATGGTAATTATCAGGAGTATCAATCATGCTATTTGCGATTATTTGCAAATATATCTTTCATCACCTTTCTATTTTCAATATATTGAATCAAAGATTACGGGGACAGCTGTGCGCCAACTGCCCGCTAAGGAATTAGGAGGCGTTCCTATTCCCCTCCCACCCCTTGCCGAGCAAAAACGCATTGTGGCCAAGCTGGAGGGGCTGCTGCCCCTTTGTGAGCGGTTGAAATGAGGTGGCCAACATGAGAAGCAAAAGATGTTCTTGTCCTAATGGCTGCCCGCTTCCGCCTCGACAGAAGTCAATCAAAAAGTATGATGATGGAACCTACGGGTTTGCCTACTATGATTTCCGTTTCTGCCCTCACTGCGGAAACTTAATGCCATATGCCTTGAAAAAACTAAACAGCTTTTTTGAGGTGTATAATCTACATCCAGTTCTTGCTGATGCCTTAAAACTTTTTGACTTTAGAAACCATCCTCAAGAAAAGTCAGGATGTGATTTACATGGATTCGATTTGGCAACGAAAAGTAGGGAGTATGAATTTTGGAGTTACCACTCGGATTTGAAATGGGGGCCTCATTTTAGTGTCGGAACCTGTTGCGATGCAACAGGTTCCGACGATTTATTTTCTTCTTCAGGTGTCCTCTATTATAGTTTTATGGCTTCACTTTTGTGGTTCATACGTGTTTCGTTTTTTCAAAGCCTATACCTCAGGCCAGGCGGAGAATGAGCAGGGAGGCCCCGGCAGACTGAGCCGGCAGCACGACCGGCGCGGCGCTGATCACCCGCAGGGAGACCCTGTCGCCCTTGCTCAGCGGCACCAGGATCGTGCCGGAGAAGTGGTTTGCGGCCAACTGCGAAGTCATGACGGAGGCTTTATTGATCTCATTGTTGATAACGATTTGAGCAGTGCCTATCACCGGTGTGGAGGGATTGAGGTTGTAGGAAATCTGGAAATATCCGTCTATTTTCGAAATAAACTCGCTGCTGGCTTTATCGAAATCAATCTTTGTGGAGCTCTGCCCGACATTCGGCAAAGGCACCGTGACACCTAATAGACTGTCGCCTAATGGATCGGGGAGGACGGTGCCTCCCGTGTAATTTGAAGCAAAGGTGTAGGTGGCTGTGACATTAGGGCCGGTGGGACCCGTGGGGCCGGTAGGACCTGTGGGGCCATCCATACCTGGGGAATATCTTCCGACAGGGCCCGTTGGACCGGTGGGGCCGGTGGGGCCGGCAGGGCCCGTTGCACCGACAGGGCCAGTGGGACCAGTGGCGCCTGTTGCTCCTGCCGCTCCTGTTACACCAGCGGAGCCGGTGGGTCCAGTAGCTCCAGTAGGTCCGGCAGGACCAGTGGGACCAGTGGCTCCAGCGGGACCGGCGGGACCCTGAGCGGGGGTGGTATCCAGCGCGCACTGCATCTTGGATTTTAGGAGGAGCTGGTTCTGCGTGGCGGTTTCCAGCAGATCCTTGACACTCCCATTGGCGTTCAGCACGTCTTTTACGGTAGCGGCGGGACCGCTGAGACCGGGCAAAGTGCCAAGAATATATTGCAGCTTCTCGCCCTCGGCGTTCAGGATATGGCTCATTCCCAACTCCTCCATCGCAATGGAGGAAAGAATCTGATTGACTGCGTCTTCCCGCTTGATAGGCGGGTCAATATTGGGAAAACTGGGCAGAGACATATAATAATCTCCTTTCTAAGTGGGTGTGCACACCAGGAATGTGCCCCTTCATTACCTCTCTTCCAGCAGGATGATACTCAGAGAAGCGCCCGTTCCGCTGCCCGCCAGGGTGACAGTTTGAGCCTTTGGAGAAAGTCCGGGGAGGGGTGCCGCGCACAGCTGGAGCTGGAGCGTCTCACCGGCGTTCATAAGATGCACCTCCTGATTCTCAAAGCTGGCAGTAGGAGCCGCGGGGATAACCATAGTAGTGTATCGCGCCATGCCGTCTATGAGCAGCTTGGTCCCTACCTGCGCGGGCTTGGTGAGATTCACGCGGTAAGAGAGCAGATAGACGCCCTTTTTGTTCACCTGAAACATGGTGTTCTCCGGGTTGGCAGTGATATCTGCGGACATGACCTGGGCATCCGGCAGAGGGATCACAACACCGGAGTAGGTCGGCACATTGAAGTCAGGCCCTTGGGTGTTGGCGGCGAAGGCCGCGGCAGCTGTGGGGTTGGGGCCGGTGGCTCCGGTGGGTCCAATGGCTCCTGTGGGACCGGTAGCGCCAAAGAGCACCCCTTCTCTTATGGTGGCTCCCTGCGGACCTGTGGCCCCGGTGGGTCCGGCCGCGCCCGTAGCCCCGGCAGGTCCAGTGGGGCCGTCCGCTCCGGTGGCCCCGGCAGCTCCGGCAGGGCCGGCAGGGCCATCCGCTCCGGCGGCCCCGGCAGCTCCGTCAGGGCCGGTGGGGCCAGCAGGTCCGGCGGGGCCGGCGGGGCCAGGAATGGTGGGGGCCTTCAAGGCAGCACCCAGCTTGGAAGACAGCAGCATTTGCTGCTCTATGATGCCGGACAGCGTGTCCTTTACGCTCTGGTTGACTCGGAGCACCTCATCCTGCGAGGCCGCCTCATCCAGACCGGGCAGGGTCCCCAGAACGTATTGCAGATTTTCGCCCTGGGTGTTGAGAATGTGGCTCAGGCTCAACTCCTCGGCGGCGATGGAAGCAATAATTTCGTTCAGACTCCCCTCGCGGCTCAGAGGAGGATCGTTTTTGGGAAATGTGGGCATTGACATAAAGCGTTCCTCCTTAACTCAACCGGACGATTCTCAGGGACGCCCCCACGGGAGCGGGCAGCAGCACAGTACCAAGCGGATTATTGAAAATCTGCAAGGAAATTTCGTCGTTATCGTCCAAACGCAGCAGGACCTCGTTGGAAAGCCGGCTCAGGGACAAGGACGCTATCCCCCCCACAGCGGACACCTCCCTGGGCTCGCCGTTGACCAGCAGCCGGGCTCCGGTGGTCAGGGCCTTGTCGGTATTGATGACATACCCAACCTGATAGACCCCGGCGGCCTTCACGGTGAACTTGGTGTTGTCTGGGCTGATGGTGATGCCCTTGGCCTTCACCTGGTCACTCGGCAGAGGCACCAAGCCATTCACAGAGATCGCGGCCGCGTCGGTGTTAGCGGCATAGGCAAAGTCGATGATGACGGGGCCGGTGGGACCCGCAGGACCGGTGGGGCCTGTTGCACCGTCCGGGCCGTATAGATTTGCTCCAGCAGGGCCTTCTGGCCCTGTCGCGCCGGTTGGGCCGGTTGCGCCGGTTGGGCCGGCAGGGCCGGTGGCGCCAGTGGCTCCAGCAGCTCCGGCGGCGCCGGTGGGACCGGCAGCGCCAGCGGCGCCAGTGGCTCCGGCAGCTCCAGCGGGGCCGGCAGGGCCGTCGGGCCCGGCGGGCCCCCGCAGGGGAGACGCCTCCAGCGCCTCTTGCATTTTGGACTTCAGGAAGAGCTGGTTTTGCACAGCGGTCTTCAGCAGGTCCCGGACGCTCTCGTTAGCGGACAGCACATCGTCCACGGTAGCGGCAGGACCGCTGAGGCCGGGCAGGGTGCCGAGAATATATTGCAGCTTCTCGCCCTCAGCGTTGAGGATGTTACTCAGGCCGAGCTCCTCCATGGCGATGGAGGAGAGAATCTGATTGACTGCGTTCTCCCGCTGGATAGGCGGGTCAATGTTGGGAAAGCTGGGCAGAGACATAAAACAATCTCCTTTCTGAATGAGGGCGCGCCAGGAATGCGCTGGAACAACATCAGGAAAGGCCCCTTGCCAGCGCGGCCCTCGGAACAGTTTATGTGTCTGCTGACTCGTAGGTTCTTTCTGGAACCCCTCTGCTTAATTCGTCATAGACTGGACCCCGGGCTTTGGGAATTTTGATGTATAAGCTGTTTTGAATAAAGAATCTTACATAATAGTATGTATCAATAATTATAGGAAGTAAAATCATTTGGAGGTACTGCATTTAAAGTCAGTCCCTGCTATTACTTCCTATAAATTGGGTTATGAGAAGCCGGAGCGGCACTCCATAGTTGGAGCGCCGCTCTAATATCTATCCTGCTGTAATTGAATCATCGACTCAACGTCTTGTCCGCCGTAAAAGATACGAACGCTTTCAACTTTCTGCGCTTTGCGGCCCACCTGCCAGCTCCTGATCCACATTGTCAGCAGAGTAGAGTGGCCCGGCCTCCAAGGAGTCGATACCCTTTTGATTTCCCGGTCAAGTTCAGTTCGGGACATTCCATTTGCAACTGGCCGGTTATCTAGCAGCTGCAAATGTAATGGGAGGCCCCGATGCAGAACAATCTGATGATAGAACATCTGAACCACACTGGAGGAGCTGATGCCAAGCTGCGACAATATCTCCTCGGCACTTTCTTTTAGCGTTGGGTCCATTCTAACATATAGGGCAGATGAATTTGCCATAGCGACCACACTCCTTTTCCATCGTATATCGCAGATTAATTGCGATTGCAAACAAACAAAATATATTTTACAGCTTAATCCCATATATCTGTACGCTCCTATGACCAGGAATGTACATCCTTTTTGTTTATTTACAAAAAAATTACAAACTTTCAGGCTCTTTTGACGTTTTGCGGTGCGTATTAAATTGAGAAGTAAAGGAGGGAAGTATATGAAGCCTCTCGCCAAACAGTTTTATTTGTTCCTGTCTGTCTGCGACGGGAACTGGAGAAACACCATCTTTGTATTTCTGAACTGCCCCCCGTCAAGTAGACAGTAAAATAAGATGCAAAATTTTCAGGCTGCTCTATATTGGATGAAGACTTCCATCGGTGTATGGACGCCCAGGCGGCGCTGGAGGCGGCTGAAATTGTAGTTGAACTGCCCCATATTGTGCGGACAGCACAAAAGAGCCCCTAGGTAGGAAAAAGAAGTCTCAATTGGAGTGGCGCCGTTCAAGTGGCGCCACTCCAGTTTTTAACTGGATGCGCTCATGGTTGTAGAAATAAATGAAATCGTCAATGAGTTGGTTAGCCTGCTGGAAAGTCTTGATTTTTTGGCGGTAGATACATTCTGTTTTGAGGATAGAGAAGAAATTCTCGGCCATGGCGTTATCATAGCAATTTCCTCGTCTTGACATAGAGGGTGTAATGCCGTATTCTTTAGTCAGGTTGAAGTATGCTTGCGAGGTGTACTGGAAGCCTTGGTCGCTGTGGAGCTGCAATCTCCTGGCGACCTTCTTTTTCTCCTGTTTCACCGCCAGGCGGATGGTATCCAAGACCAGACTTACAGTCTGGGAACCTGCCGTTTTATAAGCTACGATGCTATTGTCATAAAGGTCCCGGATCATGGACAAATAGAGGACACCTTGTCCGGTGTGAATGTAAGAGATATCTGTGACCCATTTGGAGTTTGGCCTGTCTGCGTGGAAGTCCCGGTTGAGCAGGTTTTCATACCTATGGACCTGCTTCCCCATATTGACCCACTTCCTGGGGCGGCGGATTTCTGCTAACAGGTCATATTTCTTCATGACTCGCAGCACTGTTTTAGGGTTATGATGGATTCCCTGTTTCCCCAGCCACATCCACATCCGCCGGTAACCGTAGGTCTGCCGGCAATGCTTTTGCTGCTCCCGGATTAGCTGGGCAAGTTTTAATATGTAAATGGACAGTCGGATTTTGTCCGGCTGTTATTTTTTACCAACACGGTAAGGGGCAGGACCCCAGAAAGGAGCTCGAAAATGAGCGGATTCAAAGTAGATATGGAGTACCAGGGTTATGTATTTGTTGGTGGACAGCAAGGTATGTTTGAGACCCGGGAGGGAAAGCGGGTCCCCTTCTTCAACATGTTTGTACTCTCTCCCGCCAGCACCTACACCTCCGAGGATTACCGGGCCTTCGGCTTTAAGGCCGAGAAAAAGAAGTGCCTGAGCAGCGATATTATGGACGGCCTGAACCCCGGCGACCGGGTAAAGATCTTCTTTGACGACAAGGGCCGGGTACAGGCTGCGGCTCTGGACGGAGACAGCGCAGGAGGCAAATGATGGAGTTTTGTGAGTTGGGCTATTGTCCATATGCAGACAATCAGGAATTGACTTGTGATGATTGTCCGTATTGGGTCACTGCGAATTAGCGCCCTGCAAAAAACTGGAACGTCGTGAGACGTGCCGAACTGACCAAGGAAAGTTCAACGCTCCGGGAGGCCTTCGCCGGTCTCCCGGACCCCCGAAAGTAATCACGGGGGTACTCATGACAGGAAGGTGAGATAGACAAATGAAGTGTCAAGTGCTGATAGACTGGCTGACATTCTCGGTGAAGGAGACTGACCCGAACAAGGTAATACAGACCTATCTGGGCATGGACCCGGCCCTGTTCCAGGACACCGGCTACAGCCTGATGGGCTACAACAAAGTTATGCGGTTTTCAGACATTCTGGTATGCAGCGAGGGCCGTGAGGACGACTACTTCAAGGACATGGGTGTCTGCGTGTCCATGTCGGGCAACGGCTGCCGCACTTTTGAAACCATGTCCAAGCTAACCTTAGACCTGGAGGACAAGCAGGGCACCCAGAGCGTGGCCTTCCCGGCCCTGTTCCAGCTCCTAGCCTCCGACGCTGACGCCAACGTCTCCCGCATTGATATCGCCTGTGACGACCGAGAGGGGTATCTGGACATGGATGCCATCCTCACCAAAACCCAGACGAACGAGGTAAACAGCCGCATGACCACCCGGTCTACCGTGATTTCCTTCAACGGCCAGGAGCGCAGCGGAGCTACTGCCTATCTCGGCGCTCCGTCCTCCTCTTTCCGTGTCCGTATCTATGACAAGGCTCTGGAGCAGGGTAAGCCCGGACACTGGGTCCGTGTGGAGCTGGTCATGCGCTCCAGGAACGCCAACGCCTTTGTGGAGCAGATGACTGCCTCCGAGAACGTGGGCAAACTGGCCGCCCAGGTCATCAACGACAAATTCAGCTTTATCGACCGGGACGACAGCAATATCACCCGCTGTACTGTCTGCCCGTGGTGGCAGAGCTTCGTGGACGAGCTGGAATCCGTCCGCCTGGTGGCCCGGGAGGTCATCCAGCACACGGTGGAGCAGATCAGAAGTTGGGTGGAAGCAGGTGGGCCCTTCCCTGGCCATCCTGTTCCAGACAATGGGGTGGCCGTACATCTTCGAGCTTGCCAAGGATTCTGCCAAGCGGCTATCCGACAAGCAGATATCCCTAGTGACAGATTACAACTCCCTACAGCTTGCCAGAGGGGTGGTATAGGTGAAGCAATACCTGGAACTGAATAACCTATCCTATGATGTTCTGGGCGGCTTCATCGAAGAAGCGGCACATCAGGACCGGGTCACTGCGCCCTTTCTGCTGGGCAAGGCTGCTGCCTACATAGATGTGGCGTTTATCCTGGAGCTTATCACCCAGGCGGAGGCCGAGGAACTGCTGTTGTGTATCCAGGTTTACCAAGGCATGTAACACACTTTGGCGCCGCTGCCGCTGTCCTGGCTTGCGCCGACGTGTTACAGATAATCACAAAGGAAAGGAGGAGCACACCATGGGCGATACTTCTACCGCTGTAACCACTGGTGGCATGAGTGCTGTCATGTCGGCTGTGGATACCATTACTCAGCTGATGGGCAAGGTCTGGGACCTGCTGACCAGCTACAACATGAACTCCCGCCCCACCAGTATCACCGGCGATTACGGCATCATCGGCGACAACGGCCAGATCATCAAGGTGGAGGGGGACAAGATCGTCAACGAGACCAACAATACAATCTACAACCCTGCCACCGGTGAGACCCACACCATGAGCGATTGGTCCTACAACTACGAGGACCGCAGCTACACCGTCACCACCGAGACCGGCGACACCATCACCATTACTTACGGCGACGAGAATGTCACCATCAAAGAGGGCGACACTATCTACAACGTCTACTATCTGGTAGACGGCTCCGGAGAACCCGGCCCGGATGTGCCTGGCGGTTGTGACCACACTTGGGCCGAGACCAGCCGCGCCGACCCTACATGCAGCACACCGGGTAAGGTGACCTCCACCTGCTCCAAGTGTAACCAGACCAAAACTGAAACTATCCCCGCCACCGGCCACAGCTGGGTGGTAGACCGCACCGTCCAAACCACCTACGACGAGGAAGGAAACCTCCTCCAGCAGGGCTACACCATCTACTCCTGTTCCGTCTGCGGTGAGCAGTACAAAGATATGGAAGGCACAGGCCCACCCGGCTCAGAGGAAGAAAAAAGCATTTGGGAGAAGCTGGGCGATCTCATTGGCTCCGGCTTCGGCGGTATCATTGAAATCATCGAAGCCATCCTCGGCAAACTCCTGGACGCCCTCACCAAGCTGGCCGAAATGCTGCTGGGCAAAATCAAAACTGTAGTCGAAACTGTCCTGACCATCTTCGATGAAGTCCCCGCCCTCTTTGGCGGCTTCCTGGACTTCCTGGCCGCGATTTTCCCATTCCTCCCCCCGGAGATTACCAGTATCCTGACTTTTGGCGTCATCGCGATTACCTTTATCGGCATTTTAAAGGCGGTGAGACGATGAACGATATAGCTACTCTGTTCGCCAAAACGGTGGAGCTGTTTTCACTGAAGTTTACCCTATACGGCTTCACATTCTCCCTGTGGGAAGTGTTCCTGTTCTCCGCCGTCGTCGGCATTGTAGCCCGCATTCTGGGCGAAATATTCTTCGGAGATTGAGAGGTGCAGCACCTTGGATGAAGAAACAATAACCACCACGCCCGAGCCGTCCCCGGCTCCTGACCCTGAGCCATTACCAGAACTTCCGCCGCCTGAGCCCGACCCGGAGCTGCCCAGTGAGCCGGAACCCGCAGACCCTTTAACCGTTGTCTCTGTGGACGAGCTCATAGACCGGCTTGTACAGGGCAGTCAGGACGAAGAAACGTCCGAAGAACCGCCCCCGGAGGAGACCGAACCTCTCCCCGAAGAAGGAGACCTTTTCACGGAAGTGGACACCGGCCCCATGGAGATCAAGGGCATGGACAAGCTGCTGACCTATGCCGAGACCGTCCAGCAGACCCTCGACCACCCCGTCCTGACCACCTCCTTCCAGGACTACACCGTCACGGAAGGGCTGCTCCTGCTTATCATGTTGGCGGCCTTTGCCGCCGCCTGTATCAAAATCCTGAAAGGGGGATTTCAATGGCTGCGCTGGTAGCTGAGTTTTTCGGCATTGTGGGCCTGGACACGGTCCCGCCCGACAACCTGGCTGAGCTTATCCCGTATCTGCTCACTGTCCTGGTGGGCGTCGTCCTGGTCTCCGGTGTGTTCCGGGTGATCGGCCGCCTGGCCGAGGCCGTCATGGACTTCCGCCGCTGGTAAGGAGGTCCCTATGGTTTTAGTCGTCCTTATCGCTCTTATTGTGGTCCTGGCATTTTTCCCAACTTTCCGCTGTGCCGTCCTGCACCCCTTCGCCCTGCTTTGGTATGGGGCCAAGGATATGTACTACTACTTCCGTCGTCTCCGCTTCAACCTCTGCGGCTCCGGGGAGCTGGTAGCCTATACCGGCCTCTTTGGCAAGGGCAAAACCCTGTCCGCCGTCCATAAAGTGGTGTCCGCCTATCGCCGCTATGATGGGAAAAGGGTCTGGTGCTCCCGCCGAAAAAAGATTGTCATTCAGAGAATTAAAGTCATTTCTAACGTCTCCCTGTCCATCCCTTACGAGGATTTTATATCTCTGGAGCAGATTGTCCTTGCCGCTGAGAATAACCGGGCCTATGACGACGAACACGACACCCTCACTGTCACACTGGTTCTGGGCGACGAGTTCAGCGTCCAGATGAACAGCCGTAACTTTAAGACCAACATCGACCCGCTTTTTCTCAATACCATCCTCACCTGCCGCCACTACTACATATCCCTGTACTACACCGCCCAGCGCTTCGGCCATGTGGACGCCCTCCTGCGACAGGTGACAAGCTACGTGGTAGACTGTGAGAAGTTATGGAGATTCCAAAGGCTCAA
>Ga0209064_1002479_pt1 | contig 20249 bp, 17 predicted proteins | sample Inofromicrocosms_FD_187498 | JGI IMG/M metagenome (GOLD analysis project Ga0209064, IMG submission 187498) | Mouse cecum microbial communities from Vienna, Austria - Inoculum for glucosamine and mucus D2O microcosms (SPAdes) (version 2) | ecosystem: Host-associated > Mammals > Digestive system >... | reverse complement strand
GGACCTTCTATACAAATAGCTCCAAAAATTTTAAGATATCTTTCTACTAATGAATCAACTATTCTTTTTTTATATTTTGCTTTATTTGCCACCTTATCCATTTTAAAGTCTCCTTATAGTTTAATTTATAATCATTTTACCAAAGTGACCGATATTTGTCAACTAAAATGACTGATATTTTATAACCTAATTGACCGATATTTTTATAAAAAACTGACCAATATTACAAAAAAATATTTAAAACCCGTTTGAACTCCAATTTTTGCGTTTAAAACCCCAGGTCGATGTTCCCTATAAAAGGTGTAAAGATTTGACTCCACTCCCCTTTTAGTAAATTATTCTCGATTTTTGCTAAAAATTTAGTAATTCTTGAGTAAATTTCATTTCCGCTTGTATAGTAGTTTCAAACGAGATAATAGCCTCATCGCTTGGTTCAAAAAGAAAGCAGGTTTGAGCCAAAAACATCAAATTTTGCTCTAAAATGACTCAAAATAACAGAAAAAAGGCTTGATACTTGAAAATCTGCTCAATTTTCATTGTATCAAACCTATATGTTCTTAATGTCAAAGTAGAAATGTTTTAATACAATTTTAGCACCCTTATTGATAGTGTTCTAGCAAAGGAAGCAGCCACTTCAATATCCATCTTCTTGTTGTGTCGTAGTTGGAATCGTAATAAACTGCACCGACTATTGCTTCTACATATGGATCGTGTTCCTTGCATACAACTTTCTCGTGATCTGGAATATTTGTTTCTTTGTAGAAATGAAGATCATTATAAGAGTAAGCTATTAACCCTTCGCCAAGCATCATCTTATGCATTGTTGAATTATTTTCCAAGTAACTCTTCGCTGTTGTTATCTCACCTTTAGTTCTAATATTCTTTGTTCTATAAAGATAGTCAGCAATTACAGATTTAAGCATCGTATCGCCTACAGTAGCTAGACCTTCGTTTGAATATTCTGAGCCATTTTTGCCTTGTCCAGGAACATCAATTTTTATGGAGCCCATAGCCTTAGCAAGCCAAGAGATATCATTGAAGTGATAAAGAATCTTTAATTCTAACTCTCTCATTTCTTTTTCTATTCTTTTCTTGTCCATGACTAATCTCCGTTTATGAATATGTAATCCTCAGCTGTAATCTCTTCAATTGAAATGGGATTATTAAAATAATCTGCTTCAGATTCATATCTTTCTGTTATAAATGTAAGGTTCTTATTCTTAGAGCCTAGTAACACTCTGTCGGTATCTAATTCTGATTCAATGAAAGGACCATCAATAAGAAGGTCTACGGAATTTACCAACTCTGGATTCAAAGCATCTTTGCTTCTTCCTGAAAACATGATTATTCCTAAGTCTAAGTCATGTATCGCTTTATTGAAGTCGACAAGACCTTTCTGAAGTGTAGGTTCGCCTCCGCTAAGAGTGACACCCTCAATTTCAAAGTTATCCCTTGCCTCTTTTACGATTTCAACAAGCTTATCAAAGTCAACGATGTGATTAGGAATCAAGGCTTGCAGGTCTTTGTTACAGCAACCTTTGCAGTTCAAATTGCAGCCTTGATTTTAGCTATAGTCGCAATATCATCTTTTGGAATGATTAAGGAAACACTAAACTTTGGTGTTTGTCCTTCTGCATTTGCTTTTGCTTCCCATACGTTTGCGTATGACCATCTTGTATTTTTACCTGTGATTACCTTTGTAGGATTTTGTTTAACATTGTTTGACATTTTATTTTTCCTCCTCCATGTCATTAAAATCATTTACTGCCAGATTCATTTCTGGTCTTTTGTCTTCTCTTTTTACAAGAGTTGGTTTACCTTGCGGTTTATAGGTATAAGGCTCTACTAATTCACTAAAGAGCTTCTTACCCAATCTATTATTTAACTCAGTAAGCGTTGCGAGTTTCTTTTCATATGGTTCGTATCCAGCTTTGATAACCTCACCAGCCACCGAGTTTTCATCTTTAACTTTTCTAATGCTTCTACCTTCGACAAGTTTGTAACTGTTCCAAACCTTGCCTTTTAAAACTGCATCTAGAGCATAATCTTTGATGTCATTAGCCCATGCAATAAGATCATCAATCTTGTCTAAGGCATCCTCCACCTCTTCATCTGTTAGAATTGGTGGCTTCTTGAAATCAAGTTCAGCTAACTTCATAGCTTCTTTGGCACGTTCGCGGCATAGGTGCTTTGCCTTACAAAAGCGGCACCACTCAACAGAGCAATAATTACCTTTACCATCAAACGATAACTTTGATGCAGGAATAAGAACTTCTTTGGCCCATTTCAATAGGTCTGCTTTGCTTATCTCAAACGTTGAGATGTTAGATACTCTTGGTTGATAGATAGTCATAGAAATTTTGTTGATTTCATATAAACTATCAAAGAGTTCTAAAGCACCAAGTGCATAAAGCATCATTTGAGGATTATTAGTTGAATCAACAACTACACCCTTTCCGTGTTTATAATCGATAATATGTAAGACACCATCTGCAACTATTACGAAATCACCAGTACCGAAACCTTCCTCAACATACTTAGAGAAATCAAGTCTCTGTTCGACTAAAACGATAGGATCTTTGCAATGCTGTTTAATATCTTCTAAGAGTTCAATTATGTAAGAAACATAGCCATTGGCGCATTCTTCCATTTCATGAGAATAATATTGAAGTTCAGGCTTTGGTTCTCTCTTGCCAAGTTGACAATTTAACATCCATTCACAAAGTGAATGAGCATCAGAAACTTCACTTGCAAATTCGGAAGGAGTATCTTCGATATCCTCACATAGCCTTGCTGAAGTAGTACAGTTAATCCAACGATGTGCAGAGCTTGCACTAAGTAATGCATGTCCGTTTGCTGGCATTAAATCACCTTCGCATCAAGAAGCAACGCTTCATAGTCATTAGGATTGACTTCAGATAATTTGTTAGCGCCATATTTTTGAATTAGAGCTTTTACGTGAGCTGTCTTGCCATCTCTTGATAATTGAGCCAATCTAGCTCTTACATCTTCAAGAGTGATTTTTGGTTCTTCTTTTACTGGATGATTTTTCTCATATTCTTTTTTAGCTTCTAATGATTCATCAGTCTCATAAGTATTAGTAAGACCGTCTTCTTCATCAGGTTCTGGGCTTGAGAACATGGCACGAAGATCTTTAGTTGCGTTAATTAAGGCAGATGCATGTTCATCAATTTCTTTTAGCAATAAATCTAAATTACTCATCTTTGACATTTTTCTTTTCTCCTTTCAAATTTTTTTCATACTGTTTGCTTAGCTCCATTGCCTCCTTAGCCAAACCTTTTGCAACTACACTTAGTGCAATTAAAGGAATGACCAAGGTTTCAAATGGATCTTTCATTTGTTGTGACTTTTCCATTGTTTTGTCCTCCTTGTGATGATTTTTAGAAAGCGTGTCACCTTGCTTTCATAGGGATAGAGAACAAAAACAATGGTCTGTCCAAACATTTAGAAAAAAATTTTAAGGACGATATGGTTCAAGAAGAGAAACTAAAATCTTCCTGCATTTATCTAATCGATAAGATATAGTTTGCTTTGCCTTATTTAGTTTATTTGCTATCTCTGTAACGCCCAATTCCTCAACAAATGCGAGGATACAAATGTTCTTGTCTAGTTCATCAAATTCATTTACAAATTCGAAAAACTTTTCATAGAACTCTTGTAACATATAAAGTTCCATAGGAGTTTTTGATGTGTCGGCTACCTCGACAGGTCTTCCATATGAATCTTTTAAATCATCTAAATTAAGAATATGATTCTCGCGATATTTATCACATTCACTGCAATTACCCCTGCAGACTATTATCTTTCCTGTTTTAGGACTAACAATTCTACAGTGGTCTTTCATTTCTTTATCTTTTCTTTCTTCCCAATAATCTTTTCTTACGAGTCTTAGGTCGTGTAGATTAAGATAAATAACATCATTAGTTCCTTTTAGACGATACTTATAAATTCTGTCTTTACTTGGAACTCTATAATTTGGTTCATTTTCATAAACCGTCATCACTCCCTCATCTTGAGAGATAATCTTTTCTTCAAGTTCAGTTGATGAAGAGTCAACGATAGACTTACTATCTTGCTTTTTGTCTTTCTTTTGCATTCTTTTTTACCTCTTTTTGGCTAAATTTTTTAGAGGTAGAAAAGACTCAAAAATTCATCAATACCATTTACTGCCAATCAATTGTAAAAATCGGCATTTTTTGATATAATTTAAGGTGGCTTGATTTCATTACACCAAAACATCAATGATAATGAAAAAATCCCAGAGCTTTTCTAACTCTGGAATCATTGACAAGCACAGAAGGCCTATCGTCAATTGGATGAAAAGGCCTATTAGGCCTAGTGGGCCTATAATTTTTATTTGCTAAAAATGGAGGTGCAAAAATGTCAGATAGATTCGTTCCACGACTAACATTAGGAACTCTTTTTTCTCTATTAATTGAAGCAAAACCTAATACTGCCAGATCTGGGAGAATGGATAGCAATTATGCTTCTCCTGGAACCGAACCTAGACTATTAGGTGATTTAATAAGAATACTATGGCCAAGTAATCGTGACCAATGGAGCCCATCAACTTTGGAAAACAATACTGCAAAAGTTAAAAACTGTTCAAAATTAGTGCGAATTGGATGGCTCCCTTTCGATCAAGCTTCATTTGTTGATGAAGGATGTAAAACTTTTGAGGCAAAAAGAAAAGTGGCATTAAAAGCCACTAAAGAATTTTTAAAAAAAGATTTAGATGCTGGAAGTGAATATAAGATATCTTTATTAGGAAGGAGAATACTAGAACTTATTATGCTTGATGATAGTATTCCTGATGAGGCTGAATTACCAATAAAACCTAATTGCTCTATTTTAAAAAAAGCCGAAATAAATGAAAAAATGTCATTCAATATAGAGCCATTAATATTAGGTGTTTTCTACTTTATTATAAAAAACAAAATTGATAATTCTTTAGGTAAAGAAACCCACGAAAATTGGTATGGAGAACCAGATTCTTCTAATGTTCGTCATTTTAAGGACGGTGCTTTTGATCCCATCAAATTTGCTGATACTTCTATAGATTTATTAAACGACGATGATGAAACATTAGTAGAAAGAGATGATGATCAAAATACTTCTAGTCCTACTTCATTTTTAAATAGCTATAATTTTGATGATTACATTGAAAACTTGAAAGCTGAATATACATCAATCAAAACTTTTGTTGCTGACGAAGGAACACGTGATTTTGATGAATTTTATGTATGCAATAAGATCTCTTATACATCTAAAGAAAGAAATGCTAACGGATTAAAGGTACAAGACAAATTGCTAAATGCTACAACAACTGACATAAGAGAGAAATGCTCTAATTATGTCATACTTACAGGAACTGGTGGACTAGGAAAGTCAATGATGATGAATCATCTTCTTCTATCCGCAATTGATGCATATCCACAGGATAAACTTGTTCCTGTATTTATTAAGCTAAATGAATTTAAAGGCGGAACTGGTTATTTATCTGATTTTATTTTTGAAAAAATTAAGGGCTTTTCTCACTATTTTCAAACAGATCAATTCTATGAGTTACTAAAAAATGGTAATTTTATATTTTTGTTCGACGGGTTAGATGAAATAGACTTCTCAGAACGAAAGAGATTCGAAGATCAGCTAAATAAATTTACATGCAGCTATTCTGGAAATTCTTTTATAATTTCTTCTAGACAAGACTCAAAGTTCGTAACTCTTAATAGATATTCCATAATAAGACTTGAGCCTCTGGAAAAATTGCAATCCAAAGAACTTATCCAAAAGATAGAATATGGCAAAAATGATCCAGTAACAAAGCAAAGGTTTATTGAAAAACTTGATACTGAACTTTATGATAGACATCAAGATTTTGCAAGTAATCCTCTTCTTCTAACAATTATGTATATAACATACGAAAACTCAGGAAACGTTCCTCCGGAGAAACATAATTTTTATCGAAGAGCATATGACGCATTAGCTGAAAAGCATGATGCAAATAAATCAGGCTATGAACGAGCATATTACACTAATTCAAACGGTGATAGACTTGGAGATTTTCTAAGTGCTTTTTCATACGTTTCTTTACTGAAAGATAAAAGATCATTTACTGAAGAAGAGTTTGAAATTTTTTTCTCACTTGCAAAAAGCCGAATGCTGGACTTAAGAGCTGAAGAAAATTTTACTGCTAAACAATTTATTCAAGACTTAATGTATAGCTTATGCATAATACAAATGAATGGCGGTTTGTATTGTTTCGTACACGATAGTTTTCAAGAATATTTTTGTGCTAAATTTATTTCAAAGATTAGTACTGACAGTCTAGGTAAGATAGGATTGTATCTTGAAAGCCATCCATACTCTATGGTAGCAAAGACAGAAATGTTTTCTATGCTTTATTCAATGGAGCCAAATAATATAAAAGAAAAAGTGTTTATTCCGTTTCTTGAAAAAATATTATTTAACGGTGAAACATCTGAAGATAAATATCTTAATTTTTTAGATTATTGTTTTGGTGAAATTCATTTTAATTATGGTAATTATAGAGAATCAAATAATCAACCTATATCATATTTATTTGACTTCATCACAAGTATAGCAACAAACATTAAGACAGCACGAGAATTAAATGATTTTGATTATATTGATGGTTTAGTTAACACAGATTATATTTCTGTTTTTGTTGACAATGAATTTGGTTATTCATTAGAACCATTTAATAAAACAGCCTTACTTCATGACGAAGAAATGCCTGAAATCGAAGGAGCACATATGTCAGTTGAAGTCAAAGATATGATCAATAATAAGGATCAGTATCGAGATTTGATAGATTCATTCAAGTCTGATTACTGTGATTTATATGAAGAATACCAAGAATTATGTCGATACTATAATGATTTAAAAACTGAACATGAAAAGGCAACTGATAGCCTTCTTGACTTCATAGAAGAATAAAAAAAAGCGGTGTATCTCTTTTAAATAGAGTTTACACCGTTTTTTTTGTTTTATCCCAATTCTATATTAGCAATATCTATTAACTTTTGTTTTATTATTGAAAAATCATTATTTAAATCTAGAACACCTGCAGATATTTTGTTACCACTCATATAATAACAGTTTGATGGATATAATTCTTCATCAGTCTTAGCATAAAGAATATACCCTGATACTTTTTTGCTTTTAACTTCTTCTTGTTTATTCTTAACATAAGTAAAAATCTGGTATATATTCCTTGAATTAATAGTTGAAACATCAAAATGTGTTTGCAAGGCATGACTATAATATTTAGCATCAATTATTAGGATACTATCGCCTTTTGAAAGCATAATATCGGTCTTCATTTCAGGAAGCAAATCAATATATCCATCATCAACCTGCCATTCAATTTTAGAAGCATTAGCATTTAAATCTGGCATTTCCTTTCTGTAAAACTCTAAAATGAATTTTTCATACAAACGACACATACGTTGTTCATCAATAAAATTTGTAATTTTAATATCACCATCGTCTGTTGTTTGAAGCATTCCTTTTAAGACTAAATAGCAAATTGATAAAAGCATTCGATAAGTTTTATTATTCTTATTATATTGAATCTTCCAATTGATGCTATTAATAGGAATAGTATTAACATCGTTAAGATATACTAAAACTTTTTTTATTGATTTCTTTTGTTCTATGCTCGCATCGCTTTTTAGCAAATAATAGAATGTTGTTTTTATTATTCTATTCATATAAGAATCAATTGACAGTTCATCAAATGAGCAACACATTCTTCTTTTCTGCATTGATTGCTTTTTAATTGATTCAGAAACATCAATTTTTCCTTTAATTGTCGGAATTTCATCAGAGATGAGAATGTATACTTTATCTAGACCTCTCTTAATCTGAGTAGATACACCCTTAACTAGGATTGCAGACAACAAATCAGCAATATTATCAAATTCTTCAACTCCAACTTTTTTATAGCCTTCTTCATTCAAAACGCTAAAGGCATACGCAAGCATATAATAAATATTCTTTATCTTAATCATTTGATTGCTTTTCTAAGTGCATCACTCCAAGTAGTAACTTTAGATGGTTCGTCGAACCAATACTCCTTCAATAATTGAATAAGCTTATATTCAACAATGTTGTATAAAGTGATGTCATCAACAGATTCTAATTCGCTGAAGTAGCTGTGGCCAATGCAGAAACCCTCTCCTAATGTATCATCTTTTGATATTGCGGCATTTAGTGCTTTAACAGTATTAATTAAATTAATGAATTTTTCGCTTTCAAAACCACATGCATATTCATTGAATTTTTCATCATCGAATTTTGGTGTGACATTGTAAAAAGCAAATCTTCTTCTTAGCGCGTAGTCGATAATAGCTAGGCTTCTGTCAGCAGTATTCATTGTTCCAATAATATATACATTCCTTGGAATTTTAAATTTTCGTTTACCATATAATAATGGTATTTCTATTCCCCTTTTATCTTTTTCAACAAGCATGAATAACTCGCCAAATATCTTACTTAAATTACCTCTGTTTATTTCATCAATGATAAAGAAGTAAGGATTTTTTTCATCTCTTCTTCAGCCTTTTTGCAGAAATTATAGAAGATACCTGTGCTTAATTCAAAAGGTTGATTTTCAGCTGGACGATATCCAATAACAAAGTCTTCATATGAATAACTTTGATGGAACTGCACTATTTCAACTCTATCTGTATTTGCCTCTCCCATTATAGAATAAGCTAGTTTTCTTGCAATGAATGTTTTCCCAACTCCAGGAGCTCCTTGTAAAATAATGTTTTTTTCATGCATCAATAAACCAACTAGACGATCATACTCGGCATTGTCCATAAATACTGTATTTAAAAAATCATCTTTTGTATATGTTTTATATTTTGTTGCCGTATTAGAAATATCTTCATCAGATGATTCATCAACAAACAAGGATTCTAAGTCCTGAACATATTCTGTGTATTGAGTAATATCCGTTAATGTCTTCATCGCAGCTTTTCCAGGATGATCCCACATTCCAACATTAGTCCATTTAACTTTTCTTACGTGCTTAAATGAATCAACTCTGGAGTCTTCATAAGAGTAGTCAGATTCAACAACGCCTCTTCCGATGACCTTAAGCATTCCTTTCTTAGCAATGATAATATCTCCTGGTTTTATTTCTTTTGAAAACTGCCATGTTGCATGAGCATCATTTTTATATGATTTATTAGGATCATAAAGTTCCTTCATCTTTTCTTTGATAGAATTCTTATCTTCATAATTCTTTAAATCACCTAAAGATCCCCATCCTAAAAGCATAACGCCTTCACGTGTACAAATATCCCAATGAGATGCATTTTCCCCTGGAGAATATAGCCAATAGCGTGGTCCACTATCTTCGGTTTCTATTGTCTCGTTCTTGTCCTTTTCTTTGTTTTCTTTATTAACTTTCTCAGATTCTATAAATGCAGCACTAGAAAGTTCAACAAAGTTAGCATAAGGGGTACTATTAAACTCTTCTTTTATTTTTTTGCAAATCTCTAAGTATTTCTCTCCTGTTGGCACTTCACTTAAAAACTTAATGGTATTTTTTAATTCATCTGAAAACACCTCATTATATTCACCAACAAACCAACGGTTACGAGAATCCATAGAAAAAAATCTATATGGAAAAATCCAGAATAATCCTGTAGTTATTCTCCAAGAAATACCTTTTTGATCCTTAGTTTTATCGAATGAAACACAAAACTCTTGTTTGTTTTTCTTATTTTCTTCATCAGCTAAATTATGGGCTGAGATAAATAGATCCCATAAATTTTGAATATCATCTTTATCTCTATCGCCCTCAAACCAATAGAATGTTGCATTTAAAGGCATTAGTGTTGGTAAAGCATCAAATCCAGATGGAACATCGGAATTCAAATTAAACTCTTCCTTAATTCCTTGTAAAATTGCTTTTCTATTTTCTTCCTTGATAGCCTTATTGAAAAGAGCAAATATTGTAAATGGATCAATATCCATAATTGCATTATTGTATTCTAGCTTAGGAAGTTTGATATTTATATTCTCAAAAACTTTTTTAATTTTTGAAATAAGTGAGGCCCTATCATCTTTGAATAGAACTAATCTTTCACCAAACTCTTTATAGATTTTAATCCAGCTATCATTAATCTGTGCCATAAACTATTCCTCCATTGTATCTGCCCAAAGTTCACATTGAGTCATTACTGTTTGAACAGCATCCTCCATTCCTTCAGGTGGATATTTGTATTTTTTAAGAAGTCGCTTAACGATCATCTTCATTTTTGCTCTAGCATCGTCTCTCTTTTGGAAATCAATAGTCTTATTAACTCTTAGTGCTTCAGTTAGCTCTTTAGTAATTTGTACTAATTGATCATTTTCATAGAAATCCTTAATTGCTGCAGGTTTAGTTAACGCATCATAGAAAGCTAACTCTTCTTCAGTTAATCCTAAGTTATCACTTTCAGACTTATTGGCAGCTATTTCTTTAGCAATTTTTAATAACTCTTGAATAACTTCTTCGTTTGTCAAAAGACCATTCAAGTATTTATTTATAGATTCTTGCATCAAATCAGAGAATTTTTCACTTTTTACAACATTTGTCCTTTTAAAAATATGAATTTGCTCAGCGATTAATTTTTTCAATAGTTCTACAGCTAAATTCTTTTCCTTCATCTTAGAAATATCTTCTAAGAATTTAGGAGCAAATAATGAAAAATCTTTATCTACATCAGAGAAAAGGTTAATAACCCCTTCACTTTTTACAGAATTTCTTAACAATTCATTTATTTTCCCATTCATTTCTGGTAGAGAGATTTTATTTCCACTTCCTTGATTAACAAGTCTTGAAATCATAACTCTAACAGATTCAAAGAAAGCAGCTTCAAATCTTGTATCTTCATCAACAAGTGACGAACATAAAGATAATGCTTGATGCAACATCAATGCTTGCTTCAAGTACTCTTTCATTTCTGACTCTTTTAGTGGGTCCATCATAAAGTTAACTGCACCTGTAATGGCTTTTGCTCTCTCTAGGTCAGTTCCCTTCATGAATTTATCATAATTATATCCATGCATTAAATCTCGACAGATTGATAGTTTTTCTTGGAATTTTGGAAGAGCAACTTTCGTTACATCTTGGTCACCATAATTCTTTCTATCTCGAACAGTGTAATCATTCATGGCTTGTCTCAATGCTGAAGCTATACCAACATAGTCGACAACTAGTCCACCTTCTTTATCGCGGAAAACTCTATTAACACGTGCGATAGCTTGCATCAAATTATATCCAGCCATAGGCTTATATACATACATTGTCGCAAGAGATGGAATATCAAAACCAGTAAGCCACATATCTACAACAATAGCAATCTTTAATGGTGAAGAATTATCTTTAAATTTATTAGCTAAATCTTGCTTATGAGTTTTATTGCCTATTATATCTCTCCATTCCTCTGGATCGTTATTTCCAGAAGTCATAACAACAGCGACTTTTTCAGTCCAAGCTGGTCTAAGCTCTAAAATACGATTATAGATTTTCATAGCTATTGGACGTGAATACGCAACTATCATAGCCTTACCAGTTAGTAAATGCTCTCTGTGATTTTCATAATGAGATAAAATGTCATCTACTAAAGAGTTGATAGTTTTTTCGTTTCCAAGTACGGCTTCCATCTGCGAAAGCTCACGTTTACTTCTCTCAATCACCTCAGGATCAGCATTGTTTGCCATTATTTCATATTCAGCATCAATCTTCTTCATTGTTGCTTCATCAAGTTTAAGTTTAATAACTCTAGATTCATAATATACTGGTCGCGTAGCACCATCTTCTACAGATTGTGTCATATCATAAATATCAATATAGTCACCAAAGACCTCACGAGTTGACCTATCTTTCAATGAGATAGGCGTACCAGTAAATCCAACATAAGTTGCATTTGGAAGGGAATTCCTAATTACACGAGCAATACCGATTACTCGTTCTGCTATATCATTTCCATTTTCATCTTTAGTAAATTTGATTTTTTCAGTTAAACCATATTGTCCTCTGTGTGCCTCATCAGCAAGAACGATTATATTTCTTCTTTCAGATAAACAACCAAATTCCTCGATGAATTTTTGCATAGTGGTAAAGATTATACCATTTGCTTGTCTATTATTTAAAAGAGTCTTTAGATGTTCTCTAGATTCAGCTTGAACAGGCTCTTGACGCAAAAAGTCTTTACATTTTGCAAATTGACCATATAGCTGATTATCTAGATCGTTTCTATCGGTTAAAACAACAATTGTAGGCATACTTAATGCATCTTGAAGTAAATGTGCAAAGAAAACCATAGATAGTGATTTACCACTACCTTGTGTATGCCAGAAAACACCACCTTTTCCATCAGTAACTGTTGCATGTTTTGCAGACTCAATTGCCTTATTTACCGCCCAATATTGATGGTATCCAGCAAGTATTTTTATAAGTTTTGTTCCTTCATTTGAAAAACAAATAAAATTCTTTATTATGTTAAGTAATCTTTCTTGCTCAAACATTCCTTCAAAGAAAGTATCAAACTGAGCAAACTTTGTATTTTCGTAGCTACCATCTTTAGTTTTCCATTCCATATAACGTGTTTCATCTGAAGTGATAGTTCCTGCCTTTGATGTAGTCATATCACTCATAACACATATTTGGTTATAAATGAAAACTGATGGTATTTCCTTCATATAATTCTTAAGTTGTCTATAACCTGCTGAAGCATCAGTCTCAGTACGTGATGGACTTTTTAATTCAATTATGACTAAAGGTAGTCCATTGATAAAAAGAATCATATCTGGACGTTTAATTGATTCTTCTTCATATGTCCATTGATTAGCAACAATGTAAGAATTATTCTTTTTATCCTTATAATCAATTAAATAAACAATTGCTGATTTTTCTTCTCCACGCTCATGATAAGAAACAGGCACTCCACATTGGAGATAATCTGTAAATACCTTATTTTTTTGTTCCAATGTACCATTTTCATAGTTTTTAATCTTATAAATAGCATCTGTGATCGCACTTTCTGGAAGCGTTGGATTTAATCTTCTAATTGATTCTTCAAATTCAGCTTCAAAAAGAGGGCTTTTATAATCATGCTCTACTTCTGGTCCGTATTTATGAATGTATCCCAGTTGTTGGAATAACTCGATTAGTGAATTTTCATAGCTTTCTTCATTGTATGGCATAGAAAGCACCTCCTTTTAATAATATAAATAATGATTTATCTATCTACAGTTCAATTGAATCCACATCAATTTCTCCTGACATTAGCTTAGGTAATAGAGAGTCACGTAGGGCTGATAACCTTTTATTTTCTAGCTTCACATTAACTATGCTATCTGTGATTGGTTTCAATAAACGCCCTATAGCCTCATAGTCATTCTTACTTGGAATCAATACTTTTGCTTTCGACAAATTATCTCTTTTGATGTGACCCATTGTGGTTGCCTTTGAAGACGCCTCATGAATAAATTCGTTTAGGTGATATTTTGTCCACCAAAAGTAAAACCATTTATCATAAATATTTGATTTAACATTAAATAAATGCTGATTTAAACCTGCTTTTCCACCACACCATAGATCAACCACCAATGATGCTGACCAGGAAAATATTACGTCTCCGTCATTTATTATGTAGTCTTCATCCAATTGTGATGTGCATCGATCGCTATTAGAATCACAGCAGCCTTGCTTGAGCTCAGCTATTTTTAACACAGGCAATCCCTCCTCATTATCTTTTGGAGGATACTTTTGCATCGCCAATCCATTTATATAATCAGCTATTCTATCTAATGAACTTACTTTCCAATTGCTAGGAACATCATCAAATTTTACTAGATATTCATTAAATAGGCTTGTTCCTTGCTGCATTAAATTATCATTTATTTCGTTGTTGAGTTCTATTTTGTCATCAATTGAATTTAAAACCTTAACAATTTTATTCTGAATATCAATCGAAGGAATATTTAATTCATAATCTAACAAGTCTTTCATTTTCATATTTGGCTGAGCAACTGTACCTGAAGAAACAGCATTTATCCTTCCCCAGTACTCATTTGTATTCAATGAATAATAAACGAATCTAGGATTAGCGATTTTTTTATTTATTTGTATACGAATTAAACCATTGTTGTATACAGCTTTTAAATCTTCATTAATAATTCTATTTACACCGATTGTAGCTCCAGTTCTAGCGATTAATATATCTTCTTTCTTAAGTTGGAATTTATCAAAGTCACTTTCTAAGACTTCAGTATTTCCCCAATCGTCAAATAATTTTTTTTGAGATATATCAGTAATTCTAATGCATTTAATTCCTGTTTCACGTTCTACTATAGGAGCCCTTCTAATTGCATCAAGACCAGTGTTTGATCTGGTAATGATATCATTCAATTTGTAAATCATTCTAAATTCCTCCTAACCGATGTATTTTCTATGCGACGCTTTGACATTGCTTTGCTTAACCATCGCATACATCAAAGTCGTATCAATTCGCTTATGACCAAGCAACTGTTGAACTTGCTCTATTGGCATTCCTTTATCAATAGCCCCAGTTGCTAAAGTTCTTCTAAACTTATGAGGATGGGCTTTGTTAATTCCTGCATCCTTTCCTAATTTTCTAATTAAGTTTTCTATTCCGCCTATTCCCAGCGTTTTGCTTTTATCTCTAAGTGAAACAAATAAGACATCATTATCATCATTTCTAGTATCTAAATACTTTTGCAGATGAATCTTTGTTCTTGCATCGAAATAAACAGTTCTTTGTTTATCTCCTTTACCAAGTACAACACATTCTCTTTCTTGAAAATCAATGTCGCTTCTTTTTAGATTTACCATTTCGCCAACACGCATTCCCGTTGAAGTAAGCATATCGATAATAGCAAGATCTCTTTCATTTTGGCAAACATCTCTCATCAGTTCTATTTCTTCATCAGAATATGTATTTTTTATGCACAATGTTGCCTTAACTTTGTGAATCCTTCTGGCTGGACTTTTAAGAATGTAATCTTCATCTTCAAGCCAAGAAAAGAAACTAGATAAAATTCTTCTAATGTTGTCTAAAGTCACCTTACTAATTTCATTTTTCTTTTGATATTCGGTTAGATATAACCTTAAATCATCAGTCGCAATGTGTTTTATATTTTTATTAATACTAGAAAGCATTGCATTTATTGTATTTTCATAGTAAAAGAGTGACTTTTCTGAACAGCCTTCAATTCTTTTAGCAGAAATGAACTTATTAACATAATCTTTATTCTGTTCCACGTTCTCTTTTACATCTCCTTTTTGAATTTGCTTTCCATCAAGTGCTTCTTCAAGTGCTTTTTTTAAGCATTCTAATTGTTGATTATTCAAGTGATGAAGCATAGCTTGAATAACATCATTTATAATTTGTTCTTTCATGTTTTCTCCTCTTAATTATTGGAGAACCATGTTATTGACGGCTGTTCTACATTTTGCCCCTGCCGCCGAGAGGCTTAGTTCGAAATAAATAATGATTTATCTATCTACAGTTCAATTGAATCCACATCAATTTCTCCTGACATTAGCTTAGGTAATAGAGAGTCACGTAGGGCTGATAACCTTTTATTTTCTAGCTTCACATTAACTATGCTATCTGTGATTGGTTTCAATAAACGCCCTATAGCCTCATAGTCATTCTTACTTGGAATCAATACTTTTGCTTTCGACAAATTATCTCTTTTGATGTGACCCATTGTGGTTGCCTTTGAAGACGCCTCATGAATAAATTCGTTTAGGTGATATTTTGTCCACCAAAAGTAAAACCATTTATCATAAATATTTGATTTAACATTAAATAAATGCTGATTTAAACCTGCTTTTCCACCACACCATAGATCAACCACCAATGATGCTGACCAGGAAAATATTACGTCTCCGTCATTTATTATGTAGTCTTCATCCAATTGTGATGTGCATCGATCGCTATTAGAATCACAGCAGCCTTGCTTGAGCTCAGCTATTTTTAACACAGGCAATCCCTCCTCATTATCTTTTGGAGGATACTTTTGCATCGCCAATCCATTTATATAATCAGCTATTCTATCTAATGAACTTACTTTCCAATTGCTAGGAACATCATCAAATTTTACTAGATATTCATTAAATAGGCTTGTTCCTTGCTGCATTAAATTATCATTTATCTTTCTATTCACTTCTATTTTTTCATCAATAGACCTTAAAAATCTGGCAATCTTCTTTTGCATCTTAAGTTCAATTAATGGAAGTTGATATTTCATTATTGATTGCTTATCACCACGAGGCATTTTTGTACCTTTGCTCATAGCCATTGAGTAATCAAAAAACGCATCATTTGCCAATACATAATAAAGAAAATCAGGATCTGTTCCATTTTTTGCAGTAAGCACTAACACATCATTAGAACAACCACCATCATACTTAGCTTTCCATATCTTTTTAAAATATGGTCGAATATTTGAAACAAGAATATCATCTTTTTTATAAGCTTGTGTCATTAGAGTGTTTGGCAATGACGAAGCAATTGTTATTCCGCCTTTATTAGGAAGCATATTTTCAGTTGAAATGTATGTTGCCAGGCTTAACAAAGAAACCTCGACCTTTCCTTTTCGATAAACGCTAACATTTGCAAGATCACATGTCATAACCAATCGCCTTCAAATTCTTCTTTATTTCTTCTTCTAATTCATGTGATTTCTTAAACATTCCAGAAAGTTCAGAAGTTAATCTTTTCATCTTTTCATCAAATGGCTCGCCGTCATCTTCTACATCCTCAATACCGACATAACGGCCTGGTGTTAAAATATAATCTTGTTCTGCGATTTCAGACAATGTCTTAACTGCACAGAATCCTTTTACATCCTCATGTTTTCCATCCTGATATGCTTCAAATGTCTCTACAATTCTTCTAATATCAGAAACTTTTCCTTGTTCCCAATCTGGAGATTTCTCATCTTCATAATCAGTAAAGTCTCTGTGAGTTCTATCTGCCATGAATCCAAGTTTTCTAGCATCAATAAATAATACTTTGCCCTTATTCTTTTTGCTCTTATTAAAGAACCAAAGTGTGACAGGTATTTGAACACTATAGAACAATTGAGTAGGAAGTGAAACAATACCTTCAACCAAATCATCATTAACTATATTTTTTCTGATTTCGCCTTCCCCGCCTGTTTGAGAGGATAATGCACCGTTTGCTAGTACTAGTCCAATCTTTCCATTTGGCGATAAATGGTGAATCATATGTTGAATCCAGGCAAAGTTTGCATTACTTGCAGGTGGAACACCATATTTCCATCTTTTATCTTCAAGCAAATCTTCTTGATGCCAAGGATGATAATTGAAAGGTGGGTTAGCCATAATAAAATCTGCTTTTAAAGTTGGATGTAAATCATTTGTGAATGTATCCGCTTGATATGGTCCAAAATCTGCATTTATTCCTCTAATTGCCATGTTAATTTTAGCCATCTTCCAAGTGTCAGCATTCGCCTCTTGTCCATAAACAGCTATATGACCACGTTTTCCACCATGAGCTTCTAGGAATTTCTCTGATTGAACGAACATACCACCTGAACCGCAGCAAGGATCATATACTCTACAGTTATCAAATGGTTTAAGTATAGATACTATTGTCTTAACAATAGAAGCTGGTGTATAGAATTCACCACCACCGACTCCTTCTTTTTCAGCGAACATCATGATGCAATATTCATAAGTTCTACCTAATAAGTCTCTTGAAGCTTCAGTACCGTCCATTTGAATGTTATTTGTGAAAATATCTACTACTTCACCTAACACTTTTTTATCAAGGTCTGGATTACCAAAATTCTTAGGTAGTACATTTTTTAATGCTTTATTTTCAGCTTCAATTGCTCTCATTGCATCGTCAATTACTTTTCCTATTTCTGGTGAATGCGCTGCTTTTGCAATTGTATCCCATCTTGCTTCTTTAGAAATAAAGAAAATATTATCCTCTGTGTAAGCATCTCTATCATCTTCAAAGCCATCGCCTTCTTCTACTAATTCTTTATATCTTTTTTCAAAAACTGATGAAACATAACGTAAGAAAATAAGTCCTACAATTACCTTTCTATACTCAGCCGCAGGAATATGGCCCCATAAAACACAAGCCGCATCCCAAATCTGCTTTTCAAATCCTACATTAACAGTATTCTTATTCTCTGCCATTATTTTTTCTCCTCCAAAACTATATTATATTTTTCAAATAAAGGTGCTAATTTTCTTTTAGCTTTTATTGTTGGACTATACAACCCTGTTTCCCATCTATTTACAGTGGAAAAAGAAACTTCCAAAAGTTCTGCAAGTTCAACTTGTGAAATTATCATTTTTTCCCTTAACTGTTTTATTGCTTTCGCATAATCTAGGTTCATTTTATGCCTCCTTATGATAGCAATTCACTTAACAATCACAATTATAGCACTTTTCAAGCATTTTGTCCATGGATTGGAATACTTTTGTATGATTCATTAATTAAGGCTTAATTAGAAATAAATGATAATTTATGCATTTATAGCTTAGCGAATCAACCTTCAAGATTTGATGCTTCTAGGAGGCGTTCACTATGAGTATAAGCACATTAACTCGAATCGATGAAATATGCTCAACCATTTCAGAAACTTATCGTGGTAAGGATAAAAAGGTTATTTTGATTAATACATCAGATGTTTTGGAAGGTAAAATATTAAATTTTGAAGAAGTAGAAAATAAAAATTTAAGAGGCCAATTCAAAAAAACATTTAAGAAAAACGATATTCTTTTCTCCGAAATAAGACCAGCTAACAAAAGATTTGCTTTTGTAAATATTGATGACACACATAACTTCATCGCTTCCACAAAGTTGATGGTTTTAAGACCAAATTTAAAAAGAGTATTACCTGAATTTTTATATTATATTTTGTCATCTGATTATTTACTTTCAGAAATGCAACATCTAGCTGAAACAAGATCTGGTACTTTCCCTCAAATAACTTTTAGTTCGGAATTAGGACCATTTGAAATCGAACTACCAGATATTAACTGTCAAAGAAAAATAGTATCAATTTTAAAAAATATAGATGAAAAAATAGAGCTTAACAACGAAATAAATGATAATTTAGAGCAGCAGCTATCAAATTTATTTATTAATCTTTTTGCAGAAAAAATTTCGAATTTAAACAAAGAATCAGTATTTATATTAGGTGATTTAATAAGTGTCATAGATAATAGAGGAAAGACGCCTCCATTAACAAGTGAAACAGTAGAATATCCAATTATTGATGTAGGAGCATTGAAAGGTCAAACAAGAATAGTCGACTTTAATAATTGCACAAAATTTGTTAGTAGGGAGACATATAATAATTGGTTTAGAAGTGGTCATCCAAAAGAATGGGATATATTACTTTCTACAGTAGGAAGTTTGGCTGAAATGAAGATTTATTTAGGAAATAAGGGCTGTATAGCTCAAAACGTTGTGGCTCTACGTTCAAAATTAATTAGTCCAGTATATCTTTATCAATACCTTAATTATATTAGGAACGATCTAATTGCATATAATATCGGATCTGTTCAACCCAGCATTAAAGTTACGCATATAATTAAACATCCAATTTATGTTCCAGAAAAAGGATTGCTAGATTATTTTGATAAAATTGCTAGACCAATTACTGAGCAATTATTCGCTAAATACAATGAAAATGAAGAACTAAAACTATTACGTGACTCACTATTACCAAAGCTAATGTCTGGAGAAATTGATGTAGATTCAATTGAACTGTAGATAGATAAATCATTATTTATTTATATTACTGAAATCTTCTTCTCATTTTCAAAATGCAACCCTCTGCCAAAATCGACCTCAAAAATGCAACCCCCTAGCATTTTGAGCATTTAGAATTGCAACCCCCTTAATTAATGATTTGATTCATGTTGTTAAAAATGAGACTAAAAATAAGGCAAATTCCTTATTAAACGGTATCGAACCCTACTATTTTGGCCGTTTTAGCCCTAAAAACAAAAAAATTGTGACAGATTTCTCGTATCACAATTCTAGTTCTTTTATGGTGGAGCCGGGGAGACTTGAACTCCCGTACGCAGCAACGCCACTATACTTTCTACACGTTTAGTTTATTTAGATATTTCATCTGCCCTAAGCAAATAAACAAGCCAAAAACAGACTACATTCTAT
>Ga0209064_1002474_pt1 | contig 20316 bp, 22 predicted proteins | sample Inofromicrocosms_FD_187498 | JGI IMG/M metagenome (GOLD analysis project Ga0209064, IMG submission 187498) | Mouse cecum microbial communities from Vienna, Austria - Inoculum for glucosamine and mucus D2O microcosms (SPAdes) (version 2) | ecosystem: Host-associated > Mammals > Digestive system >... | reverse complement strand
TTTCCTGCCGCTTCAAATGCCCTTGCCCTCCCCGGCGGCAACGGCATTTTCACGGCAACGCCGACAGAGCGTATAACACACTACACTTTGCTTCGCAAAGTCGTGTGCCAAATGGGGCGCTGCCCCCTTTGGATACCCCCACAATAAACAGGCGCTATGCCCCTTACCGGGAGCATAGCGCCGTTTGTTGTCAGCAGCCCGTTTCACGGTCTGCGTGTAGTTCCTTGTAAACTGACCTAAGTAGAATTGCAAATATCATAGGGTGATACCCGCTTATGAAATACCCCCGGCTCCGCCGGGGGATATTTATATCAGAAAGGTTTACCCCTTTACAGCGCCAGCCACCATACTTTCCATGATCTGATTTTGCAGAAGCACGTATACCAAAATGGTGGGGACAATGCACATAACCAACGCGGCAAACATAGGCGTATAGTGAAAGGAAAACATGGAGGTGAAATATTTCATGGTAAGGGGTAGCGTGCGGTTGACCTCTTTAGAGGTAAGCAGCAGGGCATAAAGAAGCTCATTCCAGGCGCCGATAAAGGTCATGACTGCCGAGCTGGCCAGGGCTGGCTTTGAAATGGGCAGCATGATCTTGAAGAAGGTGCGGTAAAAGCCTGCCCCTTCTATGTAAGCCGCCTCTTCCAGTTCCTTTGGGATGGAGAGAAAAAAGCTGCGCATCAAAAACAGGCACATAGACATGGAAAATCCGGTATAGATAAATTCGTACCCGTATAGCCGTCGTCCACGTAGAATTTCGGGTTAGGGAAACTGTGTTCTTTTGCGTATTTCATCAGATATTCTTTCTGAGATGTATTGTGTAAAGGGTGGTTTCACCATCCAAATACACATTGCTGACGGTTCATTTGTGGCAAAATGACACAGGCTGGAAAGGCGGTGATCGACTAGCAGGAGGGAAGCGAAGCGGGAGCGTCTGGGAATGACCTGGGCGCTCCGTTCTCTTTGCCGGCCCTCTGCGAAGAGCGCACTTACTCACCAACCGCAAGCTGGTGGTATGGCCTGCGGCCATCGTGCGCCCTCCGGGGGCGGCTCCGCCGGGGTGTCCTCCCCTGCCGGTATATACCAGCAGACGCCAACGGCGGCTTGTGCATCGGGCGGAGCTGTGCCGATGCACTGGGGGATTGGGAGCCGTCGGCCACCAACAAGCGGCACCGGGTATATACCGGTGCATTGCTTGCTACTACGATCAGCGTCTATAAATAAGGGTTGAACATTGTACCAAACAGTGATATATTCAATACATGGTAAACTTTGTGTCTGGCCGAAAGGCTTGATATAAATGACAAAGATAAAAACGCAACGCACATCTAATGAGGTGTGCCAGAGCCGGTAGGTAGCCCGGCCGTCTCGTCATACTGATGAGGTAAGTAACCTGCCCCTCCTGGGTTGTCCATTCTTTGCCCATAACGCATTTTAGGAGGGAATGCTATGGACGCAGAGAGCGAAAAACTGACAGTATTTTTTGAGGGGCCGTTCTGGGTTGGAGTTTTTGAACGAATATCAGGCGGTAAACTGTCCGTGTGTAAGGTCACATTTGGAGCAGAGCCGAAGGATTGTGAGATTTGGGACTTCATCCTCAAACACTACTATGAGTTGAAGTTCAGTCCGGCTATTGAAACTGAGGTGAAGCAAACTGCGAATAATCCAAAGCGCAGACAGCGCAACGCCAAAAAACAATTACAGATTTTGGGCGTTGGAACCAAGTCACAGCAGGCATTGCAGATGCAACGTGAGGAGATGAAAACCCAGAGAAAACAAACCAGCAAAGAACAGCAGGAAACCGAGAAGCGGCGTCAGTTTGATTTGAAACAGCAAAAACGAAAAGCGAAGCACAGAGGTCACTGACCGCATTGTCTTTCAGCTTCCAGCTTATCAGGGGGATTTCATCTTTTGGGTGAAATCCCCCTTGACAAATGTTCTCCTGGTTTACAATGCTGTTGCTTTCACCTTCCCGCCCATCATCCTGGCTTAATCTACAATATAATGCCGTAAATTCTTCCTGCTGTCTTTTCATAAAGTTCTCCTTTCCGACAGCAGACACGGTATTGTGAAGTGTAGGTACAGTGTACCACATCTGCCCTTAAACTTCAACGCTTTAAAGCGATAACTCTTCCACTGCCTGTTATTCCTCGTCGTCATCACCCCAATTCCCATCATCATAAAATCCATATCCCTGTGCGCCACGCCGAAAAATATCCGTAAGCATTACAAGCAAGTCCCGCCCGTCTTTTCGGAAATGGGCGTTGACGGTGTATTCCGTGCCGCCGATTTTCTCGGTAAGGCTCATCGGCTCTGGGATGCGGACAAGGGGCGTGACGTTCTGGACAGGCGGCAGAGGGGGATATATTTTATCTGGATTTACCATAGGGACGTCCTTGTATTCCTCCATAATCGCCTGTATTTCTTCCTCTGACAGTCTGCTCATCGCAATGGTTCCTCCCTCCTGCGGTCTGTTTTAACTGACTGTTTCTGTCGGTTTGACCGCTGATTTTCAATCGTGTCGTGGATTTGATTTAAGCAGTTGTCGATATGGGCGGAGCGTTTCTCAATCCCGCCTGCATATTTTAGCCGCTTTCTAAGTTCCGTTATCTGTTCTGTCACATTCTGTTTTTCGGCTCGGAGTGTTTCTTTTTCGGCTGGTGTGGCACGGCGTACCTTGTTCCGCAAGTGCCGACGGTAGTCAATCAGTTTATTCATTTCGGTCTGGTTTTTCTCTCTGTCGGCGTGTAAGTCGGAGAGGGTTGAGATGTTATGCTTTGACATATACCTTACCTGTGCGGTAATCTCGTCCAGTTTCCGCAGCTCCTCTTTCGTTATCGGGCTTGTCGGCTTGTAGTCCGTGCCTTTGGGGAATATCCCCAACTGATAGCACCAGTAGAAATATAACGCTAAAGTCCCCGTGGTTTTCTGATGCGGTTTCCATGCGTTTTTATACTGCTCTGGCATATGGGGAGAGTAGGAAATCCTTGCTTTGTAGTTCCCGTATCGGGAAGTCCCGCCTAAACATGACCGTATGAAATCGGGTGTCAGCCGCTCGTCAAGCGTGTCTAACCTTGTGAAATGCTTGTACTGCGGCAGCTTCATTTTCCAATGGCTGCCCGGAAAATCAACCTCATGTCCCTTATCGGTAAGATATTTCATCATGTGCTGTAAATCCCTGCTCCCGTTGATTGCCTCCCTTAAATCCTCCCGATAGACGTTGTATCTTGTCAGCTTTCCGTTCTTTTCATCCAGATAAAGCGGTCTTGATGGGGCTTTCTTGGGGGCTTCAATCACCGATAATCCGTACTCTCGGCATAAGCGGTCGGACACTTCCCGCAACCTTTTCTGCTCTGATTTTGAGTAATTGTACTTGCTCCCGTCCAGATAAGAAACGGAGTTAAAACAGAAATGGTTGTGCAGATGCCCTTTATCAAGGTGTGTGGCAACGATTATCTGGTATTTATCGCTCCACATTTCCCCTGCTAATTTCAGTCCGATTTCATGGCACTGTTCAGGCGTTACCTCGTCTGCCTTGAAGCTCTGGTAGCCGTGCCATGCGATATACCCGCCTGTCTTTTGGTACTGTTTCTTTGTCAAAATCATCTACTGTAAGGCGGTTTCCTTCAGACAGTTGATGGCGGAAACATACTCACCCTCATTCGTTTTTGACGGATTTCTTACATAGGAGAACACGTCAAAGAAGTCCTGCATATTCTCCTTCGGCACGGTCTTTTCTGGGTTTTCTATATAGTCAATCACGTCTTTTATGCTCCCTTTGACATGCCACAGGCTCGTTACCGCCATATCAGACCGCCCCCTGTTCCATCAATTCTTCTACGTTAAATTGTTGCGGGATAGTTGTTTTCTGTTGCAGTTCTAAGACAAAATCCTCAATCTCCTTACAGACTTCGGCGGCAGTTGGATAGTAGGGAACACATTTTTTGAAAGCGTCATGCACCTCATAGAGCTTGTCCAACAGCTCCCAAAACTCGGTTTTGGGCTTTGGCTGCGGGGCGTTTCCCTTGCATAACTGGCGCATAAATTCTGCTGCGGACAGACCGCAAGCGGCGGCGCATTGCTTTAATTTTTCATGTTCTTCCTTGTTCAATCGGACGGTAATCGGGACATTCCGCACGTCCTTTTCTGATTTTTCTCTGCTCATTTTCCTCAATCCTCCAGTCTTATTTTTCTTTCTTCGGGGTAAACAGGGGCAGTCTCCTGAGTGAAGTCCACACGCCTTTAGGCTGTGGATTGGATTGTGGCTGACACAATCCGATGCTCGCTATCTCTGTGGACATCGCCGCAGAGCATTTTTCCTGTGCAGCGGCATTCTTAACGCCTGTCTGACCCGCCAAAAAGAAAATCCTATGTCCCTGCACCTCCGTTCTGGATTCGTTTTCTCTTGACTTTTGGATAAATGAAAAAGCCGCTACACCGCACCACGAACGACAGGAGTATTTTCTCCTGCTCGGATTCGCAATGCTATGTAACGGCTTTGAGATTCAAAACCTTGCTGCCATACACCAGCCGAAAAGGGCAACATACTTTCGGCGGCGGTCAGCCTTGTCCATTGGCTGACATTCCATTCTTCCATCTATGTGCTATTTCATTTTCAATCTTCAAGATTACTTCCTGCGTTTCTTAAACTTCTCCTTTGCATACTCGTAGGCTTCTTGGATATATGGTTTCATTTCCTCAAAGGTTTGTTCAGAGGGGTTCAATGCACATATCCACGCCATCCATGCGTAGACGGGATGGGGGAGTATCTCATCCAATACGGTAAAGTCGTAATCCATATCTACAACGCCGCCTGCTGGCGGGCGTTGTGGGATTGCCCCAAACAATTCCGCAAAAGTGCTTTTCCGTATTCCCAGATTTACACGGTAGACGTTCTCTCTGTTTAAACCAGAACCTTTGTCATTATCACCGTCTTTTTCCTTAACCGTCAATATATAAACGCCACGCTTCAGCACATGGTCTGGGTTATAGAAAATCCCTTTCTCGCCCCAACTCTCAACTAAGACTGTTCCCTCAAGATTTTGAAGGCAGTAATTCAATATTTTATCTGGTGTCATTCTGACAGCTCCATTTCTGACTTACTTCTAATTTCTCCTATGAGTATTTCAGAATATCATAGTGGCTGTATTTGTGTCAAGATTTTGGGCAAACTTTTTAGTATTCCCTGTGGACGGGAATTTTATTCATTTAATTTTAAATTGGATGGGAGAACTTTATCCCCCACCCAATAGCCCGCCGAAAAACCGTCTATCTTAGATGATTATAAAATCTTCCGCAGCTTTTTCCGCAGATGGTCTAGCCTTGCATAGATAGCACCCGTTGTCAATCCCACAAGCGGGGCAATCTCCTTTGTGGAATACCCCTGCATTTTCAGCAGAATGATTTGCAGGGTACGCCTGTCCACAGTAAGCAATACCCGATACAGAGTTTCGTCCTCCATCTCATCCAGTAAATCAGCAACAGTCTTTGGCTCGGTATTCTGTTCCCTGTCTGCCATCCCCTCAAGGTATTCACCGAAGTCACTTGTCCAATGATAAAACCGCCTGTTGGAATTGAAGTCTGCCCTGTCGTCTATGCGGATTTGCGGGGTGGTGGTTTCATCAACTCCATGCTCCCGCAATATTTTTTCCTCGGCTTCTTTCCAGATAAGCCATTTCCTGTTCTCACGTCCGTTGTTGTATGCCATTTTCCTTTTCCTCCAATCTGAATTGAGCAGGCTTCTGCCTGCGATGCTTCTTGACCATCAGGTCAAGAAGATTGCTGTTTAACTAATCCAGATGGAAAAGGCGGCGAACGGCAGACAACAGCAAAAACAACCCTTCGGCACATTCCGATAAAAAGCGACAAAAGAAAAACCGCAAAGGTTCTGTGACCTCTACGGTTATAGGAGATATATATTCTGTTAAGCAGAGATTCTACTTCTGGTTTCATGGTGAGAAGTAGCGTTGCATAAGCAGGGATTTTTTTAACTGGCTTCCTGCCAATCCCCGATATGCTATGTATAAGTCAATTCTGCGTTGCATGAGCAGATAAATTACTGCCCGAAAAAAGGACATAAAAATCCCTCCAAACTTTAAAACAGGTCTGGAGAGTGTCTGTTAAGTCTTTTCGGGCATAGCAATACCGCCCACCATAACACCGTTTTTTTTATATGGTGGGCGTTTGCCTTAAAACCTTATGAAATAAAATAGAGCCAACGAACTGTGATTTTATTTCACACGTTCATCGGCTCTGCGTCTTTGCGTCTGGCTCTTTTATCAACGTATTCCATGCTTATTTATTCAAAATACCCATAAATTCTTCCTTTCTGAATAATATGGCGATTAGCCTTACTCAAAACTTTTCGTTTGAAAGAAAAGGGGGACAAATCAAGTTTACAATCTAATACATAAACAGTAAAGCAATACTTGTGAGATTTTCCTTTAGGCGGTTTCGGTCCTGCATAACAATGAAAGCCATACCCAATTCCTTGTATCGCACCTTGTAATGAAGATATTGATTTCCCTGACGGAATTGCTTTTATAATTTTATCTGTTGCAGGAATATTCCAAATAATCCAATGCGTAAATCCTTTTATCGGATGGCTCAAGTCCTCAAGCGTAATCATCAAAGTAACTGCATTTGTATTTAGATTCCGAATGATAAATTCTGGTGAAATATCTTGCCCTCTGCCTGTATTCTCAATAGGGAATTTTCCACCATCATTTAACCCTACACATTCAAATTCAAGAATATTACTTTCCATATCATTTTCTAACCTTTCTGTTTTTGATTTCATTCTTCAGCTTCACTTAGTATCCAATTACTTGATAACGGTTATTTGCAAATCCTTTACTTCTATCAAACTTTCATGTTTACATTTCGGGCAGTAAAGGGGGAAATTCTTCAGTTCTGTATCTTCTTTTATCCTGTTTCGAGTTTTATTTCCACATACGGGACAACGTATCCATTCAAATTTTTCCATTTTCATCCTCCAATGTATCCTATAAAATATCTTGTATAATCCTACTGAAAAAAGCAAACTTGAACTTACCAACAAAACAACACATACGTCTTTTACAAAATACCATATCACCCATATTGGAACACCAATCATTTCGGGCAAGCAAAGTAAAAGTAGCGGTAATATACCATGTCTTATAATATCAAAAGCGGTCAACGGTTTTGTCCGTTTCTTTTTCTTCCATTTTTTTATTGTTGCTATTGGATATACTGCTGTTGTTAATAACGCAAAATATGCCACATTCAGCAACAAATGCCTTACAATATATGGGTTGCCAGATACTTTATATTGCTCTTTACCCAAAATAGCAAATATCACATTTTTGCTTATAATATCTGCCAACTGATTGGTAACCAGATAGTCATTCATATTAATAAGAATGACGATTCCTAATCCGCTTTCTGGCAGCAAAAACATATTTGAAATATAATTCTCAACCAATCCAGAATGCCCCAATACAGGCTCTGTATATTCTTCTGTCAAAGTCCATCCCATTCCGTAATAATAGGGCGTATTATCATCTACATATACATTCTCATAAAACATAGCGTTTAAGCTGTCTTGACTGATAATTCCCATTCCCCCGTTTAGATACATCTGCAAATACTTTGCCATATCTGATACGCTGGAACTCAAATAACCTGCTGGAACGGTAGACCACGAATGTTCATCGGGATAGTCTGGCTCCTCTGCAATCGGAAACCCGAAATAATTTTGATACCCTCTGATTAATCCATTTTCTTTACTTTGTTCAAGTGTCGCCGCCGTGTGTTCCATATGTAGAGGCAGAAAAATTTTTTTATTCATATACTCAGAATAACTAACTCCACTGACTGCTTCTATAATCTCGCCCAACAAGCCATAATTGATATTTGCATATTGATGCTGACCGTAACTCTCTGTTATTTTTGCATTGCCAAAACGCTGATATGTGCCTAAGCCGCCTGTCTGGTTCAAAAGCTGTCTTACTGTGATTCTATCTCCATCTGATTCATTTATAAAATAAGCTGAGGGGTCAATATAAGCCGAAATTTTTTCGTCTAAATCAATTTTATCTTCTTCCACAAGCCGCATAATGGCTAACGCAGTAAATGATTTGCTTATAGACCCTATAATAAAAGGTGTATCTATGCTTTTACAATTTCCATAAGTTTCAGCAAGCAGAACTTCTTTTGAATCTACAATGGTAACTGCCATTCCCGGGATATGTAATTCATCCAGTTCCCTCTTTAATTGGTTGTCAATATTATCATATTTCACATTTGTGTTTGCCAAAACCGTATTATTTCCAAATGTGATGGCATAAGCCAGCAATATCATTACGCAAATAGCTTTTTTAATTTTTCTTTTCATATTTTTTACTGATATGCCATTATGCTACCATTTCTCCTCTAATTTTTTCATCCCTTCAATCAAAATATCTATTGACAAATTAAAACTATCTTCTATTGACTGTACATTCCCAAAGGCACGATGATTTTCAAGTAATGCAAATCCCTCTAAAAACCCTCTAAACATTCTAACTAAGTGAGAGCAATTATCTTGCGAAATATTCAGTGATTTAGTTATTTTGAAGAATACCGAAAACATCTTTGAAGTTACTTCTCTGGTCTGTTCATTTTCAAATTGGTTGTACCAAAGCATAGCACTGAAAACCCCTTGGTTTTCTGTTGCATACTTATGGAAAGCGTGGCACATAGCTCTAATTGCATCATATCCAGTAAGTCCTATTACAACTTGGATAATTCTATCTTCCATTTCCTTCCACCCATAAAGCATAATCTGCTGTTTTAGGTCATCAAGTCCATCAACATGATTATAAAGTGATGGTGACTTAACACCTAATTGTGCTGCGAGTGTTTTCAACGAAAGATTTTCTATGCCCATTTTATTCGCTATATATGCAGCTTCTTTGATAACCAATTCTTTATCTATTTTTGTTTTAGGCAAAATAGCACCTCCCATATACTTAATCAGATTTATATTTTAACAAATTAGATTAGTTAAGTCAAGGGCTATCTCATGCTGCACCATTTACTATAACCTTGTTATAAAAAGGCGATAGAGCTTCTTATACTCCATCGCCATTCTATTATACGTAGATAATTTCCCTATTCACAATTTCTCTCGCACAAGCCCTTATGTTGTTGAGCCGCCCTGTCCATTCTAAGGCGTTTTCTTCCTTTAGACGTTCCGTTATGCCCTGTGTCTGTTTCATGCCCTCTATGAGTTTTTCAAAGCGTTCCTGTGCCTGCCTGTCTACATCAACAAGATAGGCGTTGAGCCTGCCGTTTGTAAAAAGATTAGTGTATGTAACCTTATGGTACTGCTTCAGATAGTTCATATGCCGCTGTCCCTATATGCCTATGGGCTGTTCTTCTTCGGCGGGTACAGTCAAGCATGGTATTAAGTAATCACTTTCTTTCCGATATGTACCGCCTAACTGTTCAAATAAAGATTTTGCCATTTTGTAATTCCTCCAAATAGGATATTCACTTCACATTGTTGTGTCTACTGCCTTAAACACAATTATAAATTTTCTCCTTATCTGGTTTCATTCATGGTACATTCTCTATTATTTCCGGATCTTCGCCAGCAGCCGCAAAAGCGTGTCCTGTTCCTCCTCTGACAGGCCGGTGGCTACGCTTTGGCCCCATTGGGAAAGGTTGGTGCGGATCAGGGGAATGAGCTCCTTTCCCTGCTCGGTGAGGTAGAGGTTGTTTTGGCGGCGGTCGCTGAGATCTGTTTCCCGGCGAATATAGCCCAGCTCCTCCAGCTGCTTGATCCGCCTGGCCACGTTGCTTTTATCGAGATACATGTGAGTGGCAAGGCCGTCCTGGGTAGCGCCGGGGTGGCGGTCCACATGGAGCAGCATCATGTACATGGCGCCGGAAAATCCATACTGCCGCAGCCGTTCGCCCATAAATTTGCTGCGATTCCGGTAAAGGAAGGTCAAAGATCTGCCCAGCTCTCTGCCGAAGCTTCTGGGCTGTTCTGATTTGCCGGACCGGAGAAAGCAGCGGCATACCTTTTGGTAAGCGGACTCGTCATTGTCCGTAAGAGGTGTGACGAAAACACGATAGAGCTTTTCCAGGGAGGTTTTTACTTCCTCCGCGCTGGGAACAGAAGCGTTTCGGAGCGGTAGCAGGAGGATCTGGTATTCCACTCCGAACAGGAAGGAATACACATCTGTGAGCAGGCAGCCGCAGCTTTGGTAAAACCGCAGGCGGCGCTGCCTCTCCAAAAGCTGTTTTGGCGTTTGGGCGCTTTCCGGGCTTTCCGCCTCGATCAACACGTAGGGAACGCCAAATTCCGCGGAAACGCTTTTCAGCTCTGAGAGAAAGCGGGTTCCCACCCCCTGTCCCCGCAGGGAAGGGTCTACCGCAAAGTAATCCAGCAGCGCCGCCCCTTCCGCATGGATCAGCAAGGCATAGGCGGCGGTTTTTCCCTGCTCCCGAAAGGCAAAGCAGCGGTACATGCCAAGCCCCAGCAAATATTCCATGCTGGAATAGGGGCGAAGCTCATCAGGCGGAAAATCCTCCTGAAGGCGGGTATGATAAAGGTCTTTCAGCTCGTTTTCACAAATGGTTTCTATTTTCATGCAAGTACCCTTTCCGTGATCAGAAAGCAGCCTTTTTGGCTGTTTTTTCTATTGTATCAAAAAAAGCGGCTTTCGGCAAGAAAACTTGGGAGGATTGTTTGCTTGACCTTATTTCTCTGCTTATGTTACAGGCCGCAAAAACCGATCCTTGAAAAATTTCCTGTAAAATACCGGGATTTTCCCGGAATATCTTGCGTTTTCGGCAAAACTCTTATATAATAATCCTGTATAGCTCTCCGAGTTCAGCAAAGCTATGCTGTCCTGCTTTTTATGGAAAGGAAAAGACCAATATGGATTCTGTGAAAAAGCGCAATATTTTTCTGGGCGTGATCCTGCTTCTGGTTGTTATTCTGGCAGTGATCTCCATTGTTACTTTGGTGAAGGGCCCCAGGCAGAGCAGTGTGGAGGTGATTTCCAAAACCGGCCCCACGGAGCTCACCGTCAACGATATGTATGAGGGGAATATGACCATTCCTTACTTTGATATCCCCACAAGTAACTATCCTCCCGATAAATTTTTGGAAAACAAGGGCGTGATCACCTACGAGGGCGGAGACTCCTATGTAGGGATCAATGTGAACTCTCAAAAGGGAGAGATCGACTGGAATCAGGTTGCGGAAAGCGGCGTGGATTACGCTATGATCCGCGTGGGCTGGCGCGGCGATGAGAGCGGTAAGATCGCGGCTGATGAAAAATTTGAAGATAATATTCAGGGCGCTCTGGACGCCGGGCTTCCTGTAGGCGTGTATTTTTATTCCAAGGCGGTCACCGAGGCGGAAGCCGAGGAGGAGGCCACCTTTGTACTGGAGCAGATCCGGGGATACAATGTCAAATACCCGGTGGCCTTTTATTGGGAATACGGCACCAAGGACGACGGTTCTCTGGACGAGAGCAAGCGTACCGTTCGCTGCAACGGCAAGCAGGTGACCGCCTTTATTGATACCTTCTGCAAAAAGGTAAAGGCCGCCGGGTTCACCGCAAGCTATTACTGTGATAAGACCATGGGCTATACCAGACTGGATCTTTCACAGCTTTCCGGCTATGACATGTGGTATGCCGAATTCAGAAGCGCACCCAGCTTTTATTACGATTACGGAATGTGGCAGTACACCAAGGCCGGAACGGTTCCCGGCATTGAGGGCAGTGTGCCGATCAATCTTTCCCTGAAAAAGTACGGATAAGTGTTGAGGCCTGATCTAGAAATCCCGGAAGAAAGGAAGTGGCGGTATGCAGCTGGAGCCCGCACAGAAAAAGAAGCTGTTTCTCGCTGTGTTTGGCGGGCTGGCAGCCCTGATCGTTATCATAGCCGCCGTGGCTATCGCCTTGGAAAGCGGCGGCCCTTCCGATAGCAGGGAGACCTTCAGCGGCGTGGCGGTACCGGAGGACGAGCTTCTGGTCAGCGACATCTACAACGGCGAAAGGCTGATCCCCAAGTTTGATTTGCCGGTCAATCAGTATGATACCAAGAAATTTTCCGGCAAGGACGGCCTGCTCCGCTATGACGATCCCCAGGCCCGGTTGGGAGTGGACGTGTCGGAATATCAGGGTAATATCGATTGGAACGCCGTGAAAAACGCCGGGATCGATTTTGCCATTCTGCGCCTGGGCTATCGGGGAACCACCCAGGGGCTGCTCAATGTGGACGAAACCTTTGAACAGAATTTTACCGGCGCTTCTGATGCGGGGCTTTCTGTGGGCGTCTATTTCTTTTCCCAGGCGATCACAGAGGCGGAGGCTCGGGCGGAAGCGGATTTTGTAGCCCAAACGCTGAACGGCCGGAAGCTGGCTTACCCGGTGGTGTTTGACTGGGAGCCTCCCACTCCCACGGAAAAGCTTCCCGCGGAGGATCTGCGGGCCTATGGCATGACCGGCGAGCAGGTAACGAAGCTGGGCACGGCCTTTTGCCAGCAGATCAAGGAGGCGGGATATACGCCCTGCGTCTATTTTAACAAGCACCAGGCCTATGAGTTCTTCGATTTGGAGCAGTGGAAGGAATACGACATGTGGTACGCCGAATACGCGGAGCTTCCCAGCCTGTACTACGATTTTCGCATCTGGCAGTACACCGATGAGGGGCAGGTTCCCGGTATCGAGGGCGGCGTAGATGTGAATATCTGCTTTCGACCATTTTCGTGATTTCTCATAACAAAAAATTCCTGGATTAGGGGGCGTTTAAGAAAAACGTCCTTTTTTCCGGGAATTTTTTTATGGCGCTGTAACCTTTTGGAAAAACTGTGTCTCTAATGATCGTAAAAGCTTTTATGAAGTGAAAAACGAAAAGCGGGAAGATGAAAACCCTTGGACAAACTGGAAAAATTGGCGCGCCGGGCGCAGAACGGAGAGAAGGACGCGTTTGTGGAGCTGATCGAGCAGTGCAAGCTTTCCATGAGCCGCACCGCCCTGGCGATCCTGCACAGCGAGGAGGACGCGGCGGACGCCATTTCGGAAACGGTGCTGATCGCCTTTACAAAGCTTTGCGGCCTGCGGCAGCCGAAATATTTCAAGACCTGGCTCACCCGAATTTTGATCTATCAATGCTACCACCTTCTGCGCCAACGGCAAAAAGCCATCTCGCTGGACGCTGTGCCGGAAGGCCTTGGGGAGATCGATTGCGGGGAGGAGCGCGACAACGTGATCGATATCCAATGCGTTCTTCAGGAGCTTCGGGAAAATGACAAATTGATTCTGACGCTGTTTTACCTGGAGGACCTGTCGGTGCGGGAGATCGCCGAAATGCTGCATATCCAGGAGGACGCGGTAAAAACCCGGCTGAGCCGAAGCAGAAAACGGTTTCGAGAATTATATGAGGAAAGAGAGGCGCGTTGTTGTGAAGCGTGTGAAAAATAGAAGCTGGGAAGAAAGCGCTATCCGGAAAAGCTTGGAGCTGCCTGCCGTGCCGGAGATCATCAACGAAAGGCTTCGGCAGGTCTACGGGGAGCTGCCGGAGCAGCTGCCGAAGAAGCGTCCCCGACCTGTTCGGCCCCTGAAGGCCGCCGCGGGGGCGGTTTCCGGCCTTGCCGCCGCTTTCCTGCTGCTGTTTGGCCTCAATGGGCTGAACCCGGCCCTGGCGGAGACCCTGCCGCTGATCGGGGGGGTTTTCCAGCAGTTGAACCAATCTCAGGGCTGGGTCAACCTGACGGAAACCCAGCTGCGCGTGGAACAATATGCCGAGTCCATGGAAGGAGTGGAAGCGCAGGTGCCCGCAAACGGCTTGTTGGAAAGGCCCATGAAGGTCACCGTGCGGGAAACGTATTTTGACGGGGAGTTCTTGTACGCCGGGCTCTCCATGGAGATCAACACCCGAGACGACCGGCTTTTCAGCAGACGCTCCCCCGGATATGATGTTTTGCTTGATGGCGTCAGCCAGCTGAAATACGATGAGGAAGCGGGAGATATCCGGGGGGCGCGGGACTTTATTCTGATGGGAGATCAAACCTGGCAGCCCAGCGGCAGCGGAGAGTATCTTTCCCAGGTCGCCTTCCACGTGCCGGAGCAATACCGCGATTTGGAGCGGCTTGACGTGACCCTGCAATACAGTGGGATCTACGCGTTTCAGAACGCCTTTGAGCTGGAGCGGAATTCCTCTCCCTTTACTCTGAGCTTTACGGCGAAGAAAAACACAGCGCGGGTGAAGCGGATCGAGGGCGGCGCGGAGAAAAACGGCATAAGGCTCGTTTCTGCCGCGGCCTCTCCTGCCGGGACGGTCTATACGCTGGAGATCCCTCCGGAATATGTGAACCCCGCCAATGGCCCAATTTTTGAGGATGGCTGTGCGGTAGGCGCGCTGGGCAACGCCTGGCCCCAGACCACAGAGGAGGGCTGGACCCGTCTGACCAGTGTATTCGGCGGCCTGCGGGAAGCAGAGACCAGAAAAATAGTCTATTCCGTGTTTGATAAAAACAACACCGATGAATATGTAGCGGTATTCCTGCTGGATTTTGAGGCCGGCACGGCGGAGCTTGGCACAGAAAAGGACATCAAGCGCTTTACCCCGGCGGCATACTGCTGCGGGGAGGACGAAATCCGTAGCTTCCCCGGCGACTATAAAATTTCCCTTGCCAGCCATAAGGGAGACGGAAACTATCTGCTGCTTTTTGTGGAGACAAAGGATGCGCATCCCAAAACAGCGCGGCTGGAGATTTGGCAGGAGGGAAGCCTGCTGGGCAGCCGGGTAGAGAAGCAGGACAAAAGGTTTTACGACGAACACCAATATGTAAATGCGGCGGGAGACACGGTGAAAACCGAAACGAACCGCTATGTATTCGGCATTGTCGGCATGGAGGCGCTGGATCCCGCAAAGCCAGTAACTGTCAAGCTTTTCGACGCCCGCTCCGAAGAGCAGCTCATGGAAGAGACGATCGTCCTGACGCAGGAAAAGGACTGATTTTATAGAAGAAAAATCCCTTGTATCTTTGTCTTTAGGATACAAGGGACTTTCTTTTTTGAAAAATTTATTCTTTTAGTAATTCGATCCAATTTCTTTTTCCGTATAGAAATCGAATCAGGTAAACTGCTTTTGCATCTTCGTTTACGGTATAAAAAGCCAAATAATTTTTGACCGGTATCATCCGGATCCCATAAGAAGGAAGAGAAATTTCGGGAATGACAGGAAACTGTTGGGGCATAGTTTCTAAGGATAGAACGGTTTCCTCAAAGCAGTTCAGCAAGTTTTCCGCCGCAGCCGGTTCACACAGGTTTTTGGCAATATAATTGACAGCGCCGCGAAGATCCTTTTCTGCTTCTTGCGCCAGAATAATTTCATAGCGCCTCATGGGAAAGCTCCTCCCTGATAGAGGAAACAGCTTCTGACGCTGATATGGTTTTTCCTTCCTTGAGATCGGCAAGTCCCTTTTCCATAAGTGCGTGAAGCTCAAATTTTCCAACAAGACGTTCATAGGCTTCAATGCTCAAAACAGCCAAATCACCGGTACCGTTTTTTGTGATGTAGACAGGCTCATTGTGCTGGTGGCAGAAGGCGGAAATTTCGTTATAGCTGTTTCGCAGATCGGAGCTTGGTCGAATAGCAGGCATGGCGGGACCTCCTTTTCTTCTTGGTATCGATATTATATCAAAATGTTGATATCGTGTCAAGGGAGAGCCGATTCCTTTTACCCGGATACCAGCTTTTCCAGCTCATGGGCAGAAGAAACCAGATACTTTGCGCCGTAGGTCAGCAGCTCTTCCCTGTCCCGGAAGCCCCAAAGCACGCCGCAGGGGTCCATGCCGGCGTTTCTTCCGGTTTCCATATCCACGCCGCTGTCTCCGATGTACAAAACCTGCTCGGGGGGCAGGGAAAACCGCTGTGCCATTTCCAGCACCGCCGCGGGGTCAGGCTTTTTCGGCACGCCTGCCTTTTGGCCCTGCACCAGATCGAAGAGGTCGCCGTATAATTCCCGGACGATGGCGCGGGTCATGTTATCCGGCTTGTTGGAAAGCACGCCCAGCCGGAGCCCCCGGGCCTTCCAGCCGCCGAGCAGCTCCCAGAGGCCCGGATATGCCGTAACAAGCCTCATGGGCTCGCTTTCATACCGCCGGTCATATTCCTCACGGAATTTTCGAAATTCCTCTTTGGAAAGGGAAGCGCCTACCGCAAACAGCATGCGCTTCATCAAAACATCCGCGCCGTTTCCCACCAGATACCGGTATTCCTCTGCCGGAATCGGCGGAAAGCCAAAGGCTTCGAGGGTGCTGTTTCCGAAATAGGCAATAGATTCCAGGGTATTTGCCAGGGTGCCGTCCAGATCAAAAATACAAGCTTGATAATTTGTGTTTTTCATGTTTTTCAGCTTTCTGTAATATTTTTGGAAATAGTAAGGCAGAAGCGGAAAAACCACCGCTCCGGTCAACTGTATTATAGAACGGGAAAAAGGGAAAAGCAAGGCGGGAATATTGATTTTCCCGGAGCCTGCTGATATAATAGTCGTTAGTTATTAGATGTTTGATTTTTCCGGAAAAATAAGGGAAGAAGTGGTTTTTTGGATTACGCAGCGCAGGCTTTGAAAATGCACCGGGAATGGAAAGGAAAAATACGGGTGGAAACCCCGTGTCCTTTGACGAATAAAGATGAGCTGTCCGTGGCCTACACGCCAGGGGTGGCGGCCCCCTGTTTGGAGATCGCCAAGGACGTGGAAAAGTCCTATGAATACACCCGCCGGGGAAACCTGGTGGCCGTGGTGACAGACGGCACCGCCGTGCTGGGGCTGGGGGATATCGGCCCGGAGGCGGGTATGCCGGTCATGGAGGGAAAATGCGCGCTGTTCCAGGCTTTTGCCGGGGTAGACGCCTTTCCCATCTGTGTCAGAAGCAAGGACGTGGAGGAGATCGTCCGCACGGTGGAGCTGATCGCCGGCTCCTTTGGCGGCATCAATTTGGAGGATATCGCGGCTCCCCGGTGCTTTGAGGTGGAAAGAAGGCTCAAAGAGCGGCTGGATATTCCGGTATTTCACGATGACCAGCACGGCACCGCCGTGGTCACTGTGGCCTCTATGCTGAACGCCCTGAAGGTGACGGGAAAGCGGCTGGATTCCGTTTCCGCCGTGGTCAACGGCGCGGGAGCGGCAGGCACGGCCTGTACCCGGCTGCTGATGGCTCTGGGGCTGAAAAATGTGGTGGTATGCGATAAGCTTGGCGCGCTTTCCGAAGGCCTGCCCGGCATGACGGAGGCTCAGGCGGAGCTTGCCGCTTTGACAAATCCCCAGAAAAAGCGGGGAAGCCTTGCCGAGGTGATCCGGGGAGCGGACGTGTTTATGGGCTTTTCCGCTCCCGGCTGTCTGACCGGAGAGATGGTGCGCACCATGGCAAAGGACGCCATTGTGTTTGCCTGTGCCAATCCCACCCCGGAGATTTTCCCCGAGGAGGCCTTGGCGGCAGGGGCCAGGGTGGTGGGGACCGGGCGCTCCGATTACCCGAACCAGATCAATAATGTGCTGGCCTTCCCGGGGATCTTCCGGGGGGCGCTGGACGTGCGGGCCAGAGAGATCAATGACGAGATGAAGGTGGCCGCCGCGTATGCCATTGCGGGGCTGATCCCGGAAAACGAGCTGCGGGAGGACAATATTATCCCTTCCGCCCTGAACCGGCAGGTATCGGAGGCCGTGGCCCGGGCTGTGGCAGAGGCCGCCCGAAAAACCGGCGCTGCGAGACTTTACTAAATTTACGATAAGGGGTTTGAGTGACATGGAAAAAGGACAAAAGGAAATGCAGTCTGCCTTTAAGATCATTCTCAAGATCGTTCTCACAGCGCTTTTCGCGGCGCTTACGTTTATCGGCAGTATGATCTATATTCCCATTCCGGCAGTGGTGGGAAATGTCAGTCGTATCCATTTGGGTAATATTTTCTGCCTGCTTTCTGGCCTGATCTTAGGCCCGATCGGCGGCGGGCTTGCCGCAGGCACGGGCTCCGCTCTGTTCGATGTGATGAATCCAAAGTACATTGCGTCCGCCCCCTTTACCTTCGTGTTTAAATTTGCCCTGGCGGCTGTGTGCGGCGTGATCTCCGCCTGGGCGGAGAAGAGAGGAAAATCCGTTCACGCCTGGAATGTGGTGGCTTCCATTGCGGGCAGTGTGTTGTATATGGTGTGCTATTTGAGCAAGGCCTTTGTGGAAAGCACGCTGCTGGGAAACGAGCTTCAGGTCACCATGCTGGCGCTGGGAACAAAGGCGGTCACCTCCGGTATCAACGCCGTCATTGCCGTCGTGGTTTCCGTGCCGCTTTATACCGCGATCCGGGCGGCGCTGAGGCGAAGCGGCATGGCGGGAAAGCTGGCCTGGTAAGCTTCCACAGGGCTTTCCAAAAAGTTTCATAGAAGGATTCAGGAACCGTCACACCTTTTTCACAAAGCGGGGGCATACTATTGTCATAACAAGCGCGGGAGCTTTCCCGTAACCCAAAGCTTTGTGAAAGGAGTGGCGGTTTTTATGTATAACCCCTATGATAACAAAAATTATGATACAGCGGCCCCTGCCGGACAAAATGGAGAACAGCGGTCCGATCCGCAGAAGCCCGCAGCCCCCGGCTACGGTACCGGCGCGTCGCCTTACACTGCTCAAACCGGAAACCATACTGGAGCAGCCTATTCCGAATCCACCCATTCGGGAACCCCGCAGAGCGGAAGTACTTATTCCGGCGGCGGGAACGGAGCCGCGTTTTCTCAGCCCCAAACCCCTGCTTCCCCCTACGGAAGCGCCCAGCAGCCTGCAAGAGCGGCCTATACCTGGAACTCCCAGGGAAACCAGCCCTATGCTTCCCAGGGGAATCAGTTTTACTATGCCTCCGCGCAGCCGGCAAAAAAGAAAAGCTCCGGCAAAAGGGCGGGGAAAACGGCCTTAAAGGTATTGGCGGCGGTGCTGCTCTGCGCGGTGGTCTCCTTCAGCTCGGTGGGGATGTTCGCCCTGCTGATCCAAAATGGTGTGATCGATGTTCAGAGCACAGGGGAAAGCGAAAAAACAGCGGCCTTTACCCTGTATAAGAACGCGGACAGCGAGAAAAACGCCACACCTACCGTAACGGGGGAGGTTCTGACAAACCAGCAGGCGGCCCAGAAGCTGATCCCCTCTGTGGTCTGTGTGCAGAATTATCAAATTACCCAGCAGGGCGGCTTTTTCTTCGGTTACGGCGGCTATGAAGATACCGGGGAGGCGAATCTTTCTCCCACCGGGGAGGGCTCCGGCATTATCATTTCCAAGGACGGCTATATTGTCACCAATCAGCACGTGATCGACGGAGCCACCAGTCTGAAGGTAGTTACCTCCGAGGGCCTTACCTATGAAGCGGAATTGATCGGTGAGGACACCCAGACAGACCTTGCCGTGATCAAGGTAACTACCGAGGATGAGCTGACTCCGGCGGAATTTGGCTCCTCCGAGGATCTGCAGGTGGCGGACGAAGTGATGGCCATCGGCAATCCCGGCGGACTGCAGCTGAATTCCAGCGTGACCTTCGGGCATATTTCCGCCTTGAATCGGGAAGTGACCAACAGCGATACCGGCTACAGCATGAAGTGCATTCAAACCGACGCGGCCATCAACCCCGGCAATTCCGGCGGTGCGCTGGTGGATCAAAACGGCCGCGTGGTGGGAGTCAATTCCTCCAAGATCGTGGCTACCGGCTATGAGGGCTTAGGCTTTGCCATTCCCTCCGACACGGTACAGCCTATTGTTTCCGATCTCATTGAGTTCGGCTATGTGAAGGACCGTGCCATGCCGGGCTTCTCCGGACAGTATATCGACCGCCTTACCGCCGGGTTCTATGGCATGAACGCAGGCTATTACGTGACCCAGGTCACAACGGAAACAGCGGCGGAATCCGGTCTGCGCCGGGGCGATATGATCACCGCCATCGATGACACGCAGATCACCTCAGCGTCCACCATTACAGCCTATATTGCCAATAAAAAGCCGGGGGACACCGTGACCCTTACGGTAGACCGCAGCCTGACCGGCCAGCAGGGCGGTAAAATTGAGCTGACCCTTTCGGAAAACACCGGAAAGTCCGATATCGTATCCCTGAGAGGATAACCTTTCCTCCTGAAACAATAAAAAGAGCCGCTGCGAAATGATAAGTGAACAGGTCCAGTAAAAACGGACAATAGACAAAAGCCCCCTGAAGTAGGATAATAACTACAACAGGGGGTATTATCATGTCCAGGAAGGAATATACGCAAGTCCAAGGATTGCTGCCGGAAATAGA
>Ga0209064_1002472_pt1 | contig 20324 bp, 15 predicted proteins | sample Inofromicrocosms_FD_187498 | JGI IMG/M metagenome (GOLD analysis project Ga0209064, IMG submission 187498) | Mouse cecum microbial communities from Vienna, Austria - Inoculum for glucosamine and mucus D2O microcosms (SPAdes) (version 2) | ecosystem: Host-associated > Mammals > Digestive system >... | reverse complement strand
TTTTAAAGTATTTATTTTATTGAAAATCAGAGGTTAAAGCATCCCTGCGTCCATACAGCTACCGCTATAAAATAACACATTTTCCGGGAATGAGACCAAATCTTAAATGAAAGAGCCGTGGGCTCAACCGTAAATATTTTACGACAGTTTTGCCGATGTGGCATTTATTGGTTATTTTTGTATTCATAACCAAATTCAATATTACTACTATTGTCATGAAATTAAAATCTATCGGCGCAGCAATGTTGGCCATAGCGTTTTTTTCGGGATGTAATACCGGTGGCTCGATGCAGAACACGTTTTATTCCGAAGTAAAATCGGTCAACAAGCTCGTCCTCGCTCAAATGACCATCTCCAAGATGGCGACAATCGACGACCTCTCTCTTTCCGAAGCCAAGGGTCTTAAACAGTCAGTGGCAGCAATCGGTGACGCGATGAAAATAGGCAACCGGAAGGCGGCCTATTCCTACGACACATACATGCGCGCATTCATCGACCTTACCAACCTCCAGCCGACCGACGTGCACGTTGACGAATCGACCAAGACCATCACACTGACCCTTCCGGCGATTCAGACCGAATACCTCGGCCGGGATGCCGAAATCCGCGAAGACCATTACCGCGTGACGGGACTGCGCTCTGAAATCGATGCCGAGGAACGGGCCAATATAAAGGAACAGATGAATACAGCACTTAAAACCGAGGTGGAACAGAATCCCGTATTCCGCGACAAACTCTCCCTGCAAGCCCGCGGAAAAGCCAATACTTACTTCAGCTCACTTGCCGCGCGCGACGGCTATAATGTAATCGTAAAATTTAAAGAATCATGAAAACAATACGCCTGATTATAATTTTTGCCATCGTTATCGCCATCGCCGGAGTAGTCGTGTGGTGGCAGATGTCGCCCGAAGTATCCCGTGTCACCATGCACAAGGCTGAAATCAAGGATGTCAAGGCTATGGCACAATTGTGCACTGTCGACATCACCGAGGATGTCCCCGTCAAGGGGAGCGTGGGCCCGCGCCACATTTTTGCCCGACAGACGATTAACGGGAGTATATCCTTTGACCTCGACAATCTGACGATGGAAGAAATTGGCGACAGCGTCATCAAAGTCACACTGCCGCCTGAAATCGTCGAAATCTATGAATCGACAGAGCCTAACTCCTATGTCGTAATCGACCAGTGGACCGATGACTTTTTCGACAGTCCCAATCTCACAACGGCACAGGAAAACGCCATCAAGTCAAAGGTACGCGACAATTTCCGCAAAAAGATTTATGCGAAAGGATATGTGAAACGCGCCCGTGCCGAGGCAGTCGTGAATCTCACCTCCATGCTGGGCGCAATGACCGGGAAACAGGTCACCGTGACCGACCCCTCCCCCGCAGGCTATCCCTGATAAAGCGATGAAAACCATTATTGATTTTGAGAAATGGAACCGGCGGGAAAACTGGATGTTTTTCAGTGATTTCGCCAATCCGATGGCATCGATTACATGCCCGGTGAAATGCGGGGAGGCTTATCGGCGCGCCAAGGCTGGAAACAAGTCGTTTTTCCTTGTCTACCTCCATGCCATTCTTTCGGCGATAAACGAAATCGAGGCATGGCGTTACCGCGTGGACCCCGAGGGGCGCATCGTGCTTTATGACCGCGTCGACGTGCTGTCGCCCGTAAAAGTCAAGGGTCGGGAAGGTTTCGTCACCATGCGTTTCCCTTATATCCCCGACCTTGACGACTTTATCGCCGTGGCCCGGGAGATGATTGACAATCCGGGGGATGCATCGGCCTATTCGACCGAGGACGCGCAGACCGAGAATGACCTCGTCCTCGTCAGTGCCGTCCCTTATCTTCCATTTACAGGAGCAGAGTTCACGCTGCGCAGCAGCAAGGGGAATCCATACCCCTTGATCGTTGTGGGAAAAATGAGCGATGAAGGCTCAATGCCGGTCGCAATATCGTTTCACCACGGATTTATCGACGGTGAGCATGTCGGGACGTTTTTCAGCCTATTGCAGCAGAAATTAGCCTGAGCCACCTAAAAACAGAGCGGCCGCCTCGTTTCTCGAGGCGGCCGCTCTGTTTTATGTCATTTCAGATGATTCTTACTTCACACCGAGACGGGTTTTAACGCTTTCAGTAATGTCGGTAACATCCTTGCCGGTAAAAACAGGCATCATGTTTTCAAAGATGAAAGTGAAACCGCCTTCGTCGCCAACACTCTGAATTGCCTTCATGACTTTTTCCTGAATGGGAGCCATGAGCTGCTGCTGCTGACGCTGCTGATCCTGAAGAGCTGTTTCGCGGAACTGCTGAATTTTGGCATCAAGTTCCTGCATTTCCTGCATACGGCGGTCTTTGATAGTCTGAGGGGTAGATTCCTCAAGAGCCTGAAATTCTGTAAACTTTTTATCAAATTCCTCTTTCAGCTTGTCAAATTCAGCCTGATACTTCTTGGCAGATGCCTCCATCTGTTCCTGAACGGTTTTCATTTCAGGCATGGTTTCCATAAGGGCCTGAGTGTTGATGACACCGAATTTCTGAGCGAAAACACTCATGGGGAGCGCAATCATGATTGCGAGCAATAATCTTTTAATCATTGTAAGGTATGCTTAGCTTATTATTAAATTTAACTTAATTTTATGCGGCCTGAGGCCGAGTGCAAAGATAAGATATTTATTTGGAATAACCTAACTTTTCAAGCACTTCGTTTGAGACATCGATGCGCGGTGAGGCAAAAATAATGTCGGCACTCGACGCCCGGTCAAAGATGCACTGATAGCCGCGTTCCTCGGCCACTTTCTTGACAGCGTTGTACACATCGTCCTGAATGGGTTTCATGAGGCTCTGACGCTTTTTGTAAAGCTCGCCGTCAGGACCGAAGTATTTCTGACGCAACTCGGCTGCCTCTTTCTCTTTCGCCACAATTTCTTCCTCTTTTTTCTTCTTCTGGTCATCGGTCAGGAACACCATGTCGCCCTGATAGTTTTTGTACATAGTTTCGGCTTCCTTGGCGACAGCCTCGACTTCTTTCTGCCATCGCTGCGAAATCTGGTTCAACTGCTCGTTGGCCATCTCATAGGCAGGCACGTTACCGAGGACATATTCCATGTCGACAAGGGCAAACTTCTGAGCGGCAGCCCCGAAAGCGGTGGCGGCGAATATCGCGATAAGCAATGCTAATTTTTTCATCGTAATTAAATTATGTTTTTAATGTTACATCCTATATTAATATAGACACCCGAGAGACGAAAAGGTTTAAATTAATGCATAATGCATAATTCATAATCAGATGACTATTATGAATTATGCATTATGAACTATTAATTTGTTATTTTAGAATTCCTGACCGAGGATGAAGTGGAAGTGACTGCCGCCTCGCTCGCCGAATACCCGGTCAAAACCATAGGCCCAGTCAATACCCATCATGCCGACCATCGGGAGGAAGATGCGGATACCGGCACCGGCACTGCGCTTGAGGTCAAACGGAGAGAACTTCCCGACCGAAGTCCATGCATTACCGCCTTCAATAAATGTCAGACCGTAGATAGTGGTCGTCGGCTGCAACATGAAGGGGAAGTGAAGCTCGACTCCGAAACGAGTATATGCGTAACCTTCGCTGCGGAACGGAGTCAGTGCGCCGTTGTCATAACCGCGCAGGGCTATAGTCTCCTGTGCATAGGTATAGGAACCTGACATACCGTCACCACCGACATAGAATGTTTCAAACGGTGACTTGAGATACTTGTTGTAGCTGCCGAGGAGACCGATGTCGGCACGGGTCATGAGCACGAGCGTATACTGTCCGTCGGGATTGGTAAGCGGGGTATATGTGCGCGATTTGAAACGCAGCTTCCAGTATTCAACCCAGCGGTACATCTCTTTTTTGGACTCGGTCGTGTTCTCCTCTGAGAGTTTTTTCCAGTCTTTCTTGCCGAAAAGCGATGCGGGAGGGGTCAGTTGCAGGTCAAGAGAGATATTTGAGCCTCGACGGGTGTAGAGGGGATTGTCGATACTGTTTCGGCCGAGGGTGAGACCGAGAACAAGCGCGTTGGAAGTACCGTTCTGCATGTAATACAGGTATTCCCAGTTTTTAAGGTAATACCAGTTGTATCCGAGGGTGGCTTGGAATGTGAAGTAGTCATCGGGCCAGCTCAGACGCTTTCCGAATCCGACCGATACGCCCACCATCTGCAAGAGCTTATTGGGGTCATAGGCGTTTTCGATTGAGTTCTGGTAATAATCGTTATAGCCATATCCCAAACCGCCGGTTGAATACATATAGGGGTTGTACATGTAACGGCTGTTGTAGAACGAGGAGTTCACACCGGTCTGGCGGCTGTAATAGGCTGATACCGACAGCGAGTTGGGGCGTTTTCCGCCAAACCACGGGTCGAGGAAAGAAATGCTGTAGGCCTGATAGTAACGGGCATTGGTCTGTGCCGAAATTGTCAACTGCTGTCCTTCGCCCTGCGGGATGATACCTTTATATGTGTTGGGGTAGAACAAATTCTTGATCGAGAAGTTGGAGAACTTGATGGCGACCTTTCCGATAACGCCTGTCTGTCCCCAGCCAAGCGAAAACTCAAACTGGTCATTTGACTTCGATTCAAGATTCAGGGCAACGTCGACCGTGCCGTCTTCCTTGTTGGGAGACACGTCGGGGTTCATGTTCTCGGGGTTGAAATGGCCTGTCTGCGCGATTTCACGCAAAGAACGTATAAGGTCGCTTTTGCTGAACAGCTCGCCGGGACGGATATAGAGTTCTCGACGGATTACCTTCTCATACAAGCGGTCGTTACCGTTGATGATAACGTTGTTTATACGGGCCTGAGGACCTTCGACAATTCGCATTTCAAGATCGACCGAGTCACCGACTATGTTCTTTTCTATCGGTATGAGGCGGAAAAACAGGTAACCGTTGTTCATATAGTAATTGGCGACCGCATCCTCATCCTCATTGGTGCGTTTGTCAAGCTGTTTCTGATTATACACGTCACCCTTGTTAAACCCGAGAATGGCATCGAGGACTTCAGTATTCAGCACAGTGTTGCCGACCCAAGTTATATTATTGATGTAGTATTTTTTGCCTTCTTCAAGAGTGATATAGACATCGACACTCTTGTCATCGTAGGGCACGACTGAATCGGCGAGAATCTTTGCGTCACGATATCCTTTCTCGTTATACTTCTGAAGGATGCGGTTAAGGTCGTCTTCATAGTCGCTCTCGACAAATTTCTTTTGACGGAACAGGTTTATAAGCTTGCCTTTTTCGTTGGTTTTCTTCATGGTGCGCTGAATGGCGTTGTCGCTCAGCACTTCGTTACCGTCAATATAGATTTTGTGAACCTTTACTTTGTCGTTTTTCTTCACGCGGATGTTGACAATCGCCTCGTTGGGATGCGAAAGGTCATCCACGAGGTCAATCTTTACAATCGCGTTGCCAAAACCCTTGTTGGAATAATATTTCTTTATAATCTGCTCGGCTCGGTTCACGATGTTCTGCGTTATCTGGTTGCCCTTCATGAGCTGCAACGCATTCTGAAGGTCCTCGCGTTCACCTTTCTTTATTCCGATATAGTTGATTTCCGATATTCGTGGTTGCTGGCGGAGGTTTATCGAGAGCCAAGCCTTGTCTCCGGCAACTTTGTCAACCGAAATCTGGACTTTGGAAAACAACCCCTGTCGCCACAGGCGTTTCGAGGCATCGCTGATATCGCTGCCGGGGATTTCAATCTGGTCGCCTTGTTTCAGACCCGAATATCCGATAACGATATAGTCTTCATAATTATCCGCACCGTTGACAACAATGTCGGCAATTTCATAAGTCTTTGGCAGACCGGTAAATAGGACGGTGGGATTATAAATCGTGTCGGCTGCTGCAGGAGTCTGTGCCCTGAGACCGGTAACAGATCCGACCGTCAAAGAGAGCGATAGCAGAATGTAAAGAATGTTATGACGCATAATGGAAACGTAGAATCTATTTTTACTTTATCTGAGCGGAGGTCAAACCGAATCGACGCTCGCGGTTCTGATATTGGATTATAGCCCTGAAGAAGTCTTCCATGGAGAAATCGGGCCAATAGGTATCGGTCACATATATCTCGCTGTAAGCAATCTGCCACAAGAGGAAGTTGCTGACACGGAGGTCGCCGCCGGTGCGTATCAGCAGGTCGGGGTCAGGCATTCCGGCAGTGGCGAGATGAGAGGAAATCATGGAATCGTCGATTGTTGAAGGGTCGATGTTGCCGACGGCAACCTGCTCGGCAATCAAGCGGCATGCACGGGTGATTTCCCAACGCGACGAGTAGCTCAAAGCGAGGTTAAGCACCAGACCGGTACACGACGCCGTGTCTTTGATACAAGCCTGAAGGCGGTCGTAGGCCTCGCGGGGCATCCGCTCGAAGTCGCCAATCATCGTCAACCTGACATTGTTTTTTATCAAGTCGGGAGTCTCGCGCTCGATTGCGATGACGATGAGATGCATCAAAGCATCGACCTCGGCCTGCGGACGATTCCAGTTCTCGGTCGAGAACGTGTAGAGCGTCAGAAACTTGACCCCCACCTCCGATGCCGTCTCGGTGATGCGGCGCACAGTGTTAACCCCCTCTACATGCCCCTCGCTGCGGTCAAGACCTCGCGCAGTGGCCCAACGTCCGTTGCCATCCATGATGACAGCGACGTGGCTTGGAAGACGGGTATAGTCAATCTGTTCTTTCAGTGACATGATGCTCTATTATTTTAAAGCGCAATGCTCAATGCATTATGCTGGATTATTCTTAGTTTCTTAATGTGGCACGATACTCCTCGGGGAGCGTCGTGACTGGGTTTAATCAATGCGGTGGCACACCACACACCGTTGGCCGAATTCGTAGCTTATCGAGATAGCCAACGAACCATACCAATCGGTATTTTTCAGCATGGAACTTTCAATTCCATAAGGGTCTTTCAGCCCGTCAAGACGGTCCCCGAGAACCTTGGTCATTGTAAATTCAAGTCCGAGGTTGAGCCTTGGCCGCAGTTTAAACTTCAACCCGACGGCTATAGGAAGGTTTACGGCCACATAAGTGCCGCCGTCGACACCTGAGATAGACATACCTGCACCGAGAGCGGCATAAGGAGTCAACCGCTTCATCTGCTTATAACTCTCTCCTATCCCATAATTGAAAAAATTAAACTCGGCACGGACTCCGAAATCTGAAACCCATGCTTTGAAGTCATACGCGGCCCCTCCGGGCATCACGTTTTCCCAGTCGGCACTGTTGCCGCTGAGAGAAGCCGCAGAAATTATTCCGCGAATCGCCCACCGGGTATTGGCGAGATAACGGAAAGAGCCGTTCACCGCCACTCCGGGGTGCTTGAACAAGTTACTCTCGTTCATATCGCCGAGATACCCGGCCATGCCGAGCCCCACGCCGATGTCAAACTTGTAACTTTCCTCCTGTGCCTGTGCCTGAGCTGCCATGCGGGGGGCAGACACTATGGCGGCAAGCACCATTATAATTGTCAGTAGCGTCTTTTTCATAATGCCTAATGTCACCATTTAAAGAAAACGCGACTGCAGGGGGCAAAATTGTGTCAACCAACCTCCTTTTCAATAAAGAGGACGGAAGGTCAGACGGTTAATAACTCCGCGCCACACTGTGTTGCTTGTTGCCCCGAGTGAATTTACTCCGCCAAAAAGGTAGATGTAGGGACATTCCCACTCGGTAACAGGCCGGCTGACGCGTGAATCTTCAGCCATAGCGTCGACAATGCGATACCATGCCGGAATCTTTGCAGCGGGGCATGATGTCCACTCATTGTCAAGCGACCGGGAGCCGATTGCCGATTTCATCTCGGGAACCACGACTGCCTGCGCGTCATAGAATGCAGGGATATACGGGGGGAGACACATCAGCGTGTCAGACAGGCTCCAATTCAGGCCGCGGTCATAGGAGACATAGAGGCTTGTGCGAGGAAAACCGTTCTGAGAACGACCGCCCATAGCTATGAGGGCCGTGCGTTTTGTAATTTTCCAGTTGGCAGTATTGGTGCGATAGGCGAAATAGGGAACAAGCGTCATCCCGCTTGCCGGGGACATCGCCTTTTTGGAAATCAACGCCCACACCCCGTTGTCATAGGCCCAGACATCCCCTGTCAGCCGTCCTAACGCATCGGAACCACCGGCCATTATGGACATCGGAGTGGTGCTCCACTCTGTGGTGTAGCTCAACAGCTGGCTTGTACCTGCGACAGGGCATCCGTCGGGGACATCTTTTTCTGTTGTTGCAGGCCAAGTAACGTGCTTCCATCCGTCGGCATCGCGACGAGCGCCCAAAAGGATGTCGCCATAGGCTCCATAGAGATGGTTCATTACCGCACCTGTCGCGCTCCACGTCTTGGCTTTGTCAGTCGACTTGTAAAGCTGCCCTGAGCGGGTTGTCATATATAACGTGGTGCCTACGGCCTGCATACTCGAAACAGCGGCATCGGCAGGAAGGTCGGCGGCCTCGATTGTCCAGTTTTCGACATCGGCATCAAGCACGGCGACCGATGCTGCACCGGCATAAGTGGTAAGGCACAGGGGCCTGCCGTCAAAGTCAACGGTCTTTTGCTCGTCAATGCGGTCAAAAAGGCTGGGCAGAGTGCGCCATGCCACGCGTCCCCAAGTCAATGAGTCGGGCTCGCACTCGTGGACATTGACACGCAATGTGTATTCCTGAGTATTTTGTCCGTTATAGGACACGACTTTAATCTTGGCGGGCCCGGCCGAGAAGTCTATTGAGTCGTTGGGGTTGGTCAGATAGTTGATCGTGGTGTCTTTGTCGGCTCCGGCAGGACGGAATGTGATTTCACAACCGCTGATGGTCGGAGTGCCTATCGTCAGTTGCAGCCGGTTGATTTTAGTGTTTATAGGGAGGGAGTCGGCATTAAAAATCTCGCGACTGTCCAAGTCGATAGAGAAAAATACCGAGTCAAGATTGGCGAGAATTTTGGAATTAGCCTTCAACCTCAGCGAGGTGATTGAGGCATTCTGATAGTCGCTTTCAATTATACTGTCGCTTTCTTTAGAGTTACACCCGGCCATGACAGCACTCATCACGGCCACGAACAACAGATATATAGGGAGTTTTTTTGTCATATCCGTATTATTTTTCAAGATGCAAAGTTAACAACATTTTCATTAACTTTTAGCTACCAAGGGTTAAAAATAGCAATAAAATTCCGCCAAGCGTTATCAATTATCGACATTCGCCCTTATTTTAAGGCCGTTAACATGTTAATATTCAACAGAAAGGGGTGGACAGTTACGGCACTGCCCACCCCGGTCAAAAATCAACGTCAAAACTATTGTTATTTAGCGCCGTATTTCTTTTGATAAGATAGTGCTGAATAGATTTGGGTACAGTCTTGTTCAAGTTCAGGCTGGAGTATTCCGACCTCACGGGGGTCGGTCATCTTTAGATCGGCATATCGGTCTTCACCGTCGATATAGGATTGCAACGTGCCGTCGGGGGCGGGAGCATCAACGGTCAGTGCCGTTTCTCCCCGGGCGTATCTCTGAGGGTCAAACCGATAAAGCGGCCAGTAGCCGCACTCGACCGCACGACGTTCCTCAATTATCGAGTGTCCAAGTCCGGCCTTGATTCCGTGTGCGATACACGGACAGTAGGCAATCACGATGGCCGGGCCGGGATAACGCTCGGCCTCTGCAAGCGCGTTGACTGCCTGCTGATAGTTGGCTCCAAGCGCAATCGATGCCACATAAACGTTGCCATAGGTCATCATCATGCGTCCGAGGTCTTTCTTGGCGGTACGCTTGCCGTCGGGCGAATATTTTGCCACGGCACTGCGAGGTGTCGCTTTTGATGTCTGACCACCGGTATTGGAATAGCACTCGGTATCCATGACGAGAATTTTCACAGGCTCTCCCGACGCGAGTACATGGTCAAGCCCGGCAAAACCGATGTCGTAGGCCCATCCGTCGCCCCCTATCGCCCATACTGTCTTAGAGGGAAACAGGTCAGCGGCTTCATAAAGCTCCTTGAAGCGAGGATCGGCATTCTGCAAGGGAGCAAGAATTCCGGCAAGCATTTTCCCGGTCTCAGCCGACCGTTCAGGATCGTCCTTCGCATCCAGCCATGCCTCCAAGGGATTTTTCAGGTAAGAAGGCACGGTCTCGTCGGCGATAAGGGCCGAAACCATGTCAGCCACCCTTGCGCGACGGTGTTTCATCGCGACAAGCATACCGTAGCCATATTCGCCATTGTCTTCAAAAAGCGAGTTGCCCCATGCCGGGCCGCGACCGTCGGGAGTCGCACAGTAGGCGTTGGACGGGAAGTTTGCACCCCAGATTGAACTGCAGCCGGTGGCATTGGCGATGAGCAGGCGTTTGCCTAAAAGCTGTGTCAACAACTTTACATACGGTGTTTCGCCGCAGCCGGCACACGCGCCCGAAAACTGGAGGCAAGGCGTCTGCAACTGCGAGCCGCTGACGGTCTCGACGGGGACGAGGTTGTCTTTAACGGTCACATGTTTCTGCAACCAGTCGAGATTGGGAATCTGCGCCGAAAGCTCCTCTCCTATCGGCACCATCGTCAAAGCATGTCCGGGGCATATAAGCGCACATGAGCCGCAGCCGAGGCAGTCTTCGACGAAAACCTGTATGCGGAACTGATTCCCTTTGAGTGCCGGGGCGCCGTGTGCTTCTTTGGTTATAATCCCGTCGGGAGCTGATGCCCGTTCTCCGGGAGTCAGAATGAAAGGACGAATCGCGGCATGGGGGCACACGAGTGAACATTCGGCGCACTCGACACACTTTTCGACATCCCATCGCGGCACATTGGTTGCAATACGCCGCTTTTCATAAGCGGTCGTTCCCATCGGAATAACCCCGTCAGGCGAAAATTTCGACACTGGAATCATGTTGCCCAGACGCGCCATGCAAGGGCGGTGTATATCGCGGATAAACGAGGGAAGACCTGCAAGCGCGGCGGCATCGGCCTGACTGTCTTCGGCCGTAATCCATGAATCGGGATAGTTGATTTCCACAAGGCTGTCAACAGCCATGTCGACAGCTTTAAGATTCTTTTCTACCACTGAGTTGCCCTCGTGGCGGTATGTCTCGCGAATCTGCTCTTTCAGTCCGTCCATGCCGGTGCCGAAAGGAATTATTCCGGACAGATATAGGAATACTGTCTCCATCGGCATGTTGATGCGGGTCCCGAGACCTACTGTCGCGGCAATCTTGTCGGCATCAATATTGTAAAAACGGATTTTTTTAGATGCAATCTGACGGCGCAGACGAGCCGGGAGTTTAACCGACATCTCATCAACACTCCACGGGGAGTTTAGCACGAATATCGCACCGTCCTTGGCATTGTCAAGCAGATGGAAACGGTTGACATAGGTGTTTTTGTGGCACCCCACATAGTCAGCGTCCTGAATCCCGTAGGCCGAAGTTACAGGCTTGCGGCCTATGCGCAGCTGCGAGACGGTGTAGCCGCCCGACTTCTTGGCTGAGTAGCTGAAATAAGCCTGAGCGTAAAACTCGGCCGAGTTTCCGATTATGCTTGCCACCTGCTTGGTTCCTCCGACGGTACCGTCGGCCCCGATGCCGTAGAATATGCTCTGATAAGTGGTGTCGGCGGCAGTCGTGCGCACTTGCCCGGTGACATCGAGCGACAGATGCGTGACATCGTCGTCTATGCCGACTGTGAACACTTTCCGCGGCGACTCTTTCCGTGCCTCGTCGAAAACGGCTTTGACCATCGAAGGATCAAACTCCTTACTTGACAAACCGAAACGCCCGCCGATTACGCGGAGGTCGCGCCCCGACCCGTAAAGCGCGGACATCACATCCTGACACAACGGTTCATGCTGCGCCCCGGGTTCCTTGGTGCGGTCAAGAACGACGACAGTTTTTACAGTAGACGGAAGCGATTTCACGAATTCTTCAGCCGGGAAAGGCCGATAGAGGCGTATCTTGACGACACCGGTCTTGGCTCCGGCAGTCTCGTTGAGGTATTCGACAGTTTCCTCGACAACAGCCGCGCCTGACCCCATGATTACAATCACCTCCTCGGCATCGGGAGCCCCGGCATAGTCGACAAGGTGATACTGACGGCCGGTCACGGCTGCCACGCGATTCATCGCCGACCGGACAATTGACGGGAATGCGTCATAATATTTGTTCTGCGCCTCGCGGTTCTGAAAATAGACATCGGAATTCTGAGCCGAGCCTCTGAGGTCAGGATGCTCGGGATTCATGGCACGACGGCGGAACTCTGCAACCTTGTCCCAGTTGACAAGCGGGCGCATGGACTCGTAGTCAATCACCTCGATGGTATCCATCTCTCCCGAAGTGCGCCATCCGTCAAAGAAATGGAGAACCGGGAGCGAACTGTCAATCGCGGCAAGATGGGCGACGAGTGCAAGATCCATTGTCTCTTGCACCGAGGCCGAAACGAGTATGGTAAAACCGGTGGCGCGGCATGCCATCACATCCTGATGGTCTCCGAATATCGACAGTGCCTGAGTCGCTATCGACCGGCATCCCACATGGAAAACCCCGGGGAGCAACTCGCCGGCAATCTTGTACATGTTGGGAATCATCAGCAATAATCCTTGAGAGGCTGTGAATGTCGTGGCCAGCGCGCCGGCGGCCAGCGCGCCGTGAACGGCGCCGGCCGCACCCAGCTCGCTTTCCATCTCCTTGACCTCAAGAGCCTGCCCCATGAGATTGCGACGACCGGCCATAGCCCATTTCTGAGCCGTTTCCCCCATCGAGGCAATCGGGGTTATCGGGTAAATCGTGGCCACGTCACTCAGTGCAAACGCCACATGTGCGGCGGCCGTACATCCGTCAAGTATAAGTTTTTGCGCCATAGCTCCAAGTGATTCTGAGAGTTCACGACGCACTGTCCAGACAGAGACAGCGCATCGTGAACCATGTGTTTATATTACAATGCGGCTGAGTGCACACACAGGTCGGTAATCCAAATCCACAACGGGAGTGTTCCGACAAACAGTATTACGGAGAGGGTCAGCGACGATGTGCCTGTTGCGACATAAGTGTTATACTCGTCGGCGATAATGATGCCTGAAAATGCCGGGGGAAGGGCGCAAGCCACGACGAGCATTTTAAGATTCAGGGGGTCCATGTGGAACAGCAGACCGAGAAGGAGCACGAATGCCGGCATGACAAACATCTTGAGAATCGAGCCGAGAACAGCCTGCCAGTTAATCTGCACCTTGATGGCTGAAAGAGTGATACCCGCCGAGAACACGGCCATAGAGGCATTCGCGCCCTTTATAAGGTCAAAAGAGGGGCTTGCCCATGCGGGCCACGGGATTCCGACCACAACCCAAACCACAGCGAGAATCGGCGCCCACGCCACAGGCTGTTCAAGTGCGTGAATGACGGGTTTCCACGCGCTTTCCTTCTTTGTGGAACCCGGCTGCTGCTTTTCAAGCGACGCGTTCATCAGCGACAACCCCACGGGGATGCCGATGGCATTGACCACGATGCCTACTATCGCCACGACAAGCGCGACAGTCGGGGTGGTTCCGAAGATTGGCTCCAGAACAGCAAAACCGAGGAACCCGATAGTAGGCGAACCGCTGATCAAAGCCGAGACAGCTGCATCAGCGCCGGTATTGCTCTTGAACATTCTGAAAACGAAGTACACGAGCATGAAGATGACCATGATACCGACAGCCGAGATAATCGACAGCTTGATATCCTTGACAAGCATCTCACGACTTGCATCGGCAATCGACACAAACAACGCGGCAGGAAGGGCGTAATCAAGAACGACCTTGTTGAATTTCTTGGCATCGTCGCCTGTGAATATTCCCTTTTTACCTGAGATATACCCGGCAAGCATTACCACGATAATCGGGACGATGGCATATAAAATAATGTGTTCCATAAATAGCTGAATTTATGTTGGTTTTGTAATTGATAACGGGATACACGACCTTGACAGGACGTGTATCCATGATAAGATATCGCGGTTATACCGTAATCTGCTGAAGGGGTGCCGGGTTCAGATAGCCGATGTGACCGCTCTCTTTGCCGGAATCAGCGGCAAGCTGCACATCGATGAGACACGGTTTCTTGGAAGCGATTGACTCGGTAAGAGCCTTTGACAGCTCGTCGGGGGTCTGAACATAATAGGTCTGTGCACCGAAAGCATCGCCCAGCTTGTCATAACGGGCATGGATGTCAAGCGTTGTCGGTGCGGGGTCTGAAGTCTTGTCCATCGGGACTCCGATACCGTTATAGATGCCTCCGTTGTTGAAAATCACGACGGTGACGGGAAGATTGAAACGGCACGCGGTCGAGAAATCCATTCCCGAGAAGCCGAAAGCCGAGTCTCCCTCGATTGCCACGACCGACTTGCCGGTAGCGACAGCGGCACCGATCACTGACCCCATTCCCATACCCATGATTGCCCATGTGGCGCAGTCGACACGGTGACGAGGGAGCGACATGCTGATTGCATCGCGGGTGTCGTCGAGCGTATTGGCTCCCTCGTTGACGAGAATCACATCGGGGTTGGCAGCGAGAATCGGTTTGATTGCGCCAAGGGCAGTCCAGTGGGTCATCGGCATCGCCGACTTGGCGTCATCGATGCGGGCCGCAAACTTCACTCCCTTGGCTTTGGTTTCAGCCTGAAGTGCAGGGAGCCATGCAGCGTCAGTACTCATTGTTTTCCCCTCCATGCCGGCAAGGATAGCGTCAAGCGACAGGCCGAGGTCGCCGATAACAGGTGCCGCGATGGGACGGTTCACATCTATTTCCTGTGGCTCTACATCGAGTTGGACAAACTTGATGTCAGGGTTCCACTTGCCCTTTCCAAAAGACAGCATCCAGTTGAGGCGGGCGCCCATCACAATGACCACATCGGCCTTCTCCATGATGGTGCTGCGACATGAAAGCGCGCTCAGAGGGCCATCATCGGGCATAAGGCCCTTGGCCATCGACATCGGGAGATAAGGGATATTGTATTTTTCAACGAGAGTCTTTATCTTGTCATCTGCCTGTGCGTAGGCCGCGCCTTTTCCAAAAAGTATAGCGGGACGCTTGGCCGATGTGATAATCTCAACAGCCCGGTCAACCGCCTCGGGAGACGGAGCGGTAGGAGTATAGAGGTCCACGGGGGTATAGAACAATTTTTCGGCATCCTCCCGGTTCATAACCTGCCCCAAGGCAGGGGTTGTCATGTCGATATACACTCCGCCGGGGCGGCCTGACACAGCCGCACGGTAGGCACGGTTGACAGCCGCCGGTATATCCTCGGCCTTGCTACAGCGGAACGCTGCCTTTACAAGAGGTTTGGCAGTATTGAACTGGTCGAGCTGTTCATAAGTGCCCACGTTCATATCGACCATTGTGGGATCCGAGGCTCCGGAAATCTGAATCATCGGGTAACAGTTGACTGTCGCATTGGCCGTTGCTGTAAGGCCATTAAGGAATCCGAGCGACGAAACAGTCATCAGTACACCCGGCTTTTTAGTAAGGAATCCTTCGGTGGCTGCTGCCATACCGGCCTGCTGCTCGTGACGGAAGCCGACAAAACGTATTCCTTGTCCTTGAATCAGATACGCGGCCTCGGTGACGGGGATGCCCACAAGGCCATAGACATTTTCAATACCGACATTTTTAAGTGCACGCGCCAAAACATACATGCCGGTCACCTGTTCGGGGAAATAAGGTGCAGCCTTTGAATCGGCAGAAGGTGTGATAGGTGTTGTTGCCATAACAATTTATAATAGTTTTGATTTTGATTTTTTCAATAAAAAAACTTGTGGTGTGACTCCCGTGGAGTCGAGTCGGCCTTCGGGGTAGTCACATCCACAAGTCGGATCACGTTTCTGAACTATAGACTATGTTTTACAAAGCTGTGGTTTTCTATGGAAGTCGATTATATGCATGACAAGTAACTATAAACCTGATTTAGACATCTGTAACAGCTATTGGGTTGTATGTTGCTTGCCTCCACAGGACACAGTCATTTCATTACAGAAAACATGCTTGTCTGTTTTTCTTACATTTGGCCGTCGGCAAGAGGGGCTGTAGTGCCGTTCTTTGCAAAAGCAGCGATTTGGTCAGGTGTATAACCAAGCGATTTGAGAACTTCTTCGGTGTTCCCGCCCAGTTCAGGACACGGGCCATAGGTCGGCTGATAGTTGGAGATGGTGAACGGGACACCAACGGTGACAAATTCGCCGATTTTACCGCCCTGATTAATCTTGACGAGAGTATTTCCGTCATAGAGGGTCTGGTCATCCATAATCTCCTTAGTTGAAAGAACGGGGGCGACAGGCACTCCGGCCTTTGAGAGGATGTCGGTCACTTCATACTTGGTTTTACCGATTGCCCAGTCGCCGATACGCTTATAAATGTCTTGTTTATGACGGTCACGGGCATCAGCGGTATTAAAATCGGGGTTGGTCAGCCAGTCTTCAAATCCGAAAGCTTTACATGCCAGTTCAAAATCTTTGGCCCCGCGCTGGAGGATGATATAGGCATAGGCATTGGGGTCTGTCTCCCATCCTTTACACTTATAAGTCCATCCAAGCACGCCGGAGCCTTCCTGATTACCTGAACGGGGGACAAAGTCACCGAATTTTTCATTAGGATACTGGGGGAACTGGGTCAGATAGCCAATTTTATCAAGTGTCAGCTGGTCACGAGTCTTGATACGGCACAAGTTCAAGCAGGCATTGTGCATAGACTGATAGACAAACGATCCCTCCCCGGTCTTTTCACGCTGCATCAACGCGGCAAGGATACCGATTGTACAGTGCATGCCTGTATTGGAATCGCCAAGGGCGGCACCACTCTGGGTCGGGACATTATCAGGGCCTTCCCACCATCCGGTAGTCGAAGCCGCACCGGCGGTAACCTGAGCGACCGGCTCATAGGCTTTCAGATTTTTATATTGTGACGACACCGGGAAACCCTTGATGGTAGCATAGACACAGCGGGGGTTGATTTTGTGCACATCTTCCCAGCCGAATCCGAGCTTGTCCATTGCTCCGGGGTGCAGATTCTCGATAAACACGTCGGCACCCTGAATCAGCTTGGTCAGAATAGCCTTGCCGTCAGGAGTCGCAGCATCGAGCGTCAGAGACTTTTTGTCGCTGTTCAGCTGAAGGAAATAATAGCTGGGCTCTCCCTCCATAAACTGGAGTTCGTTACGAGTCGCGTCGCCTGTTCCGGGACGCTCGATTTTAACAACTTCGGCGCCAAGCCATGCAAGCAGCTGGGTACATGACGGCCCGGACTGTACATTGGTAAAATCCACGACTTTTATTCCTTGTAATGGGGCAGTGTTCATAATTATTACCTCCTTATTTTTTTGTTTTTATATTAGTTTTTGAAATGAAATATCACAAATCTTGAATAATCAGAAGTTTGAATTTCCTTACCGTTCACTATTAAAAACAACAGGAAATAGAAAAAGTTGAGGCACAATAATAAAAACAACGTTTCGCCACACAGCTAATTTCATAAATTTTCACTACCTTTGCAGTCCATTAACACTCGCGAGAGCATATTACATATATATAATATATAATATGTATAATATAGGTAACTAAAAAAGATTGTAATGAATTTTTCAGGTCCAATTGATTTCAAGCCGAAATTGTTTTCGACTTTGCGCCACTACTCGCTCGACAAGTTCAAGAGCGACCTTGTGGCAGGTATCGTGGTAGGCATAGTCGCCCTGCCTCTTGCCATCGCATTCGGCATTGCCAGCGGAGTAAGTCCTTCGGTAGGTCTAATCACCGCCATTATCGGCGGATTTATCGTCTCGGCTGCGGGAGGCTGCTCAGTACAGATTGGCGGTCCGACAGGGGCATTCATCATCATCGTATACAACATTATCGCAACATTCGGACTTCAGGGACTCGCAATCGCGACCCTCATGGCCGGTCTGATTCTCGTCGCGCTCGGACTGTTCCACTTGGGTACGGTCATAAAATTCATCCCCTACCCCATCATTGTCGGGTTTACAGCCGGTATCGCGCTGACTATATTCTCGACACAGATTAACGACTTTTTCGGGCTGGGGCTCAAAGACATCCCGGGCGAATTTATCCCTAAATGGGGAACTTATTTCCGAAACTTCGGCAATATCGACTGGACGACTTTGGCCGTAGGAGTCTTATCGTTGATAATAATTATAGCCACTCCTAAAATTTCCCGCAAACTCCCGGGCGCACTGATTGCCATCATCGTCGTTACAACAGTAATGTATTTCATCAGTGCCGCTTTCCCCGACTTTCATGTCGAGACAATCGGTGACCGTTTCGGCAACCTTCCCACCGACATCCCGCAGCCTCATGGTTTTGAGCTCAGCATGGCCACAATCAACAGCCTGCTGCCCTCGGCATTTACAATAGCCATGCTCGGCGCAATCGAATCGTTGCTTTCGGCAACAGTCGCCGACGGCATAACCGGGTCACGCACTAACAGCAATACCGAGCTGATCGGTCAGGGAATCGCCAATATCGTTGTTCCGTTTTTCGGCGGCATACCCGTCACAGGAGCCATCGCCCGCACCATGACCAATATAACCAACGGAGGTCGCACCCCTGTGGCCGGAATCATACACGCGGTAGTTCTTCTGCTGATTTTCATATTTCTGATGCCGCTTATAAACCATGTCCCGATGGCTTGTCTGGCCGCCGTATTGATAATGGTCAGCTATAACATGAGCGGATGGCGCACGATACGCAGCATCCTTCACAATCCCAAGAGCGATATAACCGTTCTGGCTGTCACGTTCCTGCTCACAGTCATTTTCGACCTCACAATAGCAATCGAGATGGGACTGCTGCTGGCCATCATCCTTTTCCTGCGACGAGTCATGGAGAATACACAGATCAAGGTCTATTCCTCGCAACTCGATATCGCTGAAGGATCTGAAACGACCATGCACGAAGTGCTCGATGTCGCCCCGGGCGTGGAAGTCTATGAAATTGACGGTCCGTTCTTTTTCGGTGTCGCGACAAAATTTGACGAACTCATGCGCCAGTCAATGGCCAATAAACCGACAGTGCGCATATTGCGCATGCGCAAAGTCCCCTTCATCGACTCGACAGGCATCCACAACTTGGAAATTCTGATCAATTCATCCCATGCAGCCGGTATCGAAGTGGTACTTTCAGGAGTCAATCCCACCGTGCGCGATGTTCTTGACCATGCAGGCATCGACAAGATTCTGGGACGCGATTGCATCTGTGACCACATCACCAAGGCGGTCAAGATGGCCAATGAAATTGTAGACGCTAAAAACAAGTCGGACAATTGACAAGAAAATTACATCGTCGGGCACAACGCCGGCCGTTGAACTTTACTATTTCTCGATTTATTATCTAACAAAAGACCTATATGTTAAACAGTCACTGAATGGCGATACAAAAATTAACACCGTTTAACCACCTCAAAAATATGTGGCAAAAAAAACCTAAAAAAAGTTTGATATTTAATATTTTTGTATTACCTTTGTGGCGTTTTTGAAGCTAAAGAAAATTGTTTTATTATTTAATCAAAAAGAAAATGAAAAAGTTAGTTTTATTACTCGCTGTTGTCTTCAGCGCATCACTTTTCTCTTGCGGTTCTTCTGACAAAGCTGCTGAAGCTGCTGACACTGCTGCTGTTGTTGAAGAAGTTGTAGCTGTTGAAGAAGCTGTTGTTGACAGCGCTGCTGCTCCCGTTGACAGCGCCGCTGCTGCTGTTGACTCTGTTGCCGCTGCTCTCTAATCAAGCATCACAACAAAGAAATTAAATCAAGCTGATTACTCGCTTAGCGGGTGACCAGCTTCTTTTTTATTGTTACGCATATTGAGGGTGAGTTTTTTCCCGAGTAATATTTAATCCGTAAGGATTATTCTTTGAATAGCCGGGGGTTGCGAAACCGCAACCCCCGGAAACATATCATCGAATCTTATCAGATTGCTATTGCGCTGCATTAGACCTCCACTTTCCGACACCGATTCCGACGCAATATCTACCTCAAAATACAGGCTTTCGACTAAACATATCGATGCAATTATCGAGTTTCGCAACACCCCCCCTCATCATCCACCCTTCTGATGCGAATCAAGGCTCAATACGAAAACCGGTTTGACTCAATATCTCCCCACAGGCTCGGTGAGCAAGCAATCCTACTAAACGTGACTGACCACTGACACGGGGTCAGTAGAAAAACCGTGGGGAAATAAATTTTTCACAACCAAAGATTATTGCGAACTTTGTGTCATGGAAAATGACTACTTACAGATGTTGGCGCAGATAGTTTTGCCCTCACAGATACTTGATT
>Ga0209064_1002471_pt1 | contig 20339 bp, 19 predicted proteins | sample Inofromicrocosms_FD_187498 | JGI IMG/M metagenome (GOLD analysis project Ga0209064, IMG submission 187498) | Mouse cecum microbial communities from Vienna, Austria - Inoculum for glucosamine and mucus D2O microcosms (SPAdes) (version 2) | ecosystem: Host-associated > Mammals > Digestive system >... | reverse complement strand
TGGGTTCCCCTGATTCTTGTTTGTTTGTCGCCGCAGCTGAATAATCGGCAATGTAGAAGAAATAATGATATCCCTTATTATTTGCCCACACGTTGACAAATTCCTGATAAGTATATGTTCTGGCCTCTGCCGCACCCCAACCCGCGTGAAGAACCGTAAAAGTTTCTGCTGAGTTGTTTTTCGCCGCCAAAACCAGAGTATGTCCCTGTGAGCTGTTGTCGTAGTTATTGGTGGTAGTGTCAGAACTGGCGCAGATTCGTATCCGTGCTCCTAAAGGGGCTTGCTGGATATATTCTTTCGTATGGGTCTGAGTGAGTTCGCGTTCTGCTGCACTCTTTCCTTTCAGCAGGTTATAATTGCTGTTGTATGTTGTCATCGTTGCTGTACCAACAGTCCAAATTTTTTTCAGGACTTGACTTGCATAGGTGGAACAGTTCCACACCGCTGTGCCGGAAGCTGCCGTTACGTTGGTTCCATTAATTGTATAGCCTTTATTTGCGGCCCATGCTGTAGGAATTAGGGTGGTTGCCAAGCACATTGAGAGTGCAAGTGCTAAAATTCTTTTTTTCATCTCTTATGACCTCCATTACTGAAATACACCAAAGACAATTTCCGCGACCTGCCACCTTGTCAGCAGTTCATTTTGATCTGCGCTAAATTCACCTGCAAGTCCATTCTCAACCGCCACTTTGATATATCCATCTGGGTAGCCGCCAGCCATGACTGCGTTCTCCTCCAGCCCCATTGTGCGCACAATCATCGTCAATGCCTGGGCATAAGTCACTGTGTCCTCCGGCCCAAAAGCACCATCACCATATCCATTCACAATACCTAACGAAGCCACTCTCGCAACATAGCTATTAGCCCAATGGGTCTCGGGCACGTCTAAGAACTGTGTCCCATTAAAAGTTAGGTCATGCTCCTCTCCCAACACCCGGCAAATGATTGCTGCCATTTGTGCTCTGGTCACTTTGTTGCTCGGGTGAAAATTCCCATCAGGTTCTCCTTGCATAATCCCCATATTCTGAAGAACCCCCACTGCTTCTGCATATGCCGCCGCCTCGTCCACATCCGGGAACGGCCCTGCGGCAAAAGCTGGATATGCCAGCAGCCCTCCCATCAGCGCACACACTAGGATACACCCTAAAATTCGCTTCATCTTGTGTCTCTCCTTTCAAATCTTTATTGCATTGCCCACCTGAATAATTTTAACTATATAGGCATAAAAAAGTCTATATAGTTTATTTTATCCTATCACAACTGCCTACATAATTCAAGTAGATTTTAATTTGATAGGCGGGGATCACAATGGACTACTATGCAATCGGCCAAAGGATTCGTAGAATCAGAAAAGCACATGGACTTTCCCAGGAAGAGCTGGCAGAAAAAGTGGGCATATCCACTACTCACATGAGCCACATCGAAACAGGCAATACAAAACTCAGCCTCCCGGTATTTGTGGAATTGGCAGAAGCTTTAGACGTTCGTACCGATGAAATGCTCTCCGACGGCGAGTTCGCCTCTCGCAGCGCTGCAATTGAGGAAATTGTCCGCATTTTGGATACCTGTACCACGCAGGAAATCAAAGTGATAGAGGATATCTTAAAGGCTACAAAGATTGCACTCAACAAATATTTATAACAGCAATAAGCGCACCTGAGCACCTCAAAATTTGATGCACTGTAAACAAAAGGACAGCCCCTGGGTACAATTAACCCAGCGGCTGTCCTTCTGCTGTGTGGTCTATTCATTTTTTGCCATACTTTTCCCGCAAACTCTGGTGCCCCTTCTGATCTTCTCGCCGCAAATCATCCGCCGTTTGCAACTCCCATTTCGGTTCTGCCGCACCTAAGTCAAGCACCTGCATCACTTCCGGGTAGTATGTCTCTGGGTCAAGGCTGAAATCACCAGCCACTCTCCGTTGCCAAACAGTCTCCTCCACCAGTTCTGCCTTACCCGCCTCATAGCTTTCCAGCTCATGGGTCATATCAATCCGCCGCAGGAATTCTTCAGCTCTCAGTTTTCCATCCAAGTACTCCATCCGCGCCAAGCGCGCGTTCTCACTCCATGCTGTGTACTGGTCATAGTCCATGGGAATCAGTCCGGCCCGGTCATCCGGCGGCGCATCCTGCCAGCGCAGAAAACGGGCATACATTCTGTCCCGCAGTTGATTGCACACCCGAAGGGCGCCGTCCTGCTCCTCCACTAAATTTCGTTTGAATCGTGCGCCCCGCTTTTTGCAGGGAAACCCATCCGTCACCCGGTCGCAGTACCGGGTGGCTTTTTTCGTCTTCGGGATAAACCAGCCCCAGCAGTAATCGCACCGGGCAATGCGCTGGTTATCCTGCTGGAAATAGAGCACCAGCTCCAACATCCGCAGCCCAAAGATGGAATTGACCCTAAAGATTCTTTGCTCTGGCTCCACATTTGGCAAGGTAGACGGATCGCACAGCTTCCCAACATCGGGATAAGTTTGGCACAGCTTCACAAACCGCTCCTGCTGTGTCGCCCGCTCCATCCCATCAAAGGTCACCTCAAAAATATTCCGCAGACAGACCTGTGTGCGGATTGGATCTTCCAGCACATACAGCAGCTCCTCTCCGGTGTTCAACAGGAATGATGCGCTACCATCGTCCTCCGTCTGCAAACTCTGATGCAGAAGCTCTCCCAAGACGAAGAAACTTACCGGGTCACTCTTCTGGAGCATGGACGGCAGCAGCAGTGCTTCCGCCACAAGGTCTTCAAAGTCGGCCGCGGAAATATCAAGCTGCACCTGAAATAGCGGATGCTCTTCCCGAAGGCGTTTGATCTCTCTGCGGTATCCACGATAATCGATTTCTGTGGCGGCAATCAAATCCTTCGCCGGCATGGTAGCGGGAAACCATTTCTCCGTCCCATCCCCATAGTGGAGCACCGCAGAAAACAGCCCAGCTTCTTTCTCCACCAACAGCAGCTGCGGCCCACTGAGCAATTTATTTTCCAAAAAGATCACTTCCTGATGTAAACCCCTCTGTACCTATTCTATCATGGAGCTGTCCCAAAGGGAAGGGCCAGTTGAACATTGACAAGTGAATACCCACCGCCGGAGTGCATACTCCCTGAGTGAAGTACCGCCATGACCCCCGCACGGGGTGAGCGTGCCAACAGGGTGAAAACGCCGCAGTGAGATTCTGGGGCAGGAAGGTGTACGGTGTGTGGCCAACAGAGAATCCAGCAAAGGTGCAGAAGAATTCTTTCTCTCTGCGTTCCAATTCTGAAGAAAGGAAACCAAACGCATATATGAAAATATCTGAGTACAAAAGTTATGATGACCTGCCGTTGTTCCTCAATGCAGCAATGGTGGCAAAGGTGCTGGGTATAGCACCGTTCAGCAGCTACGAGTTGATGCATGAAGCGGACTTCCCGGTATTGAAAATCGGCAGCCGAATTGTGGTGCTCAAGGAAAAGTTTGTTACGTGGGTGGAACGGCACACGAAGGGTGGTGAGAGTGGGTGAGCCGACTGTCAAAACACGATCCCTACAAGAACACATTCCCACTCCCCAACGAAATTTTCCTTCTCGGTCTCTGTCCCGGCGAACTGGCGGTCTACGCATACCTACTCCGTTGTGAAAACCGGAAAACTCATCAGTGCTGGCCCAGCTACAAAACAATTGGCAAAGCGGTAAACCTCAGTGAGAATACGGTGAGGAAACACGTCTGTTCTCTGGTAAACAGAGGGCTGATCCAAACTGAAAATACCACAGTAATGACTAAGGCTGGTCTCAAGCGAAACGGAAATCTGCTCTACACAATCCCACCCTTCCAGCCGATTCTGAATGCCCACTACCAACAACAGCTGGATAGGCTGGCGTTGGACACAGCCCGCACCCGCTTGGAAACTCAGGGCAAAACGCATGAAAGCCCCTGTATCGCGTTGTAGGGCGGTTTGAGCCCATCCTGCGGACCGAATGGCATCCGTACACCTCTCAGCCCCTAAAGCGCGGTGTTGGCCCCCGTGTGGCCCGTTGTGAGGGAGCAGGCCACACAGGTACCGGATAACGGAAAATCTGCCGCGCTGTAATTAGTAAGGGCTCCCCGGAAGCAGACTCCAGGGCAGCGCAGGGGGGTAGATTTGAGGACGTGAAGGGCAAAGCAGGAGAAAGCCCCGGCGCTTATTTGCGCCGGGGCATCCACTTCTGCCCGCAGTGCGGGCAGTTTCCGGGGACAGCTGCTGGCGCTTTTCTGGGGAACCAAAAACGCTGTTGACGCTGTTTTAATGCAGACGGGCAAAAAGGGCCGGGATTTGCGGCTTTTGCCTGACGCTATTTCAAAAAAGGAGGGATTCCCGACATGAAGGACAAAAAAGACCGCCACACGGTCTGGATGGAGCCTGCGGTGTGGGACATGGTGGAGAAGCACTACCACGAGGACAACTGCTCCACCAAAAACGAGTATATCGAAAAGGCTATCCGCTTCTATTCCGGCTACCTGGACGCGGCGGGCGCGAGCGAGTACCTGCCCCGCGTCCTTTCCGATGTGCTGGAGGGCAAGCTGGGCGCGCTGGGCAGTCGAATCGGGCGGCTGCTGTTCAAGCTGGCGGTGGAGCAGGACTTGAACGCGAACATCCTCGCGGCTCTGGGCGAGTTCAACCTGGACGCCGTCGAACATCTCCGCGGCCAGTGCGTCCAACACGTGAAGCAGACCCACGGCGAGGTCAGTTTTGAGGACGCGCTCCGCCGCCAAAAGGGGCTGTAATCCCATGCCCAAACTGATCCAAAAGAGCGGCTTCATCAAGCCGGGTAAGGCTGCGGGGTACATCGGCTACATCGCCACCCGCGACGGCGTGGAGAAGCCCCCAGGGCCGGAGGGCTACGTGGAGTACATGGCCATGCGCCCTGGCGCGGAGCGGCACAATGGCCACGGTCTATTCAGCAGCCAGCCCGTAGATTTGAATGCGGCGATGAAGGAGGCAGAGCGGCACACTGGCCCGGTATGGACGCTGATCTATTCCCTGCACCGGGAGGATGCCGCGCGGCTGGGCTATGATAATGCCAAGGGCTGGCAGACGCTCATCAAAGCCCACCAGGTGGAGCTGGCCACCGCCATGAAGATCCTGCCGGAGCAGTTTCGGTGGTACGCCGCGTACCACGATGAAGGGGAGCACCCCCACATCCACATGACGGTCTGGGCCGATGATCCCAAGCAGGGCCTCCTCACCAAAGAAGGGATCAAAACCATGCGCTCTGTGCTGACAAATAGTATATTCCAGGACGAGTTATACTCACTGTATCAGCGGAAGGATATCTCCTACAAAGACCTCACTGCCCAGGCACGTGCGTCCCTGCGTAAGCTGGTTAGTAAGATGGAGAACACAATCTGCGACAGTCCTGTCATCGAGATGCAGATGCTCCATCTGGCGGACAAGCTGAAGGACGTGAAGGGCAAAAAGCAATACGGCTATCTGAAGGCGCCGCTCAAAGAACAGGTGGATGCCATCGTGGATGAGCTGGCCAAGGTGCCGCAGGTAGCTGAGTGCTTTGAGATATGGAACCGTCTGCGCGACGAACTGAAAAGCTACTACAAGGACGCGCCCCGCCAGCATCTGCCGCTCTCCCAGCAGAAGGAGTTCAAAGCTATCAAAAATATGGTCATTCAGGAGGCAGAAAGTCTACGGCTGGGTGTGCTCACCTTCGAGGATAATCAGATGGCAGATGAGCCGCCGGACAATACCCGCTTCCGCGACCCTGATATCTCGAACGAGGATAAGCGCTCTGTGATCAAGATGTTGGAGCGGGACTGGGAGGATAGCAGCTCTGCTTCCATCGCCTATCGGCTGGGACGGATCTGGCGGGACGGTCTGGGTGTCATTCCAGACGATGAAAAAGCGGAGGTGTGGTTCCATCGCGCCACCGGAGGCGGGCACTCTGACGCACAATATGCACTGGCAAAGCTCCTGCAAGAGCAAGGACGAATCGGTGAGGCGATACCCTGGTATGAACAGGCCGCAGAGAATGGGAATCCGTTTGCCGGTTACCGGCTCGGCAAGCTCTACCTCCAAAGCCCCCAAGTAGAAACAGATACTGACAGGGCAGTGGAATACCTCACCAATGCCGCTGAACAGGACTGCGCACAGGCCCAGTACATTTTGGGCAAATTATATCTTCTGGGACGGGATGTGGAACAGGACAGCACCATGGCGGAGTATTGGCTGGCCCAGGCCGCAAGGCAAGGTCATGAATACGCCCAGTTTTTTCTCGACCATATGGAGCAAAACCGCGATCCGTCCGTCCTCCTCTGCTCTACTCACCTGCTATACTCAATGGCCCAGATCATCCGGGACACCCCGCCGCCAGCGCCCCCTGGAATACACATCGACCGCAAACGGTTTCAACAGCTCATGGAGAAAAAGATCGCCATGGGCCACAAGCCCGATGACCACGAGGAGCAAGGATACATCGGCCCAACCATGTAACCCCACACAAAATCTGCGCCGCAGTAAACAATATAAGGCGTCCACAACCCACCAGCAAATCGCGGCGCTGGCCCTTTGCGTGCCACCGTAGCGGGGATGCGAATTGCACCACCGTCTACAAAGATCAGCCCCTTGGCACACCACCAAAAATATGTGTCTGGACTGATAATTCTCGCCGTTCGCAGTAGCTATCCCCGCCAGCCTGTGGTATGTTGTGTCGCTGTAGGAGGCGAGAGCAATGCGAAAAACTTTGGAAGATCTCTACTACGGCAACATCATGCCCAACGCGCAGGACATGGCGCCCCATTCCGAGCTGAAACGGGCGACGGACCGTGTGTCCCGTTTCGAAAACCAGCTCACGGAGCTACTTGACGAAACCGGGCAAACGGTCTTGACAAAACTTATTGAGTCGCAACACGAAATCGACAGCATCATTGCCCTGGAAAATTTCATCCTGGGCTTCCGGCTGGGCGCAAAACTCACGATGGAGTGCATGGATCGCAACGATGGCAATATCAGAAATGGAGGTTGATAAATAATGACAAAACGCCGCGCCAACGGCGAGGGGAACCTGCGGAAGCGTTCCGATGGACGCTGGGAGGGCCGCTACACCGCAGGCTACGATCCCGACACCGGCAAACACATCATCAAAAATGTGCTGGGCCGCACCCAGGCAGAGGCAAAAGAAAAGCTCAAGGCCGCAGTGGAACAGGCCCAGCAGGTGGACATCACCCGCACGGACGAATACACCGTAGCCACCTGGCTGCGCGCTTGGTACGACCTCTACGCCCAGCCCAACGTCCGGCAGGCCACTGCAGACCGCTACAAGCTGATGATCGAGACCTACACCATCCCCCGCATCGGGAAGATCAAGCTGAAAAAGCTGACCTCCCGGGATCTGCAAAAGCTATACAAAAATCTGATGGAGCATGGCAGGGTGAACCAGCGGAGTGGACACGGCAACCCCGGCCTGAGCAGCACCACAGTACGCAGCGTCCACCTGATGCTTCACAGCGCGTTCGAGAGGGCGGTAAAGGAGCGGCTCATCCCCCGCAACCCCACTGATGACTGCATTGCCCCAAAGGTGCAAAAAGTGGAGATGAAAACCCTCCGGCCCGAGCATCTGAAGTCCTACCTGGAAGCCGCCGATGCCCGTGGGGTACTCCCCATGTTCTACCTGGAGCTGGTGAGCGGCCTGCGCAAGGGTGAGCTGGTGGCCCTCCTCTGGGATGACCTGGATATCCAAAACCGGACGATCTCGGTCAGCAAGCAGTACATCAAGAATCCCAGCGGGAAACTCACCCTCTCCCGGCCCAAGACTGAATCCTCAGTGCGCCGGGTATCCATCCCCCAGGAGGCAGTGGATCTGCTGGTCCAGGAGCACGAGAAGCACCCGGAAAACCCGTATATGTTCCCTTCCTCCACCACGGGAGAGATGTACTATCCCGATTCGGTGGTGAAACTCCACGAGAAAATCCTCAAGGATGCCGGACTGGAACACATCCGCTTCCACGATCTACGTCATACTTTTGCCACACTGGCTCTGCAGAACGGGGTGGATATTAAGACGGTCTCCAGCATGCTGGGGCACTATGACGCAGGGTTCACGCTCCGCACCTACACCCACGCTACCCGCCAGATGCAGGATCAGGCGGCGGAAACTATGGGCAGTTTCATGTCCCGGATGATATAGTGGGAAAACCATCTGAAACGCAATAGCAAATACTGGGCAGGAAGTTTGGCCTTCCTGCCCAGTACACTTTCTAACACTTTTTTGGTATTCTGCTACGTGAACCATTTCAAATAGAGAATCTATCCGCATCACGCACAACTGCCGAAAGACACCGATATTGCTCCTCAAGCAAATAGCAGAACGATTGCGGCGGGCGCTCAATCCCGAGGACTTCCAAGCGAACCGGCCATTGATATTGTACAGGCCGCACTAATTGATAGGCAACAGCAACAGACCGCCCCTGAAAGTAAGCGTCAAAAGCATCCTTGGACATCCCCGCTCCGTGTCGGATCTCGGGCCACAGCATACCAGGCGGGGCCTGGAACACCTGCCCAATCGCAGTCTCCCCCACTATGCGGCATACAGGAGCCGTGGCATAAATCACGATCCGGGCAATCGGCCTCTGGCAACGCACAGTTCGTAGTTCAAAAGATTTTTTGCCTGAGAGTATCTTCTTGACATAATCTGGGCGGATTGCGAATAGAACGTTAGCCATTTGCGGCTTTTTCCAAAGGCACTGGCAGGTGCCCGTTAAAGGTGTATTCGGTCATGCCATCTCGGTAGTAATCCTCATAGCTACCAGCCTGCACGAAATGAACCTGATTGCGGGACGGGAGCCGCTTAAAAAACGCTTCGAATTCCTTTAGGTGCCTGGAGGACACCGTAATCAGCGGGGTCTGTGTACCCAAGCGCCGGGCCGCCAACTTAACGAACTGCGTGCCAATTTTGTGTCCCTTGTACTCATCAAACACACACAGCGTACAAATCTTCTTTTCGGAGGGTGTATTTTTTAGAATCATGGCCCCCGCCAGCCTATTACCATCGGCATCAGCGACAATAACCTGTCGTGAACCGTCTGTTAGGCCAGGGAGAATCATATTATTATACCAGCGCCAAAAATCAGGATAATCCTGCCTCAGGAAAGAGAGCATTTCTCCCACTTCTCGGATTTGCTTGTCATCATGCAGGAGTGAGCGCAACCTATACTTCTGCAACTTAGCGGCCTTAAACGACCGATTGATAGAATGTTTCTTTTTCATAATTATCATCCATTATAGAAACGTTTAGGTGGGTAGGTTCAACCAATAGTATCCCCAGACAATCTCATGTATATGCTGGGGCAACAAAAACGTGTGGGCCTACGGACCGCTGGGAAAGTGGAGCCATATCACGGACGCAATGATGGAACTGACAATGCCCAATAGGACAACAGTAAGAAGGTAGATACCTATCACACTTTTTTCTACCCTAAGCCGGACAAACATCTCACTTGAGTCGCCTTTATCTACGTGGTGGTAGGCCACCAAATCCTTCGTATCATTATTGTCCACGTATTCTTCCCATACCTGATGCTCAATTTCCCGTGTGCTTTTAAACTGCTCACCAAAAACATCCACATACGCTTTGGTAATCAACAGGAAGTGGGTATCTTCGACCTTGACAATATGGTGACCGGGTGCATAAAACTGCTCTACCAGGGACTTATCTAAGCTCCGAACATTATTATAACGGAAGTCAATCATTTTAGTCGTGTTGAAGATACTCTGGAGCGCGGCATGACGTGGCGTATACTCATGAATCAAGAAATCAAGACTGAGATTCTTAACTCGGAAACGGAAATAATAATTATCGCACCTGTCCTTATCCGCCTTCCCTGCATCCTTCGCCACGATGCGCGCAACGGGGATTTTCATAATTGTCCCCTTGTAGCCGGAACTACTGACAAATGGCTCAAGTTCAATATCGTGCGTGATGTCGAGTTCATAGATTTGGAATGGGATCAGATTCTTACTCACGTCAATAGGATTTACCTTGATTGTCTTGCTACTGGCCGCCTGCTCAGCAGAATAATTTTCGTTGAATACTGCCTCAATGAGCTCCGTCTTTTCGAACTTTTCCCCCAAGTCCACTATGTATTTGTCGTACGGCTCAGGAATCGAGAGCGGGAGGTAGAAGAAAAGTGTCTGAGCCAGGGACAGGTTTTTGATTCTGAACCCGATGTCAAGATACGGATGTTCCACATCCCAGCCACACAGGCACCACAGGTTGAAATTCATTAAGGCAGAAAGTTGCTTCTCACTATCTTTTCCGCAATTCTTCGTTTTGGTCGTGTTGAAGATGCTACTGAACGCACCATGATGTGGGGTGTCCTCATGCTTGGTATCTTTGGGAGTTTCCTCATACCAAAATGCAAAACTGACCACATTGCTCACCACCAGTCGACTATCTCTCGCGGTTCCCAGCAAAATCCAACGCCCAAAACAGCACTAAATATTGTGTCGGATCGCAGAAATTATAAACACAGCTATCCAATGCTGCCAAGAAGTGCACAATCGGCAAAATATACCCATAACCGCAAGTAATAACATCTTTTAGCTACACAACTTAGCCAAAAGCAATTCTAAAAGCAAACCGAGCATAGAAATTTTTGCTCCCAATTCCTACCCATAATGCTACCATAAGACGAGTCACGGCAGACTTCCTACCCGGCTCTCTTTGACCCTTTCCGCATATTTCTCCGTGTGGGTCACAATGTGGGTCAATCTGCCTGCTTTACACATCAACCCATACAAATTAAAGGGAGTATTATATAAAAACTCCCGAAATAAAGCAATTTCGGGAGTTTCTTGGAGCTGCTATCCAGATTTGAACTGGAGACCTCATCCTTACCAAAGGCGCAGAAAAAACTTTTTTAACCACAAACACCACAAAACCAAAAATTTTAGGCGTGCAATCCAACTTTTGCGGTGTCAAGAAATTGCAACGGGAGGCCCTGGCCCCCTGTTTTTTCATGCCCTCCAACAGTTTCCGGCCCCCGACCTCATCCCCATGCCCCGCAGGGCATACAAGCGAGGCAATCCCCACGGGCCAACGTCCCAGGGCTTTGAGCGCCCATCGGCGGGGGATTGCACCGAGCGGACACACCTTTGGCCCCGCCCTGCACCCAGGCACCGACAACCGCCCGCCTGTCCTTTCGTGGCGGGCCACCCCTTCCCAAGTCATACGCAAACCAGCCTTAAAAACGAAAAAACCGCTTGCATGATGTTGTCATATGGTGTAAAATAGGGACACCGAGGCAAATAAAGGCAGGGCGTAGGGTGTTACCAGCACCCCACGCCCCTATGCGGGAGACTGCTCCTCCCACACAACAGTGTATAACTGCGCCAACTCCATTATAACGGCTTTCCTTATCAGATTCAAGGGCCGTTTTGGGGTTTGTGTCTGTATGTATGCGGTGTGGGGTATTCTATCCCGCGCCGCTTTCTGTTTGCCTCGATGGGAAAGCCCAACGGGGGCCGGGAATGGAAGTACCACCCCCAGGGGCCGTACCATTGAGAACAAACAACAAGAACGAAGGAGGAAAAGAACACAATGAAAAAGGAGCTTCTATGTGGCCTGTGTGCGGCCCTGCTCCTGGTTAGTTTGTCTGCTTGCAGTACCCAGGCAGACCAGCCCAACGAGCCAGACCCTACCCCATCGGCAATACAAACTGTGGCCCCATCTATGGAACCGAGCAAAGCCGTTTCGGTTCAGAGCACGGAAACCCCGACAGAAGCCGTAACTCCAGAGCCAAGCCCTGTTTTGGAAGAAAGCGCAGAACCCAGTGCAACCATTCCCGAAACTGAACCGCCAGCCCCAGCCACTGCCGCCCCGATTTCCAATACCCCTGTTGCTACTGAACAATTAGCACCCCCGGCACCTTCCGCAAACGTTGTTGACACTACCACCATAAGCAACGGCGAGGAATCAGACAGTCCCAAGAATGATATTGATAGATACCCGGCCGATCCCAGCATTGTGCCGTACATTCCAGAAGGTAGACGTTTTTGGCGTAGCGACTACGTTGGCGAGATTGAGGGGTATGTCTATTCGGGTGGCCTGGGGTACTTCCCGGAAGGTGGTTCCTTTACATCTTTCCAGACTGAATCTACCCTCCCCGATTTTTACGATATTGTAGACCCTGACTGAACCAGTATTATCTAATATCCACTATAACGGGAAATGAAAGGAAGTAGCCCCATGAAAAAAAGATTTTTATCCCTTGCGCTGGCGATGGTACTGGCGCTGTCCCTGCTCCCCATGACCGTATTTGCCGCCGACCCAAAGCCCGTGAAAATCAACAATGTCACAATCAGCAACGTGATGACTACGGACGAATACGGCACCGCATTAGAATTATTGCCCGGTGCGGACAAATCCGCGTCCAAATATGAGTTCCTCTATGCCCTCGGCAACATTGGATTCTGGGATGAAGCGGACAAAGAATACCATATCGGCACTTTTTGGAGCTATTTAGTTCCCGATAATGCAAATATTTCAGTGCATTTGACCAAGGAAACTTCCCCCTGTTTTGTCTATGTGTATACCCTTAAAGAAGGTGAGGTTATGCTGGGGTCAAGATACTGGCAGACCACCTTTGTTACCGGGGTGAGGTATGAGCCGGAAGTTGGAAAAAGTGAGGCAGACATTTCCCTTACAAAAGAGTACATCGAGGGCGGGCTTAAGTCCGAGGGCCGTGACCCGAAGTTTGATTTAGTCCGAATCGTAACGGGCAACGAGGATATTTTGGTGTGGTTCGGTGGCCCGTCCGCTTCTACCCCCGCCTTTACCGATGTCCCCGCCGGAGAGTGGTACGCCGACCCCGTGGCCTGGGCCGTAGACAAGGGAATTACCAACGGCACCAGCACCACCACTTTCTCCCCCACCCAAAATTGCACCCAGGCCCAAATCCTGACCTTCCTGTATCGTGCGGCGCGAGGCGAGGGTGAACCTACCGCCGCAGACATGGACAAGGCCATTAGCTGGGCGCGGGAGAAGGGCATGATTGATAACAGCTTTGACGGTAACAGGCCCTGCACCCGCTCCACCGCCGTTAGCTACATCTGGCAAGCCTTTAACAAACCAACCGCCAAGGCCAGCAGTTTCACCGATGTACCCGCTAACGCCGCCTATGCCAAGGCGGTTGACTGGGCCGTGGAAAAGGGAATCACAAAAGGGGATGGTAGCGAAACTACCTTTGCGCCGGATAGGATGTGTACCCGTGGGCATATCGTAACCTTCCTTTACCGGGCCTACAACAACTAAAAATAGCAGCTTACCCCCGCCGTTTCGATCTGAAACGGCGGGGGCCTCAATAGTGTTCGCTTATTGAAGTTGAGCGCAAAAAACAAGCGTTCGACAAAAATATTTTGCACTTTATTCCGTATATTTTCTTGATTTATTTTCGTATACTTAAATTTTAAAAATAAATTGAGAGAAATCATCCATTCCATATAATATAGCTTCGCTCCAAAGCAAGCTAAATTCTATTGTGGAGTGGATTAGTATGACTATCATGGAAAACCTCGGCAATCAACTGCAAGAACTCAGAAGAAAAAAGGGCCTCAGTCAAGAAGCCTTGGCAGAGCAATCAGGGTACTCGACGGCTACTATCTCACGGATGGAAAGTGGTAAGGCACTTACGATGCCGGTACTCGAATGCGTGACAGAAGTCTTGGATGCCCAAATAAGCATTCAGCCTAATGGCGATTACGTTGCCCCCCCGCTGAACGATACCAACGATGTTGTTATGGAAGCAATTTCAAAAAAAGTAGTCGCTGATATCATAAGAAAATTAACAAGCTAAATATGGGCAATTACCGCATACAGTTCATTTCAACTGTATATGCGGTTATTTTTTGCCCTTTTGCGGCAACTGCAAAATTTTGCAGTTGCCGCAGTTCTTCTTTCAGTGCAAGGTGTAGTCAAAAATGCCCCGCAGTATTATGATAATCTCATGGAAGCCGCTTTTGCAAAAGCTCTCCAAATTATTTGGCTCGGTGTCCGGACACCGAACCCAAAGGAGAAATGAATCATGCCACAAATACCACCCATCCAATTTGAGGGCTTCAACTCAGGAATACCCTGGGCCATCCTCACCAGTAAATCCCCCGGCTATCCGTATAACAAGGAAGGTACACGCCAGAGCGACACCCCCGACAAATGGCGGTATGGGGTTGCCCTTCCAGGCAACCGATACACCCCGCTTACCATATCTATTGAGGGGAGCACAGATTTTCTTAGCAACATAACAGACGAGCAAATTGCGGAAGCCTGTGCGTCCCTCCAGCCCTTCCTTGTGAGGTTCGACAATTGCTATGTGAGCATATTCACAATCAAGGGCGAGCAACGCATGACCGCCACCGCCAGCGGCGTAGAACTGGTGAAGCCCAGCAAGTGACTATCAACCATCGGTCGAGAGGCGGGGTTCCTTCCCCGCCTCTCAGAAAGGACAATAAAATGAAACGAACAATCAACCGCGCTCTTTCGTTCCTACCGTATTCCAAATGGCTCCTTGCTGTTCTCTACCTGCTTTTAGCGTGGTGGATATGGTACAGCCGAGACAAGATTTATAATCTTGTCCCCATGTTTCGAGCAACCCCGCTTGGCAATCTGCCCCTTGACCTGTTGCTATTCTTTCTATTGCTCTTGGGCTTGATATGCCTTGCTGCACTCCTATATCGGCCCCCGTTCACCGCAAAATTCGTCAACGCCGCATTTGTCGAAGCAGAAATAAGAAATGGTGCAAAAACCTACCCAACACTCCAAAGCGTTAGGCGCGATAGGGAAAGAAAACATGGAAAAATCTTCCGTGTGAGGTGTAAGGGCGTTCCCATCGAAGATTTTGACAGCCACATAGCCAAACTTCAAGCCAGCCTTGGCGGCAAAATCTATTGCATGGCCCCCGGAGGTAGATTTAGCACCGATATCTATTTTTTGCCGCAAAGATATGTCCAACTCCCAGTCTTTTCGCCTAATGATAATGCTATCGGAGCTATTAGCATACAGCACCTTATCAACCTCCTGGTGGTAGGTGCCACGGGCACAGGCAAGAGCGTTGTTATAAAAATCATCATGTCAAAACTTGCTAAATATCGGCCAGATTCTACACTTTGGTTACTGGATTTCAAGAAATTTGATTTCCGAGAGTTTATGCACATTCCCAATTACTACGGTTATACTGATTGCCTCCAGGGACTAAACGACTACTATGCTGCTTTCAAAGCCCAACAAGCAACCGGCGTTGCAGGTGCTCCAAATTATCTTATCATCGACGAGTGGGGCAGCTTCATCACATCGCTGAATCGGGGCGATGCAGAACAAGCCAGGAAGATTTTGGCAGAACTATTGGCGACCGGAAGAAGTTACAATTACATTCCGATTGTCGGAACCCAGCGAGGAGATGCCAGTTATTTCCAAAATTCGCGGGACAACTTCCTCTGTTGCCTTGCACTTGGCAATCTCAGTCCAGAGGGGCGGCGCATGGTTTTTCCTGACAGCGTGAAAGGTCAGATTACTATGTGCAAACAACGGGAAGGCCACTTATACATTGATGGGGTTGGGTTGGAAAAAATCCGTATTGAGCACATTCCCGACATAGACGCTTTGGATGCGTCCATACGGGAGGCCATGAACCGTTAAAGTTGCGCGGGGCGGGCGGCGGCGCAAGGCAGAGCCGCCCGCCCCGCGCCTTTAACTTGATATATTATGAACATTAACAGAATCCATGACATACGGCCTGAGAGCCCGGACACACCCGTAACTGTCAAACATTGCGGAAATGTGGTCGAGGTTCGATACATGGCGGGCAACACACCAACCATAACAATAGAAAAATTGAGCGCCGACCTGTACGCCGACAAGCGGACAGGAGAGGTCAAGGAGTTCCAGCACCACGACAGCAGGGCAGCAGACAAGGCCAGCTTGTCGCGGAGCCTCCGCAAGCTCCGGGATCTAATAAATTCAAACTTACAGAATCTGGAAACCGCTCTGTGGGTGACACTGACCTACCGGGAGAACATGACCGACCCAACCCGACTATATGAGGACTACCGCCGATTCTGGCAGCGGTTCAAATATTATTTGAACAAGCAGGGCCATCCACCCGCTGAGTATATCATAGCAGCAGAACCGCAAGGCCGTGGCGCATGGCACTTTCATTGCCTGTTCTTGTTTCCCTGTAAGGCCCCCTTTATTCCAAATTCTGACATAGCGCAAATATGGGGCCATGGTTACTCCACAACCAAAAGCCTAAAGAGAATCGGAAATCCTGGGAACTATCTGACCGCTTATCTCGGAAACATGGAGTTGACAGAGGCTATCAGTGCCGGGACATTCCAAGCCAACAGATTAGCCATGAGCAAGGATAAGAGCAAGGCCATAGTGAAAGGCGCAAGGCTGAATCTATATCCTCCTGGCTTCAATCTATACCGCTTTTCCAGAGGCGTTAAGCGCCCAGAAATCAGGCAAACAACAGAACAGGAAGCCCAGGCGGAAATCAGCGGAATGTCTCTGACATATGAGAAAACTATATCCATCGCGAATGAGGGGGGGACGACTTGCAACATCATCAACTACCGAACGTACACCAAACCACCAGCGGAGAGCGACACAACATCCACCAACGAAACAAATAACGCAGAAACTTCCAGGGAAACGAACTAAATCCGCCCGCCACAAGGCGGGCCACCTTTGAAAAACAAATAAAAAGAAACCATATAACCAACAACAAAATCTAAAACAACTAAAACAATACGACCTCCGCGCCCAACAAATGGAGGTTATATGAGCCTATTAGACCACTGGCCCGACCTGCTCACGCTCCAGGAGGCCGCAGAGATTCTAAGAACAGACCCCGCCACGGTAGGAGATTTCATCCAGGCCGGGGAAATCGTCTCTACAGAAATAGCGGAAAAAGTTCTGATTCCTCGCATATTTCTGGAAGATTTCATTGAAAAAAGTTGTAAGGTGTGCTATAATAAGGGTGTAGAGGCAGATACCCCCGCTCCTGTCGGTCAGGGGCAGCACCTTGACAACCGCATAGAGTTGGACTGTACGCCATTTCAAGGAGAGAATGAGATGGCACCGAAAATCACCCGTACTGTCATCATAAATGGCGCGAAACACTGGATAAGGGCCAACACCGAACAAGAATACGCTGACAAACTGCTCAAGCTGGTGGGCACCCAGGACACCCCTTTAGAGCAAAGTAAGCACCCTTTTGCCGACTACGCTACAACGTGGTTTGAAACCTACTCCAAGCCCAACATTGAGACAGTGACCGCTACCACCTACAAGCGGCAGCTCACCCGGCACCTGCTCCCCGCCTTTAGTGGCCTGACCGTGGAGGACATTACCACCGATGATGTTCAACGCCTGTTCAATGGCATGACCGGGGCCAAGGCCACCAAGGACAAGGCCAAGATGGTATTGAATCAGATTCTTGACGCCGCCGTAGAGGATGGCTTGATTGCCAAGAATCCGTTGAAGTCCAAGAGAATCAAAATTACGGGCAAAACCAGCCAAGCCACAGTCCCTTATAGCGTGGAGCAAATGCGCTTCCTGGTTCAGCATATCGGGAACATCAAAGACCCCTTAGACCGGGCTTATCTGGCGATTCAGGCCCTTCACCCCTTGCGCCTGGAAGAAGTCTTAGGGCTGCAAGGCGCGGACATTGACCGGGAGAGCATGGCGATACACATTTGCAGGGCCGTGACCCACCCCACCCGGAACCAGCCGGAAATCAAGGACACCAAGACCCAGAGCAGCGCCCGGACAATCGGCCTGTCTACCCTGGCTGTTCCCCATCTCCCCCAGGTTGCAGACAATGAATTTGTGTTCGGCGGCACCAAGCCCCTATCCTATACACAGGTTCGGAAGATGTGCGACCGTATCAAGCGGGACATGGGATTCACCGAGAATATCACGCCCATCCGCTTCCGTACCACCGTACTGACCGACCTATACGACCAAACCAAGGATATCAAGCTGGCCCAGGCAGCGGCAGGGCATACCACGTCAGCCATGACCCTACGTTACTATGTCAAGGGCCGGGAAACTATCTCCAAAGCCGCCGCTGTTGTTGACCGGGCCTATTCCGGGTAGTAGTCCCGGCAGTTGCAAAGTATTTGCAGGGCAGGAAACCCCGAAACCGTTGCGGCGCAAGGGTTTCAAGCCCCTTGACCCCCTCAAAAATTGCAAAACCTTTTGCAAAAACCCCATTTTTCCGGCAACGAGGTCTTTTGAGAGTTTTAAACGCCCCAAAAAAGTTAGATAAGTCAAGCAAAAACCGCCTAAATCCAGCGATTTAAGCGGTTTTTGTGGAGCTGCTATCCAGATTTGAACTGGAGACCTCATCCTTACCAAGGATGCGCTCTACCAACTGAGCTATAGCAGCAAATGGCGACGCGGAAGGGACTTGAACCCTCGACCTCCGGCGTGACAGGCCGGCGTTCTAACCAACTGAACTACCGCGCCATCTCGTCTGTATAGGAACAGCATAAGCTGTAATTTTAGTGGCAGGGGCAGAAGGATTCGAACCCTCGGCACTCGGTTTTGGAGACCGATGCTCTACCAGCTGAGCTATACCCCTGTATGGTGGGCCTTCAGGGACTCGAACCCGGGACCGACCGGTTATGAGCCGGCTGCTCTAACCAACTGAGCTAAAGGCCCACGCCGGTCACTTTCTGATTCACGTATGCCGTCACCTAAAGCAGTGACGGCATACGTATCAGAATGGCTCCCCCTGTTGGACTCGAACCAACGACCCTGCGGTTAACAGCCGCATGCTCTACCAACTGAGCTAAGGAGGAATATAGAGAGGTCTGGCCCGGTCATGGACCAGACCTCTTCTGTGTCGGCACTACCTATCTTTCCAGGCCGTCGCCAGCCAAGTATTTTCGGCGCGAGTGAGCTTAACTGCCGTGTTCGGGATGGGAACGGGTGGACCCTCACCGCAATCAGCACCGACTTATTATTTCAACTGGTCTCCCAGCCAAAATCTTTGTTGTTCCCCTGGAGTGTTCCCACTCCAGGGGAGTGGTACACCTTCAGGGACTCGAACCCTGGACACCCTGATTAAGAGTCAGGTGCTCTACCAACTGAGCTAAAGGTGCATTTAGTTGGTGACCCGTGGGAGAGTCGAACTCCCGTTTGCGGCGTGAGAGGCCGCCGTCTTGACCACTTGACCAACGGGCCGTTTTGCGTCGCAGGTGCGTTTCAGGGTTGCGCGCACCCTCAAAACTGAACAATGTGATCATCTGCAAGCAGCCTGCATTACCTTATTGTAAGGTCAAGCCCTCGGCTTATTAGTACCGGTCAGCTAAACACATCACTGCGCTTACACCTCCGGCCTATCAACGACATAGTCTACGTCGAGCCTTACTCCATTAAGGATGAGAGATCTTATCTTAGGGGGGGCTTCACGCTTAGATGCCTTCAGCGTTTATCCCGTCCGAACGTAGCTACCCAGCTGTGCCCTTGGCAGGACAACTGGTGCACCAGAGGTTCGTCCATCCCGGTCCTCTCGTACTAAGGACAGCTCCCTTCAAATCTCTTACGCCCGCAACAGATAGGGACCGAACTGTCTCACGACGTTCTGAACCCAGCTCGCGTGCCACTTTAATCGGCGAACAGCCGAACCCTTGGGACCGAATTCAGCCCCAGGATGTGACGAGCCGACATCGAGGTGCCAAACCTCCCCGTCGCTGTGGACGCTTGGGGGAGATCAGCCTGTTATCCCCAGGGTAGCTTTTATCCGTTGAGCGACGGCACTTCCACTTGCATACCGCCGGATCACTAACTCCAACTTTCGTTACTGCTCCACCCGTCGGTGTCGCAGTTAGGCTCGTTTCTGCGTTTACACTCACTGCACGATTTCCGTCCGTGCTGAACGAACCTTTGAGCGCCTCCGTTACCTTTTAGGAGGCGACCGCCCCAGTCAAACTGCCCACCTAACAGTGTCCCCCGACCGGATTCACGGCCGCAGGTTAGAAAACCAGTAAATCAAGGGTGGTATCCCAAGGGTGACTCCACCAAAGCTGACGCCCTGGCTTCCAAGTCTCCCACCTATCCTGTACATGATTTACCAATCCTCAGTATTAAGCTACAGTAAAGCTCCATGGGGTCTTTCCGTCTAGTTGCGGGTAACCGGCATCTTCACCGGTACTACAATTTCGCCGGGTGGGCTGTTGAGACAGCGCCCAAATCGTTACGCCATTCGTGCGGGTCAGAACTTACCTGACAAGGAATTTCGCTACCTTAGGACCGTTATAGTTACGGCCGCCGTTTACTGGGGCTTCAATTCAGACCTTCGCTTGCGCTAAGCCCTCCTCTTA
>Ga0209064_1002465_pt1 | contig 20428 bp, 27 predicted proteins | sample Inofromicrocosms_FD_187498 | JGI IMG/M metagenome (GOLD analysis project Ga0209064, IMG submission 187498) | Mouse cecum microbial communities from Vienna, Austria - Inoculum for glucosamine and mucus D2O microcosms (SPAdes) (version 2) | ecosystem: Host-associated > Mammals > Digestive system >... | reverse complement strand
TTTTCCTTTCTTTTTGCATGATTGCTTTAAAAATCATTCCCCGACCCTTCCCAGTACCTTTCCCAGGCAGATGACATCGCCGCCGGTGGTCTTATGGTAAGTCGGGGATTAAGCCGTTCAGTGTTGGAGCGCTGGGCGGTTTTACTTATGAGGCAATCCGATGTTCACGCATTTTTTTACTGATACGATATTGTTCAGCGTCTGGCACATCTATGAATTCTACGGTCTTATCATAATTTTCTTGAATGACTTTTTTGATTTCGTCAAGCGTCACATTAAAAAATTCTCTGCGCAAATTTACCATGTTAAGTTTTTTGTCTTCAAAAGCGTGATGTAATGCGGCTTCTAATGCCGGGGCATCATCCGAGAATATCATTGCATGAACATCAAACTTAAACGGAACAGAGGCATCACCAAGTTCATCAACACGTTCTTGCGGGTCGAGCCTTCGCGTCATACCGATTTTATATACATTTTCACCAAACGCTCCAATGTTTGAAATTACATAAACATATCCGGCTTTCATATTAGCTTGCCTATAATCAATATCGGAAAGAGCTTTATCAATATCAGATAATTTATTTTCCAATTCATTCTTTTTGCTTAACAAGTCTGGGTCGTTTGGTTTTTGCTCTAGCTGGGATACGATTTTTTCGTATGCTGTCTGATAATGTGTTTGCTCTTTTTCGATTTTCTTTTGTTGTTCTTCAAGTTCCCTCTGTATTTTTGCTTGTTCTCGCTGCTCTTCGCGAGCGGCTTTTGCAGCTTCTTTTTCTTCTTGCTTTTTTTGGCGATATTCAAAGGCCAAACGCAGTTCTTTGACTTTTGCATCCAAATATCTATGCGTAATAGAAATATTCATTATAGTTCCAAGTTTCGATATAGCTTCTGCGGATTTGTAAATTTTATTAAGGGATGCGTCAAAGTTAGTATATTTAACTTTGTTGATTATTTCATCGCATTCGGTGTTAAAGGCACGGAGAAGGAGTTTTTGAGTATCCGATACCATTTTCCTGCCCTTGCTTCTATTTCCGTCAACTGTCCAAGTGGTTGCGCCGGTAACGGCAGTTTTGTTTTTTATCAAATCTTTTTGAAGACTACGTATTTTAGCGAGTTCTTCTTTGTAATCCAGAGCGGAAGTAAAATCATATTGCGGTGTATATAATCCAAATTCTTGAACAAGGATTTCATCATCAAAAGTAATAATTTGCTTTTGTTTTTCCTTAATTTGATATTCTAATGCCGACGATTTAACGTTTAAATCATCAATTCTTTGAGTGATTAGAACTTCGTTTTTCTGCAAATTTTCGACATGCCTTTTTAAATCGATTGCATTTTGCATTTCAGGTGTCATCATTTGTTCGTATTTTTGAACATCGGAATTGAGTAGTTCTATTTGAATTTTCAATTTTTTTTCGTCCTTGGCTTTCAACATAAGCAAAATGATGCCAACAACAAGGGGAATTCCATATATAAACCAAAAAGCGAAAAGAATGCAAATAAGCCAAGTATTTAAATACCATTTTTGTTTCATAAGTATCCACCTCTTTCGTGCTTTTTTATTGAAGCAATCAAATTTATTTTATATCGCTCTGAAAAGCAATTGCCTTTCCCAGGACGTGTACCTCGTTAAGTTCTTCGTTTTGAAATATCAAATCCTCATAAACAGGATTCTCGGCTCTCAATATAAGAGTGGCCCGTTCCCTATAGTAAAAGAATCTTTTAAGGGTTGCTTCACTGTCATTGTTTACTACGACCGCTGCTATTTCGCCATTATTTACAATATCTTGTTTTCTGATAAAAACAATATCCCCATCGTAAATCCTGGCGTTTATCATACTATCTCCTTTTGCTTTCAAACAAAAATCGGCATCGATATCTGTTCCGGCCATGACATAGCTTTCTCTATCTTCATTTGCATATGTAGGTATACCGCAAGCTATTTCGCCGAGTAGAGGAAAACGTTTCAACTCTATCGGGTGTATATTCCCGATAGAAACTTCAGAAGTGTCTTCCCATCCCATTAAAAAGGCTTCTGACGTTCTTAGGAATTTGGCTATATCTGAAAGGAGGTTTGCGGGAACCTTTTCAATGTCTCCATTTTCATATCTAAAAATAGTAGACCTTGATACTCCTAGATGTTCCGCAAGTGTGTCAGCACTAATTCCTAATTCTTTTCTTCTTTCCTGCATTCTTGCACCCGTAATAGACATTTTATCACCTCCGATAACAAAAATATATCACAATTGATGCATGATTGCAACATTTATTTTTGCAAAAATGCGATTTTGGTATTGACATGGGAGAGTCTATGTTGTACTATATACTCATGAAGTCGCATTAATGCTACTTTTGGAGGTGATATTATGGTAGTAAATGTACAAAGACTTAGAGGTAAGATTGTTGAGAAATCCAATACGCAAGAGCTTGTTGCTGATGCAATGGGGATGAACCGCACGACTTTTTATCGTAAGATGAAAAACGGAGGCAATGGTTTCACAGTAGGAGATATTCATAAAATGATAACGTGTATACCTCTTACAAAAGAAGAAGCAATCGATATTTTTTTTAATCAATAAGTCGCATTAATGCAACAAATAAAAATGAAAGGCGGTGATAAAGACAAAAACTTGTCAAATTACCAACGTGGGGAGGTAAAAAATTGAGACTCGAAGAATGGCTGTCCGAAATCATCAGGAGCAGGGGGATAAACCTTTCCCAAATGTCGCGGTTGACGGGTGTCCCGTACATGGCCTTGTATGATAGCCTCATGAACCAATCCAGGGAGCGGGAGATAAAGGGTTGGGAACTGGTAAAGGTCTGCAAGTTTCTCGACATTGATTCGCGAGACTTCGCGAACAAGGAAACGGCGTAAGGAGGTGAGGAAAATTATTTACGGAATACTGGCTATATTCATTTTAACAACGATGATTCAGAGTATTGTATTTGTCAAGTGTGTGAAATTGAAGAAGGAGCTGGATGATTATGATTACGAACGAAGGAAAAGATATGACAAGAGCGGGAAGGGGTGAGCGGGAAAGAAAAGTCCCCCGCGAATAAAATCCGAGGGGGACGATGTTGTTGCTTAGTCGTCAGAAGAGGAAAGATACGCGTCTATAAAATCTTCCAAGGGCTTTTCCTTTTTAGCCAGATAGGATTTTATAGAATTCACGAGCTGGTAAAGCGTGCCTTGTGGGCAAGAAAGTTTGGTAGTGTTATCATTACCATCTTGAACATAAACGCTGTATCCACGTAGCCGCGTGTCGTCTCGTCCGGACTGTGAAATCTCAAACACGATAAATACGGTTACGGCATGGCGAATATGGGCGTAGTAGGAGTCTTCGAAAACAATTTGGTGGAATTCGTGACTGCGAAATATATCGGCGACATCGGAGTCCGAATCAGGGTCGAGTGTTTCGTACTCATAGGCGCATTTCCAGTCGATTTTTGAATGGATTGTCTCGGTTGAAAGTTTTTCGACAAATTTTTGAACTTTACTGGTATCCATGTTATATCTCTCCTTCGATATTATTTTTTAATGCGGTGAGGCATTCTGCAATGGTAAGCCAATTTATGGGATGGGCTTTCAGGTGCTTTCTTGCATTCGCGATACTGCGATTTGTGTTACGGGAAAGGTGAGTGTACTTGGTTTCTATGTCCGTAAGATGTAACAGTATGCTTGGTTTCAAGGTTCTTCCAGAATCGGATTCATATAAGCAGTCCTTTTCTATTGAGTTTATATAGCCATCCAGCTTGCTAATGATTTCCAAGCGATGAGCGTGAAGATTTTCCGCCTCGCGAAGTTGTGAAACCTTCTCTTTGACCTTACTGGCTGTAAAAAAAGTGGCCAAGGTAAGGAATAAACCGAGCACGCTAGCAAGCAAACCAATATATTCTAAAGCGGGACACATGAACACCACCCTTTCTGGTTTTTAATGAAATTTTACCATGCTGATAAAGGGATTATAACACGAAGAGAAAACAATTACCAGATGGCTTTGTTATTTGTGGATAGGGAAGTATGAGGAGGTGAGGAACGATGAAAGAGAACATGCAGCGCGTGGAAATCAACCAGAACGGCGACGCACAGCGCGAGGCCAGCAGGAATAGGCTTGCCGCATATGTTGAGCAGGTGAAGGCGAAGAGGAAAGGAGAAGGGAAATGATAAGAACGGGTTCGTGGGAGAACGAGAGAATTGCCAGGGTCGTGGAGCGGTACCGCTACCACGATAGCATGACGGGGGCGGCCAACCCCGTGGTTGCGGACACGGCCAGGGGGATGCGTGATATCGGTTTGTTGGAAATGTGGGCGTTGACGCAGACGAGGGAATAATAGGGAGGATTTCAGGTTATGGGTAATGGTGAGGTGTTATATGTGGAGTCAATCCGGGGATACAACTATATGAGTCCGAAGCAAATCGCGAAGGAGTTCGAGCATTGTGTCCCCACGGTACGCAAAAGAATCGGCGAGATCCAGGAGGAAATTAGGCGGGGGCGTTACATCCCCCAGGCCGTTTTAACGGGTGCCGATACACGTGTCAACGTGTACGTGTGGATTGACTACATGGCGTGGAGGACGCAGCTGATGGAGAAAAATCTTCGCAAGACTGTACCGCCGTTCACTCCCGAGGTGGCCAGAAGCATCGCGGGGACGTGCGGGTATTTCCAGAAGCCCGTCACGGTCGACGAGGCACTGCTCCAGGAACACCGGGAGCGGTCGATGGAAATCATGCTGAACGCCATGAGAGGGGGCGCGGCGTAAGACGCACGGTGAAAGGACAAGGATTGTCATGGGTAAAAACGAGCTGATGGGATATCAGGATTTGAAAGACACAATTAGAATCCGTCTGAACAACGCGGCGGAGGATTTCTTCGTGGTGGGCTACCTGCTCCGGCAGGTAAGCGAAAGCGGGATGTTCGCGCAGGACGGTTACAAGAACATATGGGAGTTCGCGAAAGGGGAGTACGGCCTTAGCACTTCCAGCGCAAGCCGCTTCATGGCCATTAACGCCCGCTTTTCCGTGGACGGGGGCGAGACCATGGCCGAGCGGTATATCGGGATGGGCGTGAGCAAGCTGCAGGAAATGCTCGGGCTTCCGGACGAGGAGCTGGAGAGGGTGACGCGGGAGACGACCGTCAGGGAAATAAGGGAAATGAAGCGGAAGCAGGAGGAACCGCTGTCCTTCTTCGGCGTGCCGAAAACCGAGAGGGAGGAGCACTCCTACACGTACACGCCCGGATGCGGTGACGGGAAGCACAGCTGTTTCCTTTGCGTCCATCCTTGCGCCATACGGCAGGAGGAACGGCAATGCAGGACGGCGGCCTGCGGGAACCCGTTCCCGTGTTCCCGGCTCAATAATGAAGAGTGGAAGAAATACATGGAACATAGCCTCCATAAGGACTTGTGCCAGCTACTACACCATGAGCTGGCGCCGGTAACGTCGGGAAGCAACGAGCCGGATCCGTGCTGCCTCCAATGTGACATTACATATTGCTACAGCCGTTGCGACATCGCAAAGGAGCAGGACAAGGAAAAGGAAAGGCAGCGGAGAAGGGAGCAGAGGCAACGCCAGAAAGAGGAGGAGGCCGGCAGACCGGACATGACGCAGGAGGAAGTCGAGGAACTTTATTCTTGGCTTTGCATCAAGGTGGGCGACGAACTTACGGCGGCATATTTCAGCGAGAAGTATGGCAAGTTTCACCGTGGGGACGGCAGATTCAGCAGCGAGCCGAGAGGCGTGCGGACAACCCACGGAAGCAAGGTGATGACCTGGGGATGGCTGGTGAAACAGTTCAAGGAAATACAGCGACGGAAAGCGGAAGGACTGCAAAATGAACCAGGCGAGGCACAAATCATGACGGAGTTTTACGAGGCCGAGGTTTACCCCAGCATAAGGAACGTGATCAGCGGGCGTGACAAGAAGGCCGCCACGAAAATATTCAAGGAGGAATACGGTCGTTCGTACACGAACGGCATGCTGAAATGTGGGGTTCCGTATTATTGCTATCCGGACAAGATTACCTTCAAGCTTAAGACGGAACAAATCCAAATCATGTGGGGAAAGTTCGTGACGAGGCTTTTCCGGCTTCTGGATCAGGTGTCGGCGATTGAAGGGGACGCGCTTGCCCTCGACGCGAAAGCGGCTCGCCCTGAAGAACCGGAGGAAGGGGATGTCATCGACGTGGACTTCCATGAGGTCGAGGACGGTGACGGACCGAAGCCTGACATCGGGGAATCGGAAACCGGGACAGAAACCGGGACGGGCGACAAGGACGACGAGGATGACGATGAGGCTGATGTCGACCCGGAAGAGTACGACCTTTCTGATATAAAAGGGCTTTTAAGGACGAACGAGAGGATGCTGGCGGAATACAAGGATGTCGGTGGATGCCCGCCGAACCTGCTTAAGAAGCAGAGAATCCTGGTGGACGCGCTGTCCGTCCTCGTCAAGAAAATGGAGGAAATGGAAGAGGAATGATAGGGATAGAAAGATGCAGGGTTTGCGGGGAGAGCGTTGGTCACGGGGAAACACGGGGCGATGTCTGCTTGGAATGCCGGGTCAGCATCGTGCAGGAAGGGTTCCGGCGGCGCAGGGAAGTGGAGGTCGGGAAAATCATGAGAAGTCCGTTGTATTACCTGAAAAAGAAAATCGAGCTGGGGCGGGACAAAAAGGCGGTACTGCTGTACGACCTGCGGGCAATCAACCAGGAAAGTGACCAATGTCGTAAAAGAAACGGAGGAGGACGAAATGGAAAGTATCAAAATCAACAAGCTTGAAATCGAAAACGTGAAGAGAATCAAGGCGGTCAAGATCGAGCCGACCGCGAACGGCCTGACGGTCGTGGGAGGGAACAACAACCAGGGCAAGACATCCGTCCTGGACGCCATCGCGTGGGCGTTGGGCGGGGAGAAGTACCGCCCATCCGATGCGCAACGGCAAGGCTCCGTGATTCCGCCGAACCTGCATGTCGTCATGAGCAACGGGCTCGTGGTTGACCGCAAGGGAAAGAACAGCAGCCTGACCGTGACGGATTCGAACGGGGAAAAGGGTGGCCAGCAAATTTTGAACGAGTTCGTGGAACAGTTGGCCATCGACTTGCCACGCTTCATGGAATCCAGCAACAAGGAAAAGGCGAACACGCTTTTAAAGGTTATCGGCATCGGCGACCAGCTGGCGGAACTGGAAAGGCAGGAGGCTGACCTGTACGCCGACCGTCTGGCCGTCGGCCGGATTGCCGACCAGAAGGACAAGTACGCGAAGGAACAGCCGTATTTCCCGGACGCGCCCAACGAGCTGGTTTCCGCGTCGGAATTAATCAGGCAACAGCAGGAAATCCTGGCGAGGAACGGGGAGAACCAGAGGAAGCGGGCGGACACGCTCCGCCTGCAAGGGGAAAGGGACCGGCTGCAAGAAAAAGTAACATCCTTGCAGGAGGAACTGGACAAGTACCAGGCACGGCTCGCCCAGGCCGAGCAGGACGTGGCAATCGCGGTTAAATCCGTGAAAGACCTGGAGGACGAATCGACGACGGAGCTGGAGCAGAACATCGAGCAGATCGAGGAAATCAACCGGAAGGTGCGGGCGAACATGGACAAGGACAAGGCGGAGGATGACGCGCGGGAGTACAAGGAGCAGTACGCGGCATACACGAGAGAAATCGAGGATGTCAGGAAGAAAAAGGCGAAGCTTTTGCAATCCCACGAGTTGCCGCTGCCGGGACTGTCCGTGGATGACGGCGAGCTGGTGTACAACGGCCAGAAGTGGGACAACATGTCCGGCTCGGATCGATTGAAGGTCTCCACGGCCATCGTGCGCAAGCTGAACCCGAAGTGCGGGTTCGTCCTGCTGGACAAGCTGGAGCAGATGGATCTGGACACCCTGAACGAGTTCGGGGAGTGGCTGGAACGGGAAGGGCTGCAGGCCATCGCCACGCGGGTGAGCACCGGCGGGGAGTGCAGCATCATCATCGATGACGGGTACGTGGTAGAGCGGGAGCATGAGGCGGAAACCGTGGAAGCCCCGAAATGGAAGGCGGGTGAATTCTGATGGAAATAACGAGAGGAAAGATAGCGGGGGCGAAGAAAACCGTGATTTATGGTCCCGAAGGAATAGGGAAGTCCACTTTCGCGGCCAAATTTCCAGACCCCGTGTTCATAGACACGGAAGGTAGCACGAAGGAAATGGACGTGGCGAGGCTGCCGCGTCCCACGTCATGGACGATGCTTTTGGAGGAAATTGATTATGTCAAGAACAACCCGGGCGAGTGCGGGACGCTGGTCATTGACACGGTCGACTGGGCGGAACAGATGTGTGTAGAACAGATTTGTGACAAGCACCATAAGTCGGGCATCGAGGAGTTCGGATACGGGACGGGATACGTGTACGTCAGGGAGGAATTCGGGCGATTCTTGAACACGCTGGAGGATGTCGTTGAAAAGGGTGTAAACGTCGTGCTGACGGCACATTCGCAGATGAGGAAGTTCGAGCAGCCGGATGAAATGGGTGCGTATGACCGATACGAGCTGAAGCTTGGCAAGAAAACGTCCTCCCAGACGTCGCCGCTCGTAAAGGAGTGGGCGGACATGCTGCTCTTTGCAAATTATAAGACATACTCCGTGGCCGTTGACGACAAGGGGAAAAAGCACAAGGCCCAGGGCGGAAGGCGCGTCATGTATACGCAGCACCATCCGTGTTGGGACGCGAAGAATCGTTACGGGTTGGCCGATGAGATTCCGTTTGAGTACGTGGAGATTGCGCACATATTCGAACCACAAGCATCATCCCGTCCAGAAATGGAAACGGGAGCCGCGCGACCGGCGACCATGAACACGACGGAACGGCCGGTTACGGTTGCAACAAGTCCGGCGGGCAAATCAATCGCCACGCATGCGGAAAAAACGTCCGACAAACGGAATGTAAATGAAAAAGAAGAGAAAGAACGAAAGGCCATGGCGAGCTTCGTAGACGTTCCGGATGGCGTGCCGGAGCAGATGGAGTTCATCACGTCGGACGGGCGTGTCGGAGAGCCGACGACTCCGAAAGCGGATGCGCGGGCAAGGTCTGACACGGGGGCAAAAGCATCGCCAAAGATTCCGTCGATGTTCGAGCTAAGTGACAAGATTCCGAAAGCGTTGAGGGACTTGATGGAAGTTCAGTTCGTGTCCGAGGAGGAATTGATGGAGGCGGTATGGAGCAGGCATGTGTTCCCGCGAGGAACCCCGTTCGAAAACCTTCCAAAGGATTATGTGGACGGAGTGCTAATAGCGGCTTGGCCGCAGGTCATGGGCATCATAACCGACATGAGGAAAAATTATAAAGTGCCGTTTGATTAAAAAACGTGCAAGCAGGAAAGGCGACAAATAAATTCAATATAAAGGAGATTGGCAGATGGAAGATACGAGAGGAAAGGAATTGGGATGGGACGACGAGGTAGCAAAAGGCGAGGAATACATCATATTGCCGGAGGGGGATTACGACTTCGTAATTGAGAGCTTTGAGCGCGGCAGATTCGAGGGAAGCGACAAGATAGCGCCATGTAACAAGGCCATCTTAAAGTTACGAGTAGACGCGCCGCAAGGATCCACGACGTTAACGGAGAATCTTTTATTGTCCAGCAAGATGGAGTGGAGGCTGGCAGAGTTCTGGTGCGCCCTCGGCGTGCCGGAAATAAATGGGCATTTCAAGCCGAATTGGCCGATTGTACCGCAGGCGACGGGACGCGTCACATTGGAAGTTACCACGGACAGAAAGGATTCGACAAAGAAGTACAACCATGTAAAGAAATGGCTGCCAAAGCAACTCAAAACGTACAAGGCAGGTGAATTTTGATGGAACTTAGGCCTTACCAGCAGGAAGCGGAAAACTCCATATTCAATGAATGGGAAAGGGGCGTGAAAAAGACGCTCCTGGTACTTCCGACCGGATGCGGGAAAACAATCGTGTTCGCCAAGGTGGCGGAGCAATGTGTCAGGAATGGCGACAGGGTGTTAATACTGGCGCATCGGGGAGAACTGTTGGAGCAGGCGGCCGACAAGATAGCGAAAACGACCGGGCTCGGGTGCGCGACGGAAAAGGCCGAGGAGTCCTGCAAGGGGAGCTGGTTCCGCATCGTGGTCGGCTCCGTGCAGACGATGATGCGGGAGAAACGGCTGAACCGTTTTTCGGAAGATTATTTCCAGACCATCATCATCGACGAGGCCCACCATTCGACGAGCGACAGTTACCGACGCGTACTGTCCCATTTTCCGGAAACGAAGGTTTTGGGCGTGACGGCGACGCCGGACCGGGGCGACATGCAGAACCTGGGGAGCGTGTTCGAGAGCCTGGCTTACGAGTACACCCTGCCGAAGGCAATCCGGGAAGGGTACCTTTCCCCAATCAAGGCCGTCACGATTCCGTTGAAGGTGGACTTGTCGGGAGTGGGGACGCAGGGCGGCGACTTCAAGACGGGCGACCTCGGCACGGCGTTGGACCCGTACCTATACGATATCGCGGAAGAAATGAAAAAATACTGCATGGACAGGAAGACGGTGGTGTTTTTGCCGCTCGTGAAGACGAGCCAGAAGTTCCAGGGCATTTTGAATGAGAACGGGTTCAGGGCGGCCGAGGTCAACGGGGAAAGCCAGGATCGTGCGGAGGTCTTGTGGGCTTTCCAGGAGGGACGCTACAACGTGCTTTGCAACTCGATGTTGCTGACGGAAGGGTGGGACTGCCCGGACGTGGACTGCATCGTCGTCCTGCGGCCGACAAAGGTGCGAAGCCTGTACTGCCAGATGGTCGGGCGCGGGACGCGGCTGGCTCCGGGGAAGGAACACTTGTTGTTACTGGATTTCTTGTGGCACACGGAACGGCACGAGCTGTGCCATCCGGCACACCTTATCTGCGAGAGCGAGGAAGTCGCGCGGAAGATGACGGAGAACCTGGAAAAGGATGCGGGATGCCCGCTTAACATCGTGGAGGCGGAGAACACGGCCTCGGAGGACGTGGTGGCACAACGGGAGGCGTCCCTGGCGCAAAAGCTGGCGGAAATGAGAACCCGGAAGAAGAGGCTGGTGGATCCATTGCTGTTTGAAATGAGCATCCAGGCGGAAGATCTGTCGGGATACGTACCGGCCTTCGGGTGGGAAATGGCGCCGCCCTCCGACGGACAGATACGGGCGTTGGAAAAGCTGGGAATCCTGCCGGACGAGATCGAGAACGCGGGCAAGGCATCCAAGCTGTTGAACCGCCTGAACATGCGCAGGGAAGAGGGGCTTACGACCCCGAAGCAGATACGTTGCCTAGAGCGGTATGGTTTTCAGCACGTGGGGACGTGGCAGTTTGAACAAGCGAAGAAGCTGATAGACAGAGTAGCGGCGAATGGATGGAGGGTGCCGCGCGACATAAGTCCAGCCGAATATAAACCGGAATAACGATAGGAGCATGACAGATGGAGCAGCGAACGGACATCAGGGAAATATTGAAGAATATCAATCCGGCCGAACTGGACTACCAGGAATGGTGTTCCGTCGGGATGGCACTGAAACATGAGGGATATTCCGCCTCGGATTGGGACGAGTGGAGCAGGCAGGATGCCGCGAGGTACCATGCGGGTGAGTGCTTCAAGAAATGGAACGGTTTCCATGGAAACGCCACCCCCGTCACGGGCGGGACCATCGTGCAAATCGCGATGGAGCACGGGTGGAGTCCCGGCGGCCACGACGGTATCGGAAAAGCGTTGGGGTGGGACGAGGAAGTCAGCGCGGGGGGTGTCGTCGTGGACAGCGGATGGATAGAAGGAAGGGAGACGCACGAGCCGAAGGACTGGGATCCGGCGGGGCAAATCATCCAATATCTTGAAACGTTGTTCGAGGCGGGTGAAAATGTCGGGTACGTAACGGAAAGCTGGAAAAAGACGAATGACGATGGCGTGACAAAATGGGTTCCCAAGAAGGGGAACTACGACCGAACCGCTGGACAACTTATAGAGGAATTAAACAAGAACCGCGACGACATCGGCGCGGTTTTGGGTGACTATAATTCGGAGGCGGGAGCCTGGATAAGGTTTAACCCGTTGGATGGAAGAGACTGCAAGAATGAAAACGTGACGGAGTTTCGGTACGCGCTGGTGGAGTCGGACAGCATGGAGATTGAGAAGCAGAACGCGATCATCCGCGAACTGGAGTTGCCGGTGGCGTGCCTCGTGCATAGCGGGAACAAGAGCCTGCACGCGATTGTCAGGGTGGAGGCGGCCGATTACGCGGAGTATAGGAATCGCGTGGATTATTTATATGAGATTTGCAAGAAGAACGGGATGAACGTGGACACGCAGAACAAGAACCCGTCCAGGCTGTCCAGGATGCCGGGTGTCGAGCGGAACGGGAAGAAGCAGTACATCGTTGACACGGACATCGGCAAGGGGTCGTGGAACGAATGGTACGAGTGGATTGAGAGCGTGAACGACAACCTGCCGGAGCCGGAAAGCCTGGAAAACGTGTGGGACGACCTGCCGGAACTGTCGCCCTGCCTGATCGATAACGTGCTGCGCAAAGGACACAAGATGCTGATAGCGGGGCCGTCCAAGGCGGGGAAGTCCTTTTTGCAGATTGAACTGTGCATCGCCATCGCGGAAGGGACGAAGTGGCTTGGATGGCGGTGCACCCAGGGAAAGGTGTTGTACGTGAACCTGGAGCTTGACCGAGCGAGTTGCCTGCACCGCTTCAAGGACGTGTATGACGCCATGGGGATTCCGGCGGGGAACCTGGCCAACATCGACATATGGAACCTGCGGGGGAAGGCCGTGCCGATGGACAAGCTCGCCCCGAAGCTGATACGGCGGGCAATGAAAAAGAATTACGAGGCGGTCATCATCGATCCCATTTACAAGGTCATTACCGGCGACGAGAACAGCGCGGACCAAATGTCGAATTTCTGCAACCAGTTTGACAAGGTGTGCACGGAGCTGGGGTGCGCGGTCATTTATTGCCACCATCATTCCAAGGGCGCGCAAGGGGCGAAGCGGGCCATGGATAGGGCTTCCGGCTCCGGCGTGTTCTCCCGGGATCCCGACGCGCTGTTAGACTTGATCGGGCTGGAGCTGACGGACGAACTGTTGCGCCAGGAAGAGAACAAGGCCGGGTGCGCGGCATGCAAGAGGATGCTGGAACGGTATGGGTACGGGGAAAAGGCTGACGAGGATCTTGGCCAGGATGACTATTTCAGCGGAACGCAAATGGTTCAGTATTGCCGGAAGGTGATGCGTGACAAGGAGTTTGACGAACTGACAGATGAAATCGACAAGGCGTACAAGAAGGTCAGACAGCGCACGGCGTGGCGCATAGAGGGGACGCTAAGGGAGTTCCCGAAGTTTGAGCCGATTAACATGTGGTTCGACTACCCCGTCCACCGGGAGGACGAGTCCGGGGCGTTGAAGGACATCCAGACGGAGGCGGAACAACCGCCGTGGCAAAAGAAGGGAAAGCCGAAGAGTCCCGCGGAGAAGAAAAAGGAAAATCTGGAGAAGCTGAAAGAGGCGTTCGAGCAAAGCGACATGGACGGCACCGGGAAAGTGAAAATGTCCGACATAGGCGAGTACATGAACATAACCGTCAACACGGTGAAAAAATACGTGGACGAATCGAAGGAATTCAGGCGGGACAACGGAATGGTGTCAAGGTGTCAAAAATGAAAATTGACACTTGACGGTCGGAGGTGTCAAAGTGTCAAAATGGTAATTTGACACCTTGACGGGGGTGTCAAAAAGGGGTGTCAAGGTGTCAAAACGTCATTTGACAGTGGTGTCAAAAAGGGTGTCAAGGTGTCAAAACGTCATTTGACAGTGGTGTCAAAAAGGGTGTCAAGGTGTCAAAACAGTGATTTGACAGCTGATAGTGAGGTGTCAAAAAATGGGGTGTCAAATACCCCTCTAAAGAGGGGGTATTTGACACACACCCAATTTTGACGCCACACCTTTGGGCCGGGGGGTGATAGGAGGGATTGACAGGTGGAGCTGACAAAGAGGAACGAACATGAAAGAGCGGAAGGGAGCGGATTATGATGGCGACTGAATTCTTCATGCCGATGGAACCGCCGACATGCACGCACCAGGAAAAGCGGGTGCATGTGGGGAAGGACAAGAAGCCGGTCTTTTACGAGCCGCAGGAACTGAGGAACGCCAGGGCAAAACTGGAGGCGCACCTGGCACGGCACAAGCCGGACAAGAAATGCGAGGGCGCGGTCGAGCTGGTGGCGACGTGGTGTTTTCCCAAGGGCAGGCACGGGGACGGCGAGTACCGAACTTCGAGACCGGATACCGACAACCTGCAGAAGCTCCTGAAAGACTGCATGACGCGCGTTGGTTTCTGGAACGATGACGCGCAAGTGTGCAGGGAAATCACGGAGAAGTTCTGGGCGGAGAGACCCGGCATATACATCCGGGTCACGGAACTATGATGGGTTTCCGTGAGGCCGCCAGATTGTTCGCCGATTGCTGGGGGCTGTATAAAAAATATTTCGGGACGGACATGACGGACGTTGACTGGGATCGTCTTTGCAACGTGGAAGTGTATAGGCTGTGGGAGAAGTACCGAAGGGAGAAGTTCGCCAAGGAGCTCGTTCTTGACGTGGTGGACGAGATTGGGAAAATGCAGGGGTATAAAGAGGCGAGGAGGAAAGGTAATGGACGATAATAATGTGGATTTCGAGAGGGACAACACGAAATTTGTTGGACGCCGCCATGGCGCACAAGGGGCCGGTGCTACTGTCGGGGTATGACAACGATTCGTACAACGACCGACTGAAGGGATGGCACCGAGAAGAAACCGTGTGTTATTCGCAAACATGCAGCAAGAAGAGGGAAATATTGTGGATGAATTTTGAGCCGGTGAAGCAGATGGGATTATTTGATTAAATAAAACAGAAAGGAGCCAGCCTCCGGCCGGGGCAAGGGTATACCGGGCTTCTTGGGAAAGATGAAAGATGTTTATAAGAGTAAAGTTTATACGGAAAGGCCGGCTTATGCGGATTTTGACGCGCCGGCGAAGTTCACGGCAATCCAGAGCATTGTCGCGAAACGGATAAGGGAGCACCCGAAGGTTATCTGTTCCTATTCCGGCGGGGCGGACAGCGACATCATGATTGACATCATAGAAAGAACAAGGGAGCTTTTCGGATTTCCGCCAATTAAATATTGCTTCTTCAACACCGGCCTGGAAATGAAAGCGATTAAAGACCACGTAAAGGCCACGGAAAAGAAGTACGGGGTGGAAATTGAGGAGGTCAGGCCAAAGGTAGGCATCGTGCGGGCGGTCAGGGAACACGGCATCCCGTTCGTGTCAAAGATAATGTCCGCGGGGCTTGAAGGGTGGCAGAAGAAAAATATCCCGCTAAGCATTGCGGAGGAATACGAGAACGCCCCGGACAAGGCCGAAAAGCGGAAGGAACTGAAAGAACGGTATCCAGGTTGCGAGACCACCATCAACTTCTTGTGTTGCTGCAATTCCGCCGGGGAGCCGCGACCGAACATCCAGCTGGTGATTAACTCGTCAAAATATATGCTGGATTTCATAAAGGAGTACCCACCGGATTTCCGAATTAGCGCTAAATGTTGTGACTATTGCAAGAAGCAGGTCGCGCACGACGTGCAAAAAGACTTTGACATGGTAATCACCGGCGAACGCAGGGACGAGGGCGGCATGAGGTCGGTTCCGCGCAAGGACAATACCGCGCTGTGCTTCACGCAGACAAGCAGCGGACAGTACCGTTTGCGTCCGCTGTACTACGTTACAGATAAGGACAAGGCGTGGTACAAGGAGCATTACAATATCAGGTATTCCGACGCTTACGAGGTTTACGGCCTGACAAGGACGGGGTGCTGTGGCTGCCCGATATCGCACAAGGCCGTGAGAGACCTGGAGAAAATCCGACCGTATGAACCAAACGTGGTAAAGGCCGCGTGGAACGTATTCGGAAGGAGTTACGAGTACCGTAAAAAATATAACGAGTATAAGGACGGTCGGCTTACCGCCGAGCGTGAGGCAAGGAAAAACGTAAGCGGACAAATGAGTTTTCTTGATTTTCCGGAGGTGCTACCATGAGTAACCAGAACAAGAAGAGCGACCGCGAGCTGGCCGCAGAAATGAGCGTGGCGGGGATGAACATGAAAGAAGTCAGTGCGTCCCTGGGAATTCCGTACAGTACCGTTTACGGGTGGCTGCGGGCAAGTAAGCCAGGTGGAAATGGCTCGAACGCCGACCGCCATCTGTGCAGGACGTGCATGTATCGGGCGGGAAGTTACGAGAGGAATGCCGATGGTGTGAATTGCAATTATTGCGACATCGTGAAGCATAGTCGTGGATGCAAGCCAGAAGAGTGCACGGTCTACGTAAGGGGGCCGATGGCGAGGCGAAGGAAGAGGGGAAGGAGAGGCGAGGTATGAGGGAATCGTTGATTATAGACTGCTTTGCTGGCGGCGGAGGGGCAAGCGTCGGAATTGAAATGGCGTTAGGCCGCCAGGTGGACATCGCCATCAACCACGACCCGGATGCCATCCTGATGCACAAGACAAACCACCCGGACACGCTGCATTTGACGGAGGACATTTTCAAGGCCGATTTGAAGAAGTATGTGAAAGGCCGACACGTGGCGTTGATGTGGGCATCGCCCGATTGTACGAGCCACAGCAAGGCCAAGGGTGGGCAGCCGAGAAAAAGGGGACTGCGTATCCTTCCGTGGGCGGTGTACAAGCACGCAAGGACGTTATTGCCGGATGTCATCATCATGGAGAACGTGGAGGAAATCCAGCAATGGGGGCCGCTGGATGAAAACGGCCACCCGATTCCAGAGCGCAGGGGCGAGGACTACAAGAAGTTTATCACGGCCATGAAGTCGCTGGGATACGTGTTCGACAGCCGGGAGCTGGTCGCGGCGGACTACGGCGCACCCACGACGCGCAAACGCTGGTACGCGATATTCCGGCGGGACGGCAGGGACATCGTCTGGCCGGTACAAACGCACGGCAAGGGCGGGGCGGGAGGCCTGAAACCGTGGGAGCCGATTTACAAGCACCTGGACTTGTGGGACTTGGGGAAATCCATCTTCGGGCGAAAGAAACCGCTGGCCGAGAACACGATGAAGCGGATTGCGAGGGGGCTGGAAAAGTTCGTGTTCAACAACCCGCAGCCGTTCATCATGAAATGTTATGGCGGAAATTACAAGGGAGCGGGAACGGGCGTGGACGAGCCGTTGCATACAATAACGACGGTTGACCATAACGCGTTGGTTTCGCCAGTCCTATCGCCGTACATGTTCCGCAACAATACGGGAGCACTGGGGAGCGACATCAATGAGCCGATTCTGACAATCACGACCGGCGGCCACCACGGGGTAATCAGCCCCTTACTGATACAGTACCATTCCGAGACCACGGACGGCGGTGTCAGGGGACAGGAGGTCGATAAGCCGGTACAGACCATCGATACGAGCAACCGTTACGGCCTGGTGGTGTCGTACATGACCAAGTTTTACAAGAGCGGCGAGGGGCAAGTCCTAACCGAGCCGATACATACCATCACGACGTCTCCCGGGCATTTCGGGACGGTTTCCATCCTGGCCGTGGACTGGGAGGAGCTTCGCGCCGCCGGTATCGATGACGAGACGGCGAGGAAATGCACATGGGTGAGCCAGTTTATCATGGAGTATTACGGGAGCGGGTGCGGGCAGGGGCTGGACGAGCCGTTACGTACCGTGGTGACAAGGGATAGGTTCGCGCTGGTCACGGTCCTGGGGAGCGAGTACGTGATACTTGACATTTTCTTGCGGATGTTAAGGCCGGAAGAACTGAAACTGGGGCAGGGGTTTCCCAGGGACTACGTGATTGACCGCGACTACATGGGGCATCCCTACCCGGCCAGCAAGCAGGTGGCGCGGATTGGTAACAGCGTGGTGCCAATCATGGCCGAGAAGCTGGTGGCGGCAAACTGCGGGTACTTGAAGGTTGGGGAACGGCAACCGATTATTCAGGTCAAGGATTTCAAAGCAGAAAAGAGCGGGCAGATGCGGTTCGCGTGAAAGGAGAAGGTCATGACGGAAAGGAAATTGTCAGAGGAACTAAAGTATTGTCTGGGAAAAAAGCATTGCGGGGAATGCCGACACTATGAAGAAGACACGGCCCTGACTTGCCCCGAATTACTGCAAAAGGCCTATGAAGTGATTAAGGGGTATGAGGACTTGGAGGAACAAGGACGGCTCTTGGTGATGGCGTACGAAGTGAAGAAATGCCGAATCGCAAAATGCCCAGAGCGCGAGTGCGCTTGTCAAAAGGCAAGAGAGTATAGCGTCCAAGAAGTATGGATTCGTCCAGAATTATTTGGAGACGGATTTTATCGGACAGAAGAAGAGGCGGAGCAGGCATTGGCAGAAATGGAGGAAGGAGCTTATGTTTGAAGAGGTACAAAGTATTCGTTTAAATGCGAGTGTGGAAAAGAATTCGAGGTTAACGGGTATTGGTATAACCAGCTCGTTATGCACCACTACCTTGATTGCAAGTACGTCCTGCATCGTTTGGTGCATCACCAGGATAGGATTACAAGGAAGAATGTGAGGCGGATTTTAATGGATACCCTGATATGGATTCCTCTGGTCTTACTACAGATAGTTTGCTGGCCATATGAAATAGTGTGGAGAATTTGCTGTGGGTGTTGGGAGGTGAAGAAATGACGGAGAATGAAGTAATTGAAAAATTAAGTGGTTTGCGTTACAAAATTCGGCACGATTCATTTTGCAATAAAGTGTATAGTTCAGAGCTTGAAGCATTGGTTATCGCAGAGAAAGCATTGGAAGCACTTGAAAAGGTAAAGCGGTACCAGGAAATCGGCACAATTGAAGAGTGCCGCGAGGCAATGGAGAAGCAGAGAGGGAAGAAAGAGGTCTTGGAATCATATTGCGGGTTCGATAGCTATGAATGCCCCGTTTGTGGGGCGGATGTGAATTGCAGAAACAAATACTGCCATAGATGTGGTCAAAAGTTGGAGGTGCAATCATGACAAGAGAAGGAGCGTTAAGGCTGGCAAGGCCGATACTGTTCAATACGGACATGGTACGGGCGATACTGGATAGGAGGAAGAAGGTCACGCGGCGGGTGGTAAAATACAAGTATTGCAACACCGAAATGAAGATGAGAACGGATAAATACGGAACCCGGCTGATAGAGATTCAGAAAGACGTCGAGGGGGAGACGTATGGGAAAAATCCGAACGGCGGTACCTGGCATAGGGTATTGCCATACATAGAAAAGAATCCACCATACAAATACAATGATGTCCTATATGTCCGGGAGACGTGGTGTCAAGTGGCGGCTAACATATTCTGGTACAAGGCGGATTCTAAAATTCAAAATATTTTGTGGCACCCTTCTATCCACATGCCGAAAGACGCGGCCAGAATCTTCCTGCGGGTGACGGGCGTGAAGGAGGAACGCTTGCAGGAAATCACCGACGAACAAGCGGAAAAAGAGGGATGCAGTGATTACACGTCCACCGCGTTAGGTTTTTCCGATGTATGGGACTCCACCATCAAGAAGAGCGACATTGACAAGTATGGGTGGAAAGCGAATCCTTGGGTGTGGGTGATAGGGTTCGAAGTGATTGAAGTGGGGTAGATTGAGGAAAGGGGGAAATCATGGATAAAAGACCAAGTGAGACTATATCGGGGTTTTTGAATTTTCTTGAAACATCCGACCAGGAGTATGGTGCCGCTTATGCAGACGTTGGACGGGAGGACAGCAAGGTGCAGACATTCCTGCATGACATTGAGTTTGCCCAGAACAAGAACGAGAGAAACAAGATTTGCACGAAACTTCAACTTAGTCGTAAGGCGAGAAGAAAGGCGAAGGATAGGGCGATGTTATACGAGAACGTGCATAAGTTTTATGCGGATAAGCAGAACCAAAACTTCCTAAAGGCGTTGAGGCGGCTTCTGAACGAGCAGACAAGCGAGGAAAAGTATCTGTTCGGAAAAAGGGAGTTTAAGAACCGGGTGGAGTAGGCGGTTGTATATGATTTGTTTGATGAAAGGGGGGCGGAGCGGGTGGACAAGGCGATTTTGATAGAGTACGCGGACATAAGGGAAGAGGTCAAGGATTTGCGACGTCGCATTGAAATGAACCGTCGGGAGATAGAAAAGCTGCAAAAGACGACGGTGGTGGATTCGGTCGCCTGCGGAAAGAAAGGGAAGAAGCCGCTTCGAACGGCGAAGGTGGAGGGGCGGCCGGTCGCGGCGATATCCAGGAAGGAGCAGGCGTTGGAAAGAAAGGTGGCTCTTCTCGGAAAGGCGGAGGCGAAGCTTCTGGAGAAGCAGAACGAGGCCGAGGAGTACATACAAGGGATTGAGAAGAGCGAGTTGCGGACGATGTTTCGCCTATACTACATTGACGACCTGACCTGGGCGCATGTG
>Ga0209064_1002464_pt1 | contig 20440 bp, 16 predicted proteins | sample Inofromicrocosms_FD_187498 | JGI IMG/M metagenome (GOLD analysis project Ga0209064, IMG submission 187498) | Mouse cecum microbial communities from Vienna, Austria - Inoculum for glucosamine and mucus D2O microcosms (SPAdes) (version 2) | ecosystem: Host-associated > Mammals > Digestive system >... | reverse complement strand
AGCGGCTGCCAAAGTACATGCAAAAAGCATTGGAGTGCGGTTCAGCGGCTGCCTGAGCGCTATTTTGTGAGCTAAAGTATTGATTTTTCAAGGAGCAAATCCCATTTTTAATGTGGGAAGTTTGAGTTAAAAACTGTATAGAATTAAATATCATGATATTACCTCAAATGCTAAAAATTACTTTTTGAAATAAAACACCTATTTTAAATTTAATAATATAAGAATACCATAGTTGACAAATTTTTTCAATATTAGATAATACTAGAAATTTATAAGTTGAGGTTTAAAAGTTGAGGTTTAAAGATAGATTTTCCTTTCAATTATGTAAAATAAGGGTTATAATATTTTAATGAATGCATTATAAATTTAGTCGGAAAGGACTTTTCTATAAAAATGAAACGAGTTTTAGTAACCGGAGGAGCCGGATTTGTGGGTTCCCATCTTTGCGATAGATTAATTAAGGAGGGGAATCATGTTATTTGTCTGGATAATTTTTTTACGGGAAGTAAAGAGAATATCAGCCACTTACTGTCTAATCCCAATTTTGAATTTATAGAACATGATGTTGTAGAGTCCTTTGAGGCAGAGGTGGATCAGATTTATAATCTGGCATGTCCGGCAAGTCCTCCATTTTATCAGGAAGACATGGTGGCAACCTCCAAAATCTGTTTTTTAGGCGCTTTAAATATGTTGGAGCTTGCTCAAAAAAACAACGCCCGCATATTACAGGCAAGCACCAGTGAAGTGTATGGAGACCCGGAGATGCATCCCCAGAAGGAAACCTATCGCGGCTGCGTGAATCCTGTGGGCATCCGTTCCTGCTATGATGAAGGAAAGAGAGTGGCGGAAACCTTGTTCTTTTCTTATCATTTACAGCACGATGTGGATATACGTATTATCCGTATTTTTAATACCTATGGTCCCCGGATGAACCCCGATGACGGGCGTGTAGTCAGCAACTTTATTGTCCAGGCCTTAAAGGGAGAGGATATTACGGTTTACGGAGATGGCAGTCAGACCAGAAGCTTTTGCTATGTGGACGACTTGGTTGAAGGTATATACAGGATGATGGAAAATGATGATTTCTGCGGGCCGGTCAACCTGGGCAATCCCGGAGAGTTTACTATGATAGAGCTGGCTGAAAAGGTTCTGAAAATGACGGATTCCAAAAGTCAGTTGGTACATTGTCCCCTTCCGGGAGACGATCCCACAAAACGTCGCCCGGATATTTCCCTGGCTAAGGAAAAATTAGACTGGCAGCCGGAAATTAAACTGGATGAAGGTCTGGTAAAAACCATCGAGTATTTTAAAGGCGTTATATAAAAGAGGATAAGCATGCAAAAGGTTATTATTATCGGAGCAGGGCCGGCCGGTCTTACCGCAGGAATTGAATTATTAAAGCAATCCGGGGATTATGAAGTAATCATTCTGGAGGAAACTCAGGAGATAGGCGGTATTTCACGGACGGTAAGGCATCATGGCAACCGTATGGATATCGGCGGTCATCGTTTCTTTTCCAAAGATGAAGAGGTTATGAGATGGTGGGATGAGCTGATGCCCCGTCAGGGAAAGCCCTCTTATGATGATAAGGTATTGGGGAGAAAAGTACCGCTAAAAAAGGGAGGACCTGATCCGGAAAAAGAAGATTTTGTCATGTTGACCCGTAACAGGGTTTCCAGAATCTATTACAAAAAGAAATTTTTTGATTATCCCGTTAAAATGAATGTCCAGACAATTAAAAATATGGGCTTTGCAACCACAATGGCAGCGGGATTTAGTTACTTAAAATCCGTTCTGGTAAAGAAAAAAGAAGATTCCCTGGAAAACTTTTATATTAACCGTTTCGGGAAAAAGCTTTACTCCATGTTTTTTGAAGGTTATACAGAGAAGCTTTGGGGGCGGCATCCCAGAGAAATCGACGCTTCATGGGGAGCCCAGAGAGTAAAGGGATTGTCTGTTGTGGCAATAATCAAAGACGTATTCCGTAAGATGATTCCCGGAAAGAAAAACAACAAAAAAGTGGAGACTTCCCTCATAGAGGAATTCTACTATCCGAAATACGGTCCCGGTCAGCTGTGGGAAACTGCGGCGGATAAGTTCGTAGCATTAGGCGGCAGGCTTGAGAAAGGCTGTCTTGTTACCAACGTAAAGACGAAGGAAGGAAAAGCATATGCCGTTGCCTTTGAGAAGGAAGGCAGTAAAGAGGAGATTCATGCAGATTATGTTATTTCGTCCATGCCGTTAAAAGATTTGATAGCCGGTATGAATGACGTTCCGCAAAAGCTACAAAAATATGCTGCAGGACTTCCCTATAGGGACTTTGTAACGGTAGGTCTGCTTCTTGATAAATTAAACCTGAAAAATGAGACAAAGTTAAAAACTTTGGGAAATATTGTTCCCGACTGCTGGATTTATGTGCAGGATGTGGGGGTAAAGCTGGGAAGAATCCAGATTTTTAACAACTGGTCCCCTTATATGGTAGCAAAACCGGAGGATACAGTGTGGATTGGTTTGGAGTATTTCTGTACGGAAGGCGATAAGTACTGGAAGCTTTCTGAAGAAAAGTGGGCAAGGCTTGGGGCTAAAGAACTCATAAGGATGGGAGTTATTGATTCCGCAGATCAGGTCAGGGATTATCATAAGGAAACAGTTAAAAAAGCATATCCGGCATATTTCGATACCTATGACCATATTGATGAGCTTATTGAATATCTCAATCAGTTTGAGAATCTCTATTGTATAGGAAGAAACGGACAGCACAGATATAATAATATGGACCATTCCATGGCGACGGCTTTTGAGGCGGTCCGTAATATTGTGAATGGCATTTCTGACAAGCGAAATGTATGGAATGTCAATACGGAACAGGAATATCATGAGGAGAAGGCCTGACAACCAAAATTCCTAATTGTCGACGAATAATGCTTTACAATAGAAAAAGATGATGATAAGTTTATTTTATAACCGTGCGGGAAACACAATATTTTGTATAAGAAGAAAAGAGAAAGCACAAATTATGATAAATGAAATAGAAAAAACAGCCTTTAGAGTTTTGTGCGGTTAGCTCTAAAGGCCCTTTTTCTTTACAACCAGGTCAGATAATTAAACTGCGGTCTAAAATATAAAGAAAAATGTCATGGTGTAGGATGAAAGAATAAGGAGGTTATGTTATACTGACTGTAAAGATTATGGAATTGAGGTAACGGGGATGGAAATGGCAGATTTTAATAGATACGAGCAGAACCAAAGAATGTATGGAGGAACTGCGGGGAGAAAAATGGGTATATCTTACAAGGGAAAGAATTATATCCTTAAATTTCCCGGAAATTTAAGAGAGCAGGGAATGAAAAATATCCGGCTCAGCTATTCTAACAGTCCGGTGTGCGAGTATATTGGCTCTCAGGTTTATCGGATACTTGGTTTTCATGTACATGAAACCATACTTGGTACCCGGAGCGGGAAAACGGTTGTTGCATGTGAGGACTTTTTAAAAGATGAGGAAAAACTTTATGAGTTTGATAAAATTAAGGTAACATTTGAGCCCCATTTTTTGGATTCAAGCGGAAATGAGACAAATGGAGTAGGAGTAGATTTGTATGAAATCCTTATGACGATACAGGAACATCCGTTTTTAAAGGATGTGTCAGGTATTAAGGAACATTTTTGGAATATGTTTGTAGTGGATGCTTTGCTGGGAAACCCTGATAGAAATAATAGTAATTGGGGGATTGTTGTAAATTCTGATGGAGATAAGCGCATTTCTCCTGTTTATGATAATGGGAATTGCTTAAATTGCAAATGGGATGAGGAAAAGATGCAAGAGGTGCTTTCGGATGAAAGAAAAATGGAGACGGAAAGTTATAAAGGCCGCAGGTGTATTTTCGAATTGGAAGGGAAAAAGATAAATCCATATCATGTTATGGAGAGTATGAAATACCCGGAGTGTACTCAGGCTGTGGAAAGGCTTGTTCCTATATTAAAAACCTCCTTTTCTAAAATTAACAGTTTAATATGGGACATTCCTGTCTTGACAGAAATACAGAAGAAGTTTTATTATGCAGTTATGGAATGCAGGTATGATAAAGTGTTTGTTCCGCTTTATAATAAAATCGCTTGTGGAGATAATGTATGTTAAGCTGAAAATACTCAGGAAAGAAAGGGGGAGATAAGATGTATAACGATAGTACAATTGTCCTTCCTGATAACCTCCCAAATGGATTGCAGAATGATTTTAAAGAATTACAGGAATATTATGATGCAGGTGACTGGCTTCAGTTTGATTTGTTTTTTGAAGCGGTGGAAGCAAGTGTGAAGGCATATTATCTTTCGGGAAAAATTAGCAGGGAGGAAATGAATATGATTTTTAAAAAATATGGAGTTGCATAATGAATAAACTTGGTATATGAAAAGCAAAGAAAAAACAGCCTTTAGAGCTCTGTGCGGTCAGCTCTAAAGGCGTTTTTATACTTATAGTATTATTCAATTACTCATTGGAAACCGTTTCCATTTCCGCTACCATATCCCTTAAGGTATCCTCCAAAGAGATTTCCGGTTTCCAGTTAAGCTCTTTTGCTATTTTGTCGTTTGAACCAATGATGATGCGGTTGTCATCAGGACGGACAAACTCGGGATTAACCTTAGTTCTGATATCGGTTTCTGTTATGGTCCCCACAATTTCTATGATATCTGACAAAGGAATGCCCTTGCCGGAACAGATATTGTAGATTTCTCCGGGGGTTCCTTCGGTAAGAAGGAGATAATAAGCCCTGACTACATCTCTTACATCTACAAAATCCCTGATGATCGTAGTATCGCCTGTTTCAATAATGCCGGCTTTGGCTCCGCTGTCCTTGATGTTTAAAATCCTTCTGATAAAGCTGGGGACTACAAAGCGTTCATCCTGCCAGGGACCTATATGATTAAAGGAACGGGTCAGAATGATATTGAGATGATAATGATCCACAAAAACCTTGGATAACATTTCCTGGGAAACACGGGCTACCGCATAGGGACTGACCGGCGTTAAATGCATATCCTCTCTAAGGGGAAGCTGCTCCTTTGAAACATTGCCGTATTCTTCGGAAGAGCCGATGGACAAAACGCGGGATGCCATGCCGGCTTCCTTTAATGCGCTTGTAAGGTTTAAGAAAATATTGGTATTGTTTACAAAGCAGTCTTCCGGATGCTGCCAGCTGTAGGCAACGCTGCTGAAGGAAGCAAGATGAAGAATATAGTCCGGGGCAAATTCCATTAAAACAGCTTTTAGTTCATCGCTGTTTAATAAATTGACTTTTTTAAACCGGATATTGATTTTATCTGCATATGTGGAACAATCAAAGGCGGGCTCTTTAATATCGATGCCACAGACTTCAAAAGATTCCGGACGTTCGTATAGATATTGCAGAAAATGTCTGCCTACAAAACCGGAAAAACCGGTAATCAAAAATTTTTTGCTATTCATGTATTTTTCCTCTCTTACATGCAAAATGCAATAAACACTATCATTTTATTATAGAACCCTGAATAAATCAAGTGCATGAACATAAAGCGGGTCTTAAAATTATCTTAAAATGGCGGAGAAACAGGCGTCGCTGGAAGAAGTTTCCTGAAAGCCTTGATTTATTTTAGGTTCTATAATAAAATTATCACAGTTGTTTATACTGTATATTATGGAGGAAATAAGTGAGAATGAAAAATGCGTTGATTACAGGAATTAATGGCCAGGACGGCTCGTATCTGGCGGAATTGTTGTTGGAAAAAGGATACAATGTATATGGTATCATGAGACGTAAGTCCGTTGTGGATTACGGCAATGTAGAGCACATTAAAGATAAAATCAAATTTATATATGCGGATATGACAGATGTGGTATCTTTGGTAAATGCCATGAAGGTTTCCGATGCGGATGAGGTATACAATCTGGCGGCACAGTCCTTTGTGGCTACGTCATGGGAGCAGCCACTGGCAACGGCACAGATTGATGCATTAGGCGTTACCAATATGTTAGAGGCAATCCGTATGGTAAAGCCCTCCTGTAAATTTTATCAGGCGTCCACTTCTGAGATGTTCGGTTTAGTGCAGGAGATTCCCCAGAAGGAGACCACGCCTTTTTATCCCAGAAGCCCTTACGGCGTTGCGAAGGTATACGGACATTGGATTACCAAAAACTACAGGGAAAGCTATGATATGTTTGCCTGCAGCGGAATCCTTTTCAACCATGAATCCGAGAGAAGAGGAAAAGAATTCGTTACCCGTAAGATTACCGATGCGGTGGCAAGGATCAAGTTAGGCGTACAGGATCATGTAGAGCTGGGCAATTTAAGCTCAAAGCGTGACTGGGGCCATTCCAAGGATTATGTTTATGCTATGTGGCTGATGCTGCAGCAGGATACTGCTGATGATTATGTAGTGGCAACAGGAGAGACAAGAACCGTAAGGGAGTTTGTAGAAACAGCTTTTGCCAAAGCGGGAATTGAAGTGGAATTTTCCGGCGAAGGCATGAATGAAATCGGAACGGATAAGGCGACCGGCAAGGTGGTAGTAAAGGTTAATCCCGATTTCTTCCGTCCCGCAGAGGTGGACATCCTCATCGGGGATCCCACAAAGGCGGATACCGTGTTAGGCTGGGAAAGAAAGATTAAGTTTGACGAGCTGGTTGAACGTATGGTAAAGAATGATTTGGAATTAGTGGAAAAAGAAATCGCTTACAACAACCTGTAGGCTATGATTGCAAAGGACTGTTGAATGAATCATATGCATATATATCGCAGTTTGGATATATATGCATATTTTTCTTGATTGGACAGTTTACTCCGGTAAAGGGAATACTCTACATGCACCTCCGGGAGGCTGAACGGATAGGGGTAACCGGAATTACGGTAGGACAAAGGTGGATTTATGACAGTTGCGAACTTTATTTTAAGCCTTTTTTGTATATTTGAAATAATCTGTGTACCGGCGATTTTTCTTCACGCAGGGCTTTGGGGCCTGCTAGTGCTTTTTCTGCTTTTGCTGGCTGTATTCGTGTTTGTGCTTTGGAAAATGAAAAGGCTGCCCCGGCAGGGAAATGGCACAGAGCAGAAGAGAGAGGGCGTAACCGGAAAGAAGATAAGCGCTTTGGGAGAAAAATTGCGGGTTCTGTGCATCCTCTGCATTTTGTTCCAGCTTGCTTTAGTAGTTTTTTACAGACATACGGATGATGACGACGCGTGGTATTTAGGCCTTGCGGTTTCCGCTTATGAGACAGGGGAAATGTTTGCCTACTCCCCTTATACGGGAGATGCCATGGAATTGTCAGACGGAGGGGATTACGTACTTTCGCCCCTTCCGATTTTGTGGGCGGCGCTGGGAAAGCTGTTTCACATTCATCCCACTATTCTGGCCCATGCCATTGTGCCTGTATTTATGCTCTTGTGGGCTTATTATGTTTACTGGCTGTTAGGCAAACGGTTATTTGGAGGAAAAAATGAAAGCGCGGGGGCGTATGCCTTCTGGCTGTTTATGAATGTTTTGAATCTTTTCGGATTCTATTCCACAAGGACAAGCGGCACTTTTCTTTTATTTAGAAGCTGGCAGGGTAAAGCGGTATTCTGCGCTATTTTAGTACCTTGTCTGTTTTATTATTTTTTAGGACTTTTGAAAAGCCAGAGCCAGAGAGAAAGGGAACTGACTGAGAATGAAGCGATCATAAATGAAAAACAGGAGTTGTCGGGAATTTATCTGACCATGGGCGCAGGATGCCTGGCGTCTTTTTCGGCGGCGTCTTTAATGCCTTTGCTTTTGTTTGCCATGGCTTTGACTTATGCCATAGCAAAGCGCTCTGTCAAGATTCCTCTTAAAATGTGCGGGGCTGCCATACCGAATGTGATTCTGGCGGGGATTTATGTACTTTTTCTGTAAAATGCGCAATTTGTCATTTATGGATTTGATAAGTGCAGCGGAGTAATAAAACCGAAATCAATGTCAAGATAAGTCATACAGTAAAACAGGGATAATACGATATGAATTACATTACCAATCTTTTTAAACTTTATGCAGGAAACGGCGTTCTCATGTGCCTGTATCTGGCCGCATGGGGCATTATTGCAGTTTTAGAAAAGAAAAAAGAGAATAAAACAGCCTTTGCTTTCAGCGCATGGTATCTGCCTCTCGTAATTGTGAATCCCCTTGTGGGAATGATTCTGGAACGGTTAAATATGCTGCCAGAAAGAATTGTGCGCATCTACTGGCTCCTGCCGGTATTCTTTTTAATTGCTTATGGAGGAGCCCTTCTGGTTCAAGGGGCGGAGCAAAAGTTCAGAATGGGAACTTTGGCGGCGGCTGTTATTGTAATGGGCCTGGTCTTTGCCGGGAATCCTATTGTAACAGGAGAAAATTTTGTAAAGGCGGAAAATATTTATAAGCTGCCGGACGGCGTGATCCAGATTGTGAATATGATAAACGAAGACGCCGGGGGCGAAGAGCGTAAGGCGGCGATGCCCTTGAGCCTGTCCACCTATGCAAGGCAGTATGACGGAACCCTTCCCATGCTTTACGGAAGATACCCGGAGGACGACAAGGCTACGGAAGTATACGAAATGATGCAGTGGCCAAGCGTGCCTGTGGGACAGGTAAGAGAAAGGGCAAAGGAGGAAGGCTGCCGCTATCTGGTGCTGGATGAGACAAAGGAATGGACGGATATGCCGGGGGAAGACCTGCTGGAATTTGTAGGAAGCTATGGCAGCTATTGCCTGTATCGGTTAAATTAGGTATAATAATACAGTTAAGGTTTTTTGGCGAAAATATAGGAAGAAAGTATAGAGAGAAAAAAGAATGGAATTGATACGAGATCTTTATCGGAACAAACGTCTGATATTGAAGCTTTCCAAAAATGATTTTAAAACCAGATTTGCAGGCTCTTATCTGGGAATTATCTGGGCCTTTATCCAGCCGGTGGTAACGGTGGTGGTATACTGGTTTGTATTTGAAAAAGGATTAAAAGTAGGAAATACGGTTACAAAGGACGGACTTGCCGTTCCCTTTGTGCTTTGGCTGACCTCCGGTCTGGTTCCCTGGTTTTTCTTTTCGGAGGCCCTTAATAACGGAACCAATGCTTTGATCGAATATAAGTATCTGGTGCAGAAGGTTGTGTTTAATATATCGGTACTGCCGGTTATTAAAATATTATCCGCATTATATGTGCATGTGTTTTTTGTACTTTTTACGGTTGTTTTATTTGCCTGCTACGGGAATTTCCCGGATTTGTACATGCTGCAGATTGTTTATTATTCCTTCTGTATGTTTGTGCTGGTGCTGGCGTTATGCTACTTTACCAGCGCGGTTGTAGTGTTTTTTAAGGATTTGACCCAGATCATTAATATTATTTTGCAGGTAGGCATGTGGGCGACGCCCATTATGTGGCAGTTATCCATTGTAGATGCAAAATGGCAGTTTTTCTTTAAGCTGAATCCTATTTATTATATTGTAAACGGATACAGGGAGGCTTTTATCGACAAGGTGTGGTTCTTTGAGGAATGGAAGCTGACGCTGTATTTCTGGATAGTTGTGGCGGCTCTGTTTGCCTTTGGCAGCTTTGTGTTTAAGAGGCTGAAGGTTCATTTTGCGGATGTGTTATAGGAGGAAGCCATGAGTGAGAATATAGCGATTTCAGTAGAAAACATCAGTAAGATTTATAAATTATACGATAAGCCTTCGGACAGGATGAAGGAAGCACTGGGCTTAAAAAAGGTTCCGGTAAAGGAGCATTTTGCACTGGATGATGTGTCCTTTCAGGTGGAGAGAGGAGAAACCGTGGGCATTATCGGTACCAACGGCTCCGGCAAGTCCACCGTTTTGAAAATTATTACCGGAGTGTTAAATCCCACGGGAGGAAGCGTGAAAATCGACGGGCGTATTTCCGCATTGTTAGAGCTTGGCGCAGGCTTTAATATGGAATATACGGGAATTGAAAACGTCTATTTAAACGGCACCATGATGGGCTTTTCCAATGAAGAAATCGAGGCGAAAATGGACGATATACTGAACTTCGCGGATATCGGGGAGTTTGTCCACCAGCCCGTTAAAACCTATTCAAGCGGTATGTTTGTACGGCTTGCATTTGCCGTTGCCATCAACATTGAGCCGGAAATCCTCATTGTGGATGAGGCTTTGTCGGTAGGGGACGTATTTTTTCAGTCCAAATGCTACCACAAATTTGAAGAATTCAAGCGTATGGGAAAGACCATACTTTTTGTAAGCCACGATTTGAGCAGCATCAGTAAGTATTGCGACAGGGTAGTGCTTTTAGATAAAGGGCATAAGCGTGCGGAAGGCGCGCCCAAGCAGATTGTGGATATGTATAAAAAGCTCCTTGTGAACCAGCTAAAGGGAGAGGATGCGCCGGAAACCATTGCTTCCGATAAACTGGAGGGGGACAATGGGGGAGAAAATGCAGAAGGGGAGACATGGAAGGCTTCCCTGGTGCTGAATCCCGAAATTGTGGAATACGGGGAAAAGCAGGCGGAAATCATAGATTTTGCCATTCTGGATAAGGAAGGGCAGATTACCAATGCGGTGGAAAAGGGAGATATGTGTAAAATTAAAATGAAGGTCCGTACCAACAGGGAAGTGGAAAATCCGATCTTTGCCTTTACCATCAAAAATCTTCAGGGAACGGAAATAACAGGCACCAACTCTTACTTTGAAGGACAGGAAATCGGAGATTTACCGGCGGGAGTGGAAAAGGAAATTACCTTTGAGCAGGAAATGAATTTACAGGGCGGCGAATATCTGCTGTCTCTGGGGTGTACAGGCTATATACAGGGAGAATTCCATGTATACCACAGATTGTACGATGTATGCAATCTGACAGTGGTTTCTTACAAGAATACAGTGGGATTTTATGATATGAATTCCAAGGTTACGATTGAATAGTTTTTTGACATAAATCATCTTTGACTTAAGGTGCGAACAATACGGTAAATATGATGTAAATAGCAAAGCACAAATCATACAGGAGGAAGTTTGAGTGGAAATTCAGACAGAAAAAGGCGTTAAGGCAGAAGAAAGGCTGAATTTAACATATTATGGTGGAAGCGACATCTATAGCGACGGCGCTGTTGAGGACAGGCTTTTGGAAATCGCTAAGACCCATTCCGAGGCGCAGTTGAATGAAGTCATTGCAAAAACCAAGGATTGGAGCATTTTGTACCATTTCTCCCACATCAGGAGAAACATTGTCTCATGGATGCCTATAGAAAAAGAGGCGACAGTTCTGGAAGTCGGTTCGGGATGCGGAGCCATTACCGGAGCGTTAGCGGCTATGGCAAAGAAGGTAACCTGTATTGATTTATCCAAAAGGCGCAGCTTAATTAACGCATGCCGCAACAGCGATTATGACAATTTTGAAATTCTGGTGGGGAATTTTAAGGACATTGAAAAGGAGCTGCCGGAAAAATATGATTACATTACTTTAATCGGGGTTTTTGAATACGGAGAGGCCTATATCGGGGGCGGACATCCTTACGAGGATTTTCTTAAAATTTTGAAGAAGCATTTAAAGCCGTCAGGGAAGCTGGTCATTGCCATTGAAAACCGATGGGGGCTTAAATATTTTGCCGGCTGCAGGGAAGACCATTTCGGCACCTTTTATGAAGGTATTAACGGATATCCGGAAAGCAGCGGGGTAAAAACCTTTGTAAGAAGTGAGTTAGAGGCCATGTTTTCAAAATGCGGTTTTAAAGAATGGCAGTTTTATTACCCCTATCCCGATTACAAGCTGCCCTATGTGATTTATTCCGACGACTATCTGCCCCATCCCGGGGATTTGAGACAGAATTACGGAAACTATGACAGGGACAGGATTGTTGTTTTTAACGAGGACCGGGTTTTTGACGACGTTTGCAGGGAAGGGCTGTTTCCCCAATTTTCCAATTCCTATTTAGTAGAGCTTTCGGGAGAGTAAGATGAAGATAATTTATACCAAATTTTCCAACGACAGAAGGGCGGAGTATTCCATCCGAACCAATATTTTGTTGGGAGAAGACGGAAAAAAGTATATTGAGAAGCTTCCTGTGCAGAGGGCGGGACAGGCTCATGTGGACAATCTGGCAAAATGGGAAAAGGAGCTTGCAAAAAAGTATGAGGGTACGCCCTATAGTCCCAATAAAATTCTGTCAATAGAGGGCAGGTCTTGTTTGGAGTTTGTGGAAGGCATTTCTCTGGAATCCATTATGGACGGACTGCTTTTACAGGGACAGACGGAAGAGCTGATAGAAAAGCTGAAAGAGTTTGTGAGTGCTGTAAGAGCGGCAAATGATGAAGCTGATTTTGAAGAAACTGATGATTTTTGTGAAGTATTTGGCAAACCATCCCTGCCTTCAGGCTTACGGTGCGGGAAGGTTACCAATATCGATATGATTCCTGCCAATATTATCATGAATGACGGTGCGGGAACCATTATAGATTATGAATGGACCTTTGATTTTCCGGTTCCGGTAAATTTCGTGATCTACAGAATTTTGCATTACTATACGGAAGGTGCAAAGGAGCGCCACGTTTTGCGGGATTATGACCTGTTTTCCACAATGGGCATAGCAAAAGAAGAAATCGAAGCCTATGAAGAAATGGAGATTCATTTCCAAGATTATATTCTCGGAAATATGACTCCTTTGTGGAAGATGCATGAGGAGCTTGTGCGCCCCGCTTACCACATGGATATGTTTATGGCAAATAAAAGTCAGGGCAGCAGCCGGTTTTTCGGAGAGATATTCTATGATTTCGGGGAAGGGATTGTGCCGGAAAGCTGCAGGACCATTGAAAAGGCTCTGGATGGAAACGGTTTTGTGACCCTGAAGGTAGAAGCGCCAAAGAACGTGAAATGTATCAGGATCGATCCGGGAGACCATCCCTGTATTCTGGTTTTAAAGGATGCCAGAGGAATTATGGAAGGCGGCGGACAAAAGAGGAAGAAAACTTATCCCTTGAAGTACCATACCAACGGGGATGTCAGCGGAAACGGAGCCTTTCTTTTCGCAGGAGGGGATCCGCAGATTTATTTCGATGATATTCGGGAGGAAACCGCTTTTATAGAAGTGACCCTGTCTGTCCTTGAGGATACGAGGGGCACGCTTCTTAAAACCTTTAACGAAAAGGCGTGCGCATCCTATCATGCGGAACGAAATTATGACGAGCTGGAGCATCATTACCTGACGGCAATGGATTTGAAGGCGGATCTGGAAATGCAGGTGGAGGAACTGAACCGCCGTGCCATGGCTGCGGAATGGAAGCTTCACTGTATTTATAAAAGCATTCCCTATAAGCTGTCCAAGCCTTACCGCATGTGCAGAAGCGGTTTAAAGCGCCTTATAGCGGGAACGCCAAAAAAACAGCTGCGCTTCGATACCTTTAAGCTTTATTTAAAGGGCAAAGGTTCCGAGGCCAAAGCATTTTATGAAAGAGAACTGATTGCCAGAAGAACCTGCCATATTCAGGACAAAATGGATAAGCTGGTAACCGCGGATGTGCTGCAAGCCCAGGCTGAGGAAATGAAGGAAGCGGGGATTTGTTTCAGCATTCTGGTTCCTGTTTATAATACGCCGGAAAATTATTTAATGGAAATGATTGAATCGGTTCTTTCCCAGAGCTACCCCAATTATCAGCTTTGCATAGCCGACGGAAGCGACAAGGCGCATAAATATGTAAAACGAATTTGTAAAGGATATGCGGATTTTGATTCCCGCATCTGTTATAAACAGTTAAAGAGCAATGAAGGAATTGCCAGCAATACCAACGAAGCACTTCACATGGCAAAGGGAGATTATATCGTCCTTTTTGACCATGACGATCTGCTGCATCCCGAAGCCTTATATCATGTGGCAAAGGCTATAGAGGAGACGGGAGCGGAGTATGTTTATACGGATGAGGCGGTATTTTATAATGAATCCATGAGCCGCATCATTTATCATATGAAGCCGGATTTTTCCCCGGATTTTCTTCGGGGGGTAAATTATATCTGCCATTTGTCCGCTTTTTCCAAGAAGCTCATGGACGAGGTGGGAGAGTTCCGTCCTGAATGTGACGGAAGCCAGGATTTTGATATGACCTTAAGACTGACAGAGAAGGCAAATGTGGTTTATCATCTGCCAAAGGTTCTTTATTTCTGGCGTTCCCATCCCGGCTCGGTGGCTTCCGGCATTGAGGCGAAGACCTATTGCCTTGACAGCGCCAAGAAAGCATTGTCAGACCACCTTAACAGAATCGGATGGAAGGGAAGCGTGGAGGATTCTTCGTTTGCGTCCTCTTATCACATTAAGTATGAAATAGAAGGAAATCCCATGATTTCCATTCTCATTCCCAATAAAGACCATATCGGCGAACTGGAAACCTGTATAGGCTCCGTTTTTGAAAAGACTACTTATGAAAACTTTGAAATCGTCATTATTGAAAACGGCAGTGAGGAAGAAGAAACCTTTACCTATTATAAACAGCTGGAAGCCGAGTACGGAGAGAAAATTCGCATCGTTACATGGAATTACGGTTTTAATTATGCGGCAATCAACAATTTCGGGGCCAAAGCGGCAAAAGGGGATTATCTGCTTTTATTAAATAACGATACGGAAGTGATTACGCCGGACTGGCTTCAGGAAATGCTGATGTTTGCCCAGAGGGAGGATGTGGGCGTTGTCGGCTCCATGATGTATTTCGGAGATGATACCATACAGCATGCAGGCATTATTATGGGAATCGGCGGGACTGCAGGACATTCCCACAAGGGCTTAAAACGGGGAAGTGCAGGGTATCTGTGTAAGCTGGCAATAGCCCAGGATGTATCGGGAGTTACCGGCGCCTGTATGATGATTGCAAAGGACAAATATGAGAAATTGGGTGGTCTGGATGAGAAATTTGCAGTAGCCTTTAATGATGTGGATTTTTGCTGCCGCTTGCTGGATGCGGGATACAAAAATGTCTTCACACCCTTTGCAGAGCTTTATCACTATGAATCCAAAAGCCGGGGCTATGAGGATACGCCGGAGAAGCTGGCAAGGTTTGAAAAGGAAAAGGAGCTTTTGTTAAAACGGCACGGAGAACGGATTGAAAAAGGCGACCCTTATTACAATCCCTCTTTAAATCTTTCCAGAGAGGATTATTCTCTGGCAGACGGGTACACTGTATTTATAAAACGGTAGAAATTAAATGATTGGACAAATCGCTTCGTTATTGATAACTGTATATTTGTTATTTCTGTTTCCGGTTCTTTTGGGCGCGCTCCTTACGGCCGGAAGGGAAAAGGAAATCGGGACTGCCTATTTAAACGGGATGGTGGTTTCCCTGGGACTGTTTTTGATAGAGGCATATGCGGCTGATTATTTTGTCCTATCCTTAGGACAATTGGCAAATGTCTATGCCGTTACGGTGGGAATCGCATCTGTGGCGGCTTTGGCCGGACTGGTAATTTTCCGGGGCAGATTGAAGATGCCGCGGCTGTACCGGTTTCACTATCTGACGGTTCTTATGGTCACGCTGTTGTTTGTGGGGCTGAGGCTGGATACTTCCGGGGATAATGTGCTGGAAACGGCTTTGACGGCGGTCTGGTCGGGCAGAATGTCCGCTTTTTCCCCTTATACAGGGCTGGAGCTTGCCGCAAAGGAAACCGGCGGTTATCTTCCGGTATTTTATGCCGTACTTTCTAAAATAAGCGGACTGCATGTAACCCTGATTGGAAAGCTGCTTATGCCTTTTTTGGCAGTTCTTATGGGAATTGCCGCATACAGACTGTTATTGTTCCGGGTTTTGGGAAAAGACACGAAACGCTCATGGTACGGGCTGTGGATGATTCTGTTTCTGTGGTTGTTTTTGTGCTTTCCGGAAATTCCCGGCTACCGTGTGCTTTGGGAAGTGCCATGGACGCCGGAGTGCCTTATTTTTACGTGCTTTCTTCCAATGCTCATTTATCTGCTCTCCAGAAGGAAATGGAACGGATATTATTCTTTTCTGCTGGCATTTGTGCTCATAGATATTGCTTTGTCGGCAACAGGAGAAATGAGAGGGATGATTAAAAACGCATTGCCCTTTCTGATGGCTCTTCTTTTTGCATTTGCCCTGCTTAGGAAACGTATTTTATGGCTGCTTCGGCATTTTATCAGCCTATGTTACAAAAAGAATGTTAAAAATTACGGGATTCCTATCGGTATGGCGGCCCTGGCTCTGGCTTCCGTTTTCCTGGGCGGATGCATTATTACAGACAGCGTCTATGGAATGCCGGACAACCGCTACAAAATAAACGCGGAAGTGATGCAGATACGCATTATGGCGGAACCCATAGTGCAGCCTAAAATGTTGGCGCCGCCGGAGGTGGCAGCCCAGATACGGGACGGGGATTTAAAGGTTTCCCTTGTATTCGGGCCGGATGCGGCGGATTATAAGGGAAATGACGGAATGCTCATCCGGCAGAAGGAAATTGCCAACGATCTGAGGCTCAACGGTTACGACACTATGAAACTGATTCAGCATGGTATGGCGGAGGGCTGTAATCTGATCGTTGCCTATAAAGAGGGAGAGGCGCAGGAAGAAGTATTTAAACAGTTCGGCTTTTCCAAGCTGGGGGATACCGCATCCTATACGGTCTATGAGGCAGTTCCTTAGGATGGGTAATTTGAAAAAATACTATAATGCCTGCAAATGCTTTGATTTTTGCAGGCGATGGCCTAAAGACCACAAGTGGATTAAAGACAAGAGGTAGTCTAAAGACCGCAAATAGTTTCAAGAATACAAATTAAGAAATAAAGGAGATAAAAACATGGGAAAGATAACAGTGGAAACATGTGAAATTGAGGGATTAAAGGTTATTACGCCCACCGTATTCGGCGATGAGAGAGGTTACTTTATGGAGACCTACAACTATAATGACTTCAAGGAGGCGGGAATTGACGTGCAGTTTGTGCAGGACAACCAGTCGGCCTCTAAGAAGGGGGTTTTGAGAGGACTTCATTTTCAGATTGATTTTCCCCAGGACAAGCTGGTAAGAGTTGTATCGGGAGAAGTATTCGATGTGGCGGTGGATTTGAGAAAAGGCTCCGCTACCTATGGAAAATGGTTTGGAGTAAGGCTTTCCGCAGAAAACAAAAAGCAGTTCTTTATTCCGAAAAATTTTGCCCACGGATTTATTGTATTGTCCGATTATGCGGAGTTTGCCTATAAATGTACGGACTTTTATCATGCTAATGATGAAGGCGGACTCTTATGGTCCGATCCTCAGATAGGCGTGGAATGGCCTATGCCCGAAGGCATGGGACCGGAGGATCTGATCATTTCCGATAAAGATACAAAATGGGGCGGCATCGACAGCTACCAGAGTAAATAAACCGGTGGGGAAGCTATGGGTAATCCGATAAAAAAGGCTTTATTCAACTATCAATTGCATAAATGCCGGAAAGCATATGAAGAACGAAAAGAATATTTAAGCGACCCTTACAGGCGGTGGATTGAAACGGAGGAACGTTCGGGAAACGGCCGGAGTAATGCAGCAGGAAAGTCCGCGACAATTTCTTATTTATCCATAGCAGAATTTAATGCTGCCATAGGGGATAAAAATATTTCTTCAGATGCGGAATGGCTTTGCGTGACCGGTACTAAGGGGGAAGTGACGCCTTTTCTTTCCGGGATTTTAGAGGAATGTCTTGCGGAGAAATCCGAAACCGGTCTGGTTTACGGAGATGAAGATATGTATGACCCTGCCTTGCAGGAGGCAGCCGGCGAAAAAGCTGTAGGAAATATCCGCCATATAAATTCATCTGCCCGTTACGGTCCGTGGTTTAAGCCGGATGAAAGCCCGGAAACACTGCTGTCCTTTTTCTATTATGGCAGCGTTGTTTTGCTGAATGCGTCTCTGGTGCAGGAGGCGCTGGGAGATTTTTTGCCGGTGTATTCTTTAAAAGAATGTACGGACAGGCAGTTTTTTTATGATTTCATTTTGTATTACTCGGATTTTTTGAAGGGGCGGGAACTGGAAATAGTTCATATTCCCCAGATTGTTTTTCACGGGGAGGGTTCCCAGAGAGAAAAGGAAAATCTGAAAAAGCCGGAACCTGTCAATGAAAACGCCTATTGGGGCTATGAACCGGAATATGACGCCTGCAAGCTTTCGGCATTAAAAAGAAGGAGGCTTATGAGCGAATTGCGCCATTACAGCCACAATGGGAGGCAGTATTCGGCGCCGGTTTATAAAGTGGCGGAAAGCCTTCTGACAAAAGAATGCCCTCTTATTTCCGTTATCATTCCGTCGAAGGATAACGTAGGTATGCTGAAGCTTTGCATTGAAAGCGTCAAGGAAAAAAGCCGGTATCCTTCTTATGAAATCATTCTTGTGGATAACGGAAGCAATGAGGAAAACAGGAAATGCCTTGAACAGATGGCTTCTGAAATGAAATTTCTCTATCTGTATGAGCCTATGGAATTTCATTTTTCCAAAATGTGCAATTTGGGTGCAAAAGCAGCAGGGGGAGATTATTTTCTGTTTTTAAATGACGACATGGAAGCGGTATCCGAAGATTTCATGGAGATTTTAGCCGGACAGGCATCCTGCAGCCGGATAGGCGCTGTAGGGGCAAAGCTTTTATATCCCGGTTCGGATCTGATTCAGCATGTGGGAATTTCCAATATTGCCGTAGGGCCGGTTCACAAGCTGCAAAAGGCCCATGACGGGGAGCGGGATCATTATTACGGGAAAAATACCCTGCCTGCTAATGTCATCGGCGTTACGGCGGCGTGCCTTATGATAAAAAAGGAAAGATTTTATGAAGCGGGAGAGTTCCCTTTAGAAGCGGCGGTTTCCTACAACGATGTGGAGCTGTGTTTTTCCTTGCAGGAACACGGCTATAGAAGCGTGGTCAGAAACGATGTGATTTTCTATCATCATGAATCCGTCAGCAGGGGAGACGACCGGATGGATGACGATAAGTGGGAGCGGCTTTTAAAAGAGAAGGATGGCGTTTATAAAAGACATCCGCGTTATGCGAAAAATGACCCTTATTATAATAAAAATCTGTCAGGCTTTAAACCTCAGTTTTTCTGCAGCTGGCTTTATCCCTATGAGCGCAGGGAATGCTTTAGTGGAATTTCTGCTTATAAAAAGAAAATAAGGGAAGAATGGTATAATAACTGTGTAACGGCTACCATAGAGCATATAGGGCTTGAGCGGAGGCTTTGGCTGGAGGAAAAAGAGAATTGCTATCTGATAGAGGGATGGTCCTATGTTCTGAACATGGATAACAGCCGCTATAAAAGGCATCTGCTTTTGACAGATGAAAGAGGCGCAATATATGAGGCGGTTTTGTGGGAGCGTTTCCGGACGGATGTGGTGGAGATTCTTTCAGAGCAGGAAAATATAGCTCTGTCGGGCTTCTGCTGCCGAATTCCCGAGAAGAGCCTGAAACCGGGGAAATACAGGATATCCTTGTTGTATGAGGACTTATGTTCCAGACAGAGGCTGTATAAGGAATGTGAAGAAATACTGTGCGTTGGAAAAGGATGCTCATAGGAGAAACGAAATGAATAAAGAAACAGTAACATTAACAATTGTAATCCCCTGCTATAATGAAAGGGAAAATATTATTAAAATATTGGATAAAGTGGATAAGGCGGACATTTCCAATAAAGAGATTATTGTTGTGGACGATATGTCCACAGACGGAACAAGGGATATTCTGGAGAAAAAAGTCAAAAGCAGAGTTTCCAAGATTGTGTACCATAAAGTTAATGGCGGAAAGGGAGCGGCACTAAAAACCGGTTTTGCCCATGCTACAGGAGATATTGTGATTATTCAGGATGCGGATCTGGAATATGACCCATTGGAATATCCCAAGGTTATTGCTCCGATTATCAACGGAGAGGCGGATGTTGTATATGGCTCCCGCTTTCTAAACTCCAAGGCAAAGGGATATTTGTCCAATCGTCTGGCAAACAGGTTTCTTACATCATTATCGAATTTGTTTACCCGGCTGCATTTAACGGATATGGAAACCTGCTATAAGGCTTTTAAGAGGGAAATTATCCAATCTGTGGATATTGAAGAAAAGCGTTTTGGATTTGAACCGGAAATTACCGCTAAAATTGCAGATATGAAGGTTCGGGTTAAGGAGGTTCCTATTTCCTATCATCCGCGCACCAATGCAGAAGGAAAGAAAATCGGATTTAGAGATGGTCTGAGAGCTATTTACTGTATTTTGAAATATCATTAGGAAGCTTTGGATATGGAAAAAGAACAAACTATATAGGATATCAGGGCAAGTAAGTAGCGTATGCCAAATAAGCAAAATAAAAAGAGTGCTGTAAAACAGCTCAGACTGTAGACAAACTTGGTGCTGGGTGTTATGCCCAGCACCATTTTTCTTTAAATTTTGATTTTATTCTTGTTCTTAGCTCAAAATATAAAAAAGTGGCTGTATTCCAGCCTCGTTTTTCCAGA
>Ga0209064_1002456_pt1 | contig 20515 bp, 11 predicted proteins | sample Inofromicrocosms_FD_187498 | JGI IMG/M metagenome (GOLD analysis project Ga0209064, IMG submission 187498) | Mouse cecum microbial communities from Vienna, Austria - Inoculum for glucosamine and mucus D2O microcosms (SPAdes) (version 2) | ecosystem: Host-associated > Mammals > Digestive system >... | reverse complement strand
TATCTTCGAGCTTGTGTCGGATATTTCCATATCCTGTCCTCCGTGGCTCTTTTATTTTCGTTATTTCTTCTTTTAATTTTTCTATTTCCATGTCCCTTATTATACTGCTTCTTTCTAAAAAAGTAAATGCTGTTGCCCTGATCAGAACGCGCATTTACATTGACGAGATTTATCTGCTTTTCAGAAATGAAGAAAGCGCGAACTTCTTGTTTGAACTGTATAAGAGAGCGCGTAAGTGGGGCGGTATTCCTACGGGGATTACACAAAACGTTGAGGATTTGCTGAAATCTGACACGGCGCGTTCTATGCTCTCAAACTCGGAGTTTATCCTGATGTTAAATCAAGCCGCGTCAGACCGCGAACAGCTTGCGAGAATACTGAAAATCCCCGAAGCGATGATGAAATTCGTGACGGGCGCGCCCGCGGGGTCGGGGCTTATCTATTGCGGCCTGAACGGTTCTCTCCCGTTTAAGGACGATTTTCCGACGGACACAAAGCTGTACAAGCTGATGACAACAAAGTTTGGTGAGTAAAAATCCCTCGCATTGTTACAATGAGAGTACAATGCGAGGGAGCGTTCTATGGGCGAGTTTCAAGCGCGTTGTTCTGCGAAAGCAAGTAAACGCAGTATTGGTTCATACTGACCCCTTCGCGCTTGGATTGCTCGGAAAGCTGCTTGTGCAGACTTTTCGGCAAGCGGAGCTTGAATTGCCCCGAATATTCTTCAGAATTATCCGGTTCGGGAATAGGAACATTGTCCTCAATCGCGGCTTTGAGCCATTCGCGCTTAGCGTCAAGTGCATTAGCAAACACGGCTTCCATAGTTTCGCCGCAAGTAATACACCCGCGCAAATCGGGATAGCTTGCAACATATCCGCTCTCGGCAGTATCGGGGATAATTTCCAGTTTATAAGGCATTTTCAAGTATTCATCAAGTGTTTTCATCGTCATTAACCTCGCTTTCAATAATTTCTTTGACCTTGAGAACATACACGGTTTTGATAGGCTCGTGCGTGGGTATTGTTATGGGCTCGCAGTCCTTTTTGCGGAACGTGGCGTGACTGCTCCCGCCGCTTGGAAAATTCATTGAATAGCCGTAGCTTTCAAGAATTTTTTTCAATTCGGCAAACCGCACGTCTTTGGACAGCGAGCAAATCTTTTTTAGCAGTTTATCCCATTGTGACATCTGTGCGCTCCTTTCTGTTACTTTATATTATACCACGGTGTCATATATGGTGTCAAGTGGTTTTTAAAAAATATTAAGGAGATGATGTTTATTGAAAGTATTGGCAGCTTGCGAGGAAAGTCAGCGGGTAACAATCGAATTACGGAAATTGGGTCACGAAGCGTTTAGCTGTGACCTTTTTTCGTGTTCGGGAAACCACCCCGAATGGCATATAAAAGCGGACGTACTTCCGCTCATCAACGGCGATTGTACGTTTGTAACAATGGACGGAAAGGCGCACGAAATAAGCGGAAAATGGGATATGATAATCGCGTTCCCGCCCTGCACCTACCTTACGATAGCGGGAACGCGGCACTTTTCGCCGAAATGCAACACGCCCGAAAAAATAGCGGAACGCGAAAAGCTCCGCGAACAGGCGGCGGATTTTTTTCTCAAATTCGCAAACGCGGATTGCAAACGCATAGCGATTGAAAATCCTGTCGGTTATATGTCAAAGCACTACAAAAAGCCTACACAGATAATCGAGCCGTATTTCTTTGCGGAAAGCACAGAGGACAGCGAAAACTATGTTACAAAGAGGACCTGCCTTTGGTTAAAGGGTTTACCTTCTCTAAAGCCTACAAATAAGCTGCCGCGCCCCGCTCCGTATGGAAAGTACACGGCGAAATGCGGCAAAGTCAAGGGAATTTGCTGGGCTATGAAAGTCAGCGCGGGAAGTCAAAAGGAACGTGCAAAGAAACGCTCCAAAACTTTTGCGGGAGTGGCAAGGGCTATGGCTGAACAATGGGGAAAGGAGTGAATGAGCCTTGAAAGTTATTATGGATAACGGCGGCGCGAAAACGCATACCGTCAACGACAAGGCGCAGATTTCTCACGAAATCGAGAAGAAAACCTCGCTTGACAAAAAGCGAGGCGGTGCGCTTGAAAAGCGTCGGGAGCGAACGGTAGGAGATACCGCCAAAGCAAATACGACACGAGGTTCGCCCACGGTGGGACAACGAAAAGCCGCGCACTTCTCAAAGCAACAGGCAGCGAATGGTGTTCCAACAGCGGGACAGCAAAAAGCAGAGCATTTTTCAAGGCAAACTCCCCGCCGCGCGGAAACGATGTCGGAGGTTCATCACGAGGTATCGAGCAAAAGCGCACACGCAAAGCCAAGCGGCGGTATGCTTCAAGAGAAGTCCAGAACGGTCGGAAAACTCGACAAATCGGCGATTGACAAAAAGCGTTTGCTTTCCCCCGAAGCAATGGAACGGCGCAGGAAAAAATTCAAGAATAAACGGTTAAAATTCGCTCCTCGGAAGAAATATAAGTTGCTTGAAAACGGCGTTGTGAATACGGGGGAAATTACCAAGAAAAAGTCTCGGACGATTTATCGTCAAGTATCCCCGAAATTACAAAACGTGAAGCCGAGAAAAATCAGCCGTAAAGAAGCGGAAATAATCGGTATGGCAATGGGCGGCGGTATGTCGGCGGGAGGAAAGCCGCATATCCCGAAAGCTGTTGCGGGAGCGGGAAAAGCCGTTAATCTTGCGAAAAAGCCTTTGAGCGTCATTAAAGGCGAGTTCTACAAGCAAGCGGACAAATCCGGCGATGACGAAGTTAAATCCGTAAAACTCGGTATGCAGATTTCGGAAAACGGCACACGCGCGGTAAAGACCGCCGTGAGAACAGGCGTTAAAACCGTAAAGCAAGGCTCTAAAATAACGAAGCGCGTTTACCATAAGCTGCACAAGACCACATCGGCGGAGTTAAGACGCTCAATCCGAAAACGTGTTATCCGCAACAAGCTGAAAACACAGGTCAATTATATGGCGAAGCAAGCGGTCAAAAAGGGCGCGAAAGCGGCGGGAAAAGCCGCTGTTAATGCTGCGAAGAAAACGGCACAGGCGGCATTTAAGGCGGCACAGGCGGCGGCAAAGGCGGCGGCAAAGGCTATTGCGAGTGCGGTCGCAAAGGTCGCGGCTCTTATCGCGGAAACAATGCCTTGGAGTTTAATCGTTATCGCCGCGATTGTGCTAATCGTCCTGATAGCACTGATGTTCGGCTCTCTCGTAAGCGGTGCGGGCGGCTCGGTCGCGGGCGGCGGCGCTTGGCTTGTCGATGATGATAAAAACCAGACCCCCGAAGAAATCTACGAAGGGTACAAGGAGTTTATTGAACAGGCGAAGGATGTTATGGAAACGCAGGCAAAGGACGCGCTGCAAAGCGAGGTTTCATCTTTCTGTTCAAGCGACACAGCCGACCCTCGGAAGATAATCGAGTATCACGACAAAAACAACACGCGTACCTTTTATCCCGCGGCGGGAGCTGACGCAACGATAAACGCTCTTATAGAGCAATTCGGAACGGACGATTATGCCGACTATATGTCGCTGCTGTTCGTCCTTATGACGAGGGAAAAGCAACAAGCTGACGGAGTATCAGACGATGAGATTTACGATTTCGACTTTAAGAAAGAGGATTTTGAGGAATTTATGAAATCCGTCAACGAAAACTCCTGCCGCTGGGGGGATACCTTTGTTATAAAAACGGCGGTCGAAACCTCTCCCCACGCTTGTCCGTACAATTGTCACAGAGAAACGCGGAGCGGGTGTCATTGCTGTTCAAGCACAGACCCCGAAACGGGTGAGGTCACACATTATTGCGGCGGACATTGCCCCGTTGACCATACCAAAATGACCGTCCGACTTTATACGGTCAAGGACTACTACGGCAAGGATTACCCCGAAATCTACAACTTTACCGACAACGAGAAAACCCGATATGAAGCGTCAAAGGCGATTATTCAAGGGCTGCTCGAATACTGGGAGGACAACGAATGATAAAGAAAATAAAAGCCTATTGGAACGGCAAGAGCGTTAAACAGCGCATTTACATCTGTATCGCGCTTACGGCGTTACTTACGCTCCTGTTTTTCACGGTCAAGGCGAATTTTTTTGACAAGCCGACCGCGCCGACAACTGACGCGGAGTCTGCCGAAACAGAGGAATACGAGCCGCCCGAATTTCACATCAGCTTGATTGACGCGGGAATTTTGCTCGGCGTTATAGGCGCGTATTCCGTTCACAAGATACGCGAAAAGAAAAGGCAAGGGAGGCTGTAAGGTGGCAAAAAGTCCGAATGAACGAATAGCGGCTTTGCGGGAGAAAATCGCAAAGAAACAGGCGGTTGTCGAAGGATACAACGTAACGCTTGCAAACACGCAGAAGAATATTGACGCGGCGAATAAGGCGATTGAGGGCTACGGGAAACAAATCTCGGCTCTCGAAGCGGAAATGCTTGCTAAAGCGCTCCACAAAAAGGGCATTAACATTTCCGAGGTAGCGGCGGCGATTGAAGCGGGTTTGTTTGACCGTTCCGTCCCCGAAAAGCCGCCTGACAAATCGGAAAAAGAACCCGAAATAAAAGACAGCGGTGCTACATATAGCACCGAGAACACAAGCACCGATAACATAGGTGCAGATGATAAGGAGGATTTAGACAATGAGTAATTCGGTTTTGGTGGTTGCCGAGAAGCCGTCTGTGGCAAGGGATATTGCGGCAGTAATCGGTGCGGACAAACAGTCGGACGGTGTTCTGTGCGGCAACGGCTACATAGTCACGTCAGCGCGCGGTCATTTGGTACGGCTGAAAGAGCCGCAGGAGTATGACGAACGCTACAACAAATGGGATTTGTCGGACTTGCCGATTATTCCCGATTTTGAGTTTGTGCCGATTGAGGACGCGGCTGACGTGTTGGAACGGCTCACAAACCTTATGAACGGCAAGGAGGTCACGGAAATAGTCTGTGCTTCGGACGCGGGTCGCGAGGGCGAGTGTATATTCCGATACATCTACGATTATATAGGCTGCACAAAGCCCGTAAAGCGGCTGTGGATTTCGTCGTTGACCGCCGAGAGCATACGAAACGGCTTTGCGAATTTGCGCCCTGCCGCGGATTACGACAATATGTACGCGGCGGGTATCACTCGCGCCAAAATTGATTGGCTGTGGGGTATGAATTTAACAAGGCTCTACACAAAGCACCTTGGCGCGATATGCTCAATCGGTCGCGTCCAGACCGCAGTTGTGAATATGATAGCAAGCCGCGACAATGAGATTGAGCATTTCACGAAAAAGCCGTATTTCAAGCTGCGTTTGGAGAACGGCGCGGAATGGTTCGATGAGAGTTCCGATTATTTCACCACGCGCGTCGAAGCGGAGAACGTCAAGGCGAAATGCGAAAACGGAACGTGCAAAGTGATTTCCGTAAATTCAAATCGGAAAAAGGAAAACCGTCCTTTGCTGTTTTCGCTCACGTCATTACAGGTCGAAGCGAATGACAAGCTGGGCTTTTCGGCGGCTACAACCCTTATCGTTATGCAGTCGCTTTATGAAAAAAAGCTGCTTACTTACCCGCGCACCGACAGCAATTACTTGACGGAGGATATGGCTTCGATTTTGACGGAACGCGTAGCGCAGCTTGCGATACTTGACGAGGATATAAATGAGCTTATGCCCTCGGAACTCAACATCGACAGCCGTATCATCAACAATGACAAGGTGTCCGACCACCACGCGATTATTCCGACGGAATACATCGGCGGCGCGGCGAACGCGGAACTCTCGAAAGACGAGAAAGCAATTCTGGAAATGGTTATAACGCGCTTTCTTGCCGCACTTTCGCCGCAGTATGAGTATTCCGAAACGGAGTGCGTTTTTGAAGTCGAGGGCGAACATTTCAAGCTGAAAACCAAACAGCCGATAAATCTCGGTTGGAAAAAATTCTACATTGACAGCGAAGTCAACGAGCCTGAAATCACATTCAACGAGGGGGATACCTTTACGGCGAGGAACATTAAAATAGCCGAATGTGAAACACAGCCGCCGAAGCGCTTCACGGAAAGTACGCTCCTAAAGGCTATGGAGAATATTGACCGCAGAATTGAGGACAAAGAGTTGTCGGAGTATGTTTCCGAGCGCGGCTTGGGTACTCCCGCGACAAGAGCGGCGATAATCGAGCGAATTATCAAGGTCGGCTATGTGGAACGCAAGGGCAAAACTCTTGTTTCCACCGATAAGGGCAAAAAGGTTATTTCCCTGCTCCCCGATGAAGTAAAGAGCGTGGAAATGACCGCCGCTATGGAGCTGCAATTATCCGCGATAGAAAACGGCACGGCAAACGCGGACGATATTGTGAGCGGAATTACCGCGAAAATCCGTTCCGTTATAGCACTTGAAAACGGCAAGCGGCACACTTCCCTTGCGCCGCCTCGTGAGCCGCTTGGGAAATGCCCGAAATGCGGAGGTAACGTTTTCAAGTTCACAAAGGACGGAAAGACGGTTTTCTACTGTGAAAACTCGCCGAAAACGTGTTTTTTCCGAATTTACGAGGACGATTATTTCTTCACAAGCAAGGGAAAAAAGCTGACCGAGGGCATTATGAAAACGCTTTTGACGCGTGGCAAAGCCAAAATAAGCGCCTTTAAGTCGGAGAAAACAGGCAAAACCTACGACGCGGCGGTTTCATTTAAGGACTGCACAGACAAGAACGGACAAAAGCGCGTCGGCTTTGCAATGGAGTTTGACAACAAGCCTAAAAAACAGTAAAGGGGTGTTAAATTTTGTATTTCTTTCGTATAAAGATTTCAAGCTTCGATGACGAGGAAAAGACGCTGTTTGTCATTCCCGAACAGAACGCGGACGAGAAAGGCGTTCCCTTTGACGAGAAGCTGCTGACGCAGACCGCCGAGTATAAGCAGTTTGTCAAGGACACCGCGACGAATATGGTTGACGGCGAATACACGCAGTATCAGACGGAAACGGTGTTCGATACGATTGACGAACAGCAGTTCGCGCAGCTTGAAGCCGAGGGGAAATTAACGACCGTGGACAGCAACACTTTTTCCGTTTCCACGGGTATCAAACCCGCTAAAAAGGGCGGCGGCACGTTGGATTTTAAGACGATTGCAATTATCGCGGCTATCGCGGTCGCGGGTTTGGCTCTGCTCATCTTCTCGTTTGCCCGCGGCGGTGCTTCCGGCGAAACATCAACGGATATGAGCGAGAGTTCGGAAACGGTCGAAAGCACCACATCGGAAACAAGCACGACCGAACCCGAAACGAGTGAAACATCATCAACGGATGGCAGTTCCGTGACCGAGAGCAGCACGGAGAGTTCGGGATTTGTTGACGAGCCGCCCGAAAGTACGGTATCAGAGCCGTCCGACAACACAACGACCGATGAGAACGGCTACACAAACGTCGGATACAGACCGACAACAAACGCGTCAAGCGGCGGTCAAAGCGGCGTGTATCAAATCTCGTTCAACGCGAACAGCGGCGAGGGCGCGATTGACGGTATCTCGGCAGAAGCGGGGCAATACGTTACCTTGCCGAGCGCGGCAGAAGCAAGCAAATACATTTCCAAAAAGGGGTACAGGCTGATTGGATTTTCCGACAATACGGAGATTTCATATCCGCTGTACCACTACAAAATGCCGTGTGAAAACGTAACGATGTTTGCCGTATGGGGGCCTGATACGTTCACGGTAACGTACAACTCAAACGGCGGCACGGGACAGGTTTCAAGAGCGGAGGTCAAGTACGGCGATAGCGTTCCGCTCCCGACAGATATTCCCGTTTACAAGGACGGACTTTTCCTTACGGGCTGGTCGCAGTCCGAGAGTGCTAAAACAGCACTAAAGACGCTTACAATGCCCGCTGAAAACCTCACGTTGTATGCCGTGTGGAGCAAAAAGCCGCCTATGGCGAAAATCAGTCTGCACTATGATGATAAAGTGCAAGTTGTTGAAAAGGAGATCGGCTCGGACGTTGATATGCTTGACAGCTTTGGAGTATTCAAGGATGGTTATTCCGTTGAGGGTTGGTACTTGGAAAACTCGCCCGTGCGAATTGAAAAGCTGCATATCACCGAGGACTGCCACGTTTACGCCAAATGGCAGACAGCGCAGTACATCACGGTAACAATTGACCGAAGCTATTTGAACCAAAGCGCGGAAACGTACAAAATCCCGCTTGATATGACGGGCTCGGCTACTCTGAAATTACCCGTTGTTGACGATAAAAATGATATTTACAATCACGTTGCGGGCTGTACCTACGGCTATTCCGACAAAAAGCAGACGGGTGAATTTGGCACTATCAAATATTATGGCGAAACTGAGTGCGAGTTTACAAAGGACACCACGCTTTACAGAGTGCTTAACGAGTACGGCGGCGGTGCGGGAACACGCGAAAACCCGTACATAATCAGTCATTACGACCAACTGATACGGCTTTCGGAACAAAAGGCAAGCGGTTATTTCAAGCAGACGGTGGATATTAAATTCCCCTCGGACGCAAAGCGCAAGCCGATTGACACCAAAAAACTCTCTCGCGGTTACACGGATAAATCCTACGATTTCTTTGTCTATGACGGGCAGGGATTTTCAATCAAGGGCTTGTCCGGCGAGGGCGGTCTGTTCGGCACGATAGCGGGAAGTACGATTGAAAATGTGGTCATTGACGGAGCGAACATCAAGACGGGAGAATATGAAAACGTCGGTATCCTTTGCAATGATGTGACGTCATATTCATTCAAGTCGCAGGACGGCGAAGCAAGCTACTCTATGGGCAACAGCGTGATACGCTATTGCACCGTCAAGAACAGCAAAATCGAAAACGAAAAAGCCGTAAACATCGGCGGCTTGGTCGGGTATGGCGGTAATATCTCCTATTGCCGCGCCGAACAGGTCAATATAAGCGACGGTGAAAATGTGGGCGGCATTGTCGGAAACGCTTGTATCGTCAAAGGCTCTCTCGCAAACGGTATAGCAACAAGCGGAAAAATCAAATCCGCGGGCGGCATTGCGGGAACGGCTTACGGCGCGGAGATTTTTGACAACGGCGATAAATCCTACAATTCGGGCGGCTCAATCATAGGCTGCGGAGTTCGCACATTCACCGCCACAGCGGAAAACAGCGGCGGTATTGTCGGAACGGCAACGGCTGATACAAGCTCTGCTTACATCAAGTCGTGCTACGTTGCAAATGTGTATCTGAACGGCAGGAATAACGGCGGTATCGCGGGCGCGGACGGCGAATACGGCGGTCACAGAATTGCTTATTGTCTTGTTGACAACGCGAACGGATACGCGGTAATCGGCGCAAAAAGGCGGTCGGTCGGCAAAACTATGGTGCTGTCAGTTCCCGCCGACAGCGGCTTAACGGTTGACGGAGTGCTTTCCGTACTCAATGCCGCGGGGAGCGGTTTTGATAATTGGGAGCGTTCCGAAAGTAAAAACAACGGGTATCCTTATCCGTCAAAGATAACATTTTAACAGGAGGGCAAAATCTATGGAAAAGACAAATTATGAGTGGCTTGTGAGCAAGCTCCGTGAAGCGGAACGGGAGCGCGATGAGGCTATCGAATACGCGAAAATGGCAGAGCTTGACAATCTCCGCTTGCGTATCAAGCTGCGGTCAATCAGCGATTATGCGGGGGACGAGCCGAACATCGAGGACTTGTTATCCGAAGATGAGGGCGATTGTCCTTGTATTCCCGAAGAAAAGACGGACAAAAGCGGAATTCCTTTCGCGTAATTCAAGGAGGAAGTATGCCTGATAATTTAACGCACGGAAAAGTGTGCGATTTTGATTTCTACGTCGTGAATTTCAACGGCGGTAAAGCAAAGCTGCCGACGGATACGCCCGACAAATTCCACTTGTCGCTTCACGAGGCGTTGGACGAATTTAAACGACAGTGCGCGGCTAATCCCACGAATTACACGACCGCAGTCGGTGTTGACTTTACCGTACACGAAGAAAACCGCGACTTAAACGCGGGTTATCCCGTCGGCTCAATCGACTTCGCGCATTTCAAGGACGGAAAGCTGAAAATTCTTGACGATTACGAGCAGGATAGGGTCATTCAGAAAGAATATTCGCTTAAACTGAACACGGTAAACCTCATAAAGCGCGAAACAGCGGATTTAATGCCGAAAATCCCGTTTTACGACAAGTCGGTCGATTACGCAAAGGAGAACGGCGAGTTGGATAAATGGCGCGAAAGTATGTGGGAAAACAGACGCTGCGCCAAAGAAATCGAAAACCTTATCGCGGAGTTTCACAACGGAACTTATCTTGCTTCTGACAGCGTAATCGAGGGCGCTTTAAAGCAGTTTTCCGAGGAACGCGTAACATTGGTACTCGCAAGCACAGTCCAAAACAAAAGCTGGGACGGTCGGTTTTCGCCATCCAACAAGGATTGGGCGGCGGGTATCGACATTCCCGACAACGGGAAAGGTCACGAAATTCAATCAAACGCTCATCCCGCCTTGCTCGATGGCGTGATAAGCAGCTATCGCAAGCATTTGATTGAATTGGAGAAAAATCTTGCCGAAAATACGGCGGAACGAACACAAGGAGGTACTTCTATGGCAGAACATAACACGACATTCGAGGTGTCAAGTATGACGCAGCTTGAAAACGCGGGAAACGTCAAGGCTCTCGCAAACGTGATAATCAACGGTGAAATTGCCGTAAACGGCGTAAAGGTCGTTGAGGGCAAGGAAGGACTTTTCACCGCTATGCCGAACAAGAAAATCGGCAGTGAGTATGTGGACACCGTTCACACGACCACAACAGAAGCCTACAATCAGCTTAACGAAGCGGTTGTAAGCACCTATGAGCAGTTGGCGTTATCGGGCGAAAAGACAATCAAGAATGATTTGGGGCTTGATAAGACAAAACCCGTTTCCTCACAGCTTGAGGTATCGCTCCACGCGGTCAAAGGCTCATCAAGCGTGGTCGCGGCGGGACAGGTCAAGATTGACGATTGCTTTGTTATCAAGGACGTAAAGGTCATTAAGCCCGCCGAGAAGCCCGAATTTGCGTCAATGCCCTCTTACCAAAATCAGAACGGCAAGTATGTTGACATTGCAAATCCGATTACAACCGCAATGCACGAAAAGATGAACGAAGCGGTTTTAGACAAATTCAAGACTATGGAGCAGGTGCAGTACCGCGGGGTCAAATATGCGGAACTCGGCGATAAAAGCGAGATTGCCGCGCTCCCGAAGCAGAACAACAAGTACGCCGAGAAGCTGATGAACGAACTCGACAAGGCGGGAGTGGTCTATCAGGCGCGTATCGGTTCTAACAGCGGCACAACGATTTCTGTAAACGCCGCCGACAAGCCGAAGCTCGATAACATTCACAAGGAGCTGCAAAAGGCGCTCAATCCCGAACAGCCCAAGCAGGAGAACAAGCCGCCGAAGCACGGCAGACATTAAATCCTTTTGCGCACAGATGTTTTAAGCGGAGAGCCTGTAAACTCTCCGCTTTTTCTTTTTAGGGGGTGTTCCTGACATAAATAACAAATTCCGTAAGCGGAAATTGGCTAAATCGCTATATTTTCGTGTGGACGGAAAACAGCTTGACTTTTGTGATTTAATGTGTTAAAATACAGTTAAAGGAGGAAACCACGAATGGCACGAATTGACAGGGTGCGCGAAAACTATGAGGACGTTACGGAGCGACTTTTCAGCGACAAGGCGGCGTTTGAGGACTATCTGAAATTCGCGGGGAGGTTTTTCAAGCTGCCCTCGGCGCAGAGTATGATAATCTACGGCACAAATCCCAAAGCGACAATGGTAGCGGATTTCGATACTTGGAAGAAGTTTAACAGGCACGTCAAGCGAGGGACGAACTCGATTGCGGTTCTCGACAACGGCGGCTTAAAACACTATTTCGACATCTCGCAGACGAACGGATCTAAAACGCCGTATCAATGGACGCTCGGCAAGGATACGGCGAACGCGCTCATTGATGAGGTCTATGAGCAAAGCGGTATGTGTTTCAAATCCTTTTCGGGGTGCGTAAATTATCTCGGAGCGGAACAGGCGCGGGAAACCGCGGAGAACGTAATGAATACGCTGAATGTTTCCGAGGAAAACCGTGCGGCTTTTGAGAAATCCTACGTTTCTATGACGCAGTATCTTATAGCGGCAAGGTGTGAGTTAGGCGGTAATTTCAAGTACAACGGCAATCTTGATTTGTCCGCGCTCGATATGCTTCACAGCAAAGCGGAAAAGGAGCGGTTGTGCGAGTTTGTACAATTAGCGGGAAAATCGGTGCTGTTGTCGCTTGAAAAATCAATAAACAATATTGTTATGCAGGAAAGGACGGTAGATTATGGCAGAAGTAAAGCAGATATGGTGCGAGGAGGACAAGAAGTTCTATCCCGAAACCAAGACGGAGAACGGCAGGAGGTACAAGCTCGACCCGACAACGTTCGTGTATCTGGAGCAGATGGAACTCGGTCTGACGGAGGAAGAACAGGAACTGATGAACGAGCCGATAGGACAATGGGGCGAGAAGTGGCGCAAGCTAATGGAGGAAATGCACCCCGAACAGATACCGTCGCTTCAAGGACGACTGCTGTGGGAACTGATACCCCGACAGATAGACCGCGAAGCGTGGGAGCTGCGGCAGACGCTCAAAACGCAGTACGCGAAGAAATACCCTCGACCGACCGAGTGGGGCGAGTTGAGAACGTGGGAGAACACGTTCGGTCTGACAGCGGACAGAGAGATAATGGAAACGGTAGTGCTGGGTCACATCGAATAAACGAAAACCGAAGTGCTACATATAGTACCGAGAATACAGAGCAGACAGCGGAGGAAAAATCCCCCGCTGTTTCTTTTTCCGAAAACGACTTATCCGAAATTGCCGATATAGCACGGAGCAATGATATGTTGGGGATAACCGATGACATTCTCGCGCTTGACACGGCGGTAAAGGACAGCGGAAGTGACGTATTCGTTGAGGATTACCTTGAAGAGCATACCTCGAATAAGCGCGTCCGTATTATGAATATGCTCACGGCGCAGGACTACAAGCCGTTGCGGGATTATCTCGGCGCGGTATTTCGTGAAGCGTATGAAAATCACGAAATGCTTGACGAGGGAACAAAAGCGCAGGAAATCCTTGAACGGATTGACGCGTTAGGCAAGTCGGTAATCAAGGATACGCCCTATGTCACGGTCAAGCCGTTCAGCGAGGTGAATTTTGAGAAAATCGCTCTTGACGAAAACAGGCGGTACACCATTCCCGAATTTAACGCGGCACTTGCCGAAGCTGACAGACTTTACACAGCCGCCGATGAATACGAGAACAGAATTGATACGTTCACCGTTTCGCTCCACATAGGCGGCAAAACGGCGCATTACAGCGTTTTGCTCGGTGCGGAATACGGTTTTTTGAGCGCGATTATGAACTCAACCGACCTTGTAAACCCAAGCAATATTGACATTACCCCCGCCGAAAAGGAGTTTGTTGCCGATATAGAGAAAGCCGCCGTGCTTACGGAAAGACGAAACAGCACAATTCATTTCGGTTTGCTCGGAAACGGTATCACCTGTTACGATGTTTCCCGAACGGTTGGCGGCGATTATCCCACGGTAGCGCACATCTCGAACGAGGGCAACATCAAGTATTATGATGAGAATTTGTCCGCGGACGATAAGCGGCTTATCGAGGAACAGGCGGCACGGCAAAAGCGGGAGTTCACCGAAAATTGGAGCAAGCTGCCGATTGAAACACGCTATGAGAGGCTTTTGGACGAGGCGGGAGTACACCTGACGGACATCACAAGCAACAAGCGCAGCAACGGCTTATCAATGGTGGAAACGGTCGCGAAATACGAGCATAGCGTGATTTTCAAGGACGAGCCTTTCCCTGTTGAAAAGCCGAACCGTATAAAAGACGAGGACACGATTTTCGACTGGAGCAAGTATGTCGCGCTCGGAGCGCACAGCAGCTATGACCGAATTATCTACGAAAAAAACGAGAATATCGACACAAACGTGAAGATTTCTCTGTCCCCAAAAGCGGAGGATTTGTCGGACTATGCGCTTGAAATCGGCATAAAACCGTGTACCCAAGGCAATCAGCTTTATTATACAATAAGATACGATTTGCGCAATGAAAAGACGGACGAGATAACCGAAGTCAGTGCAATTTGTGTCGATACGGACGGCGTGATGATTGCGGGACATTTTGAGCGTTTGCCCGCTTATGAAAAGTTCCGTGCTATGGTCGAGCGAGGTGCGGTAAAGGTGATTGAGAAAATCCGCGAAAATGCGCGGAAACGCTCTCCCGAAGAAATCTACAAGGGAATGAGCGATGTTGACCGCACGTTTTTTGACGCGAACGCTTACGCGGATATTCTGTATATCGAGGGTCTTGTGAAAAATGCACACGCGAACAAACCCGCCGAACAGATACGGCTTGATGACAGAGAAAAGATGTACGCGGAGCGTTTCGGCACGACACACGATGAGTTCCGCGCTCTTATTCGGTATCACGAAGCCGAGTTAGCGAAGCAAACGATAACGGTAAGCCCCGATGATTTACGGGTCGGAGATTATGTGCGCGGCTACGGCGCAATATGGAGAATTACCGCCATTGACGGAGATTTTTCGATAGCCTTTGAGAATACGGACAAAACCGACATCCGCTCCGTACAGTCGATTATCGGGCATTGGAAAGAAAACTTTGTAAAGCAGGGCTATGAATATGTTTCGTCCGACGAAATCAAGCGAACGGTTGATACTGTCACCGAACCCGTTGTTGAGGAAGATAACGACGAGGAATTTGAGGAAATCCCCGATGAGCCGACGAACGATTACGATTACGGTGAGCAATTGAGCTTATTCGGCGAGCCTATGCACGAGGTCGAAGTCCCCGAAAAAACCATAATCGGCGGCGTTGACATTGAAGAAGCATTGAAGCGCGAATTGATACAGCACGGCACGGGCTTTGTTGATGGCAAATTCCGCGTGGAGCAGTTCTACCTTGAACACAAGGGCGATACCAAGAGTTTTGCTAAATTCTTGTCGGACGCTTACGGTATCGGTGGGCACAGCGGCGAGGGGAAAATACTCGGCGTTGACCACAATATGTTTGGCGTTCGCGGAATTGTTATGCGCATTGCGCTCGATAACGGAGAGGAAACGCGCGTTTCTTGGAATTGGAACAAGGTCGCAAACCGTATAGCAACGCTGATTGATAAGCAGGAGTATATCACACAGCGCGATATTGACGAGCGTATCAGCCGCGCAAAACGCGAAATGGCGCACAACGGCGAGGACAGCGATGAATACAAAAGAGCTGCGGATATTCTCGACAATTACGGGCTTCTCCCCGCAAAGGAGGACGTTCAGCGTGTACAGCCGAGCGAAATCAAGGCGGGCGACAGCTTTATGTATCACGGCAACGTCGTAACGGTCACGAACGATAAGGGCATTTATCCCGATGATATAGTCATTACCCGCGAGGACAAGGTGGGCGGCGTGGCTTTTGCGGTGACGGAGAATGTGAATATCGAAAGATTTCTCCGTGAAGCAAAGCGTATCACGACCGAAAGAAACGAGCCTGAGCAGACGGAGGAACAAGCCGTTAAACAGGAGCGCACGGAAACTGCCGCTCCCGAACGGACGGAAGAGCCGCCCGTTGATATAAAAAATCTCGCACAGCTTAAACGCGCACTTACGGTCGGCGCGGAATTTGAAATTACATCATATATTCGCGGCGATGTTGTTAATCAATGGCGGCGGGTAAAAGAAGCGGATACGGTGGCGATTTACAGTATTCGTCCCGACGCTCCCGATGATGAAAAAACCACGTTGGCAAATCACGGGCGCGGTTCGTATCTGCCTTGGGAGAAAGCGTCCGATTGGGGATTTGCAAACGGAGTTTGTACCGCCTATCGCAAAGGAACGGAGCATACCGAGGAAAACAGGCTGCTTTCAATCAAGGTAAGACCGCCTGTTCACAAGCAGGAGCGCGGCGAAGAAAAACAGCAGACCGCCGAGATTACAAATCCGCTTATCAAGGAATTGGCGAAAACCTTTCCCGCGGATACCGCCGAACGGCTTTACAACGCCTTTGAGGGCGCGAAAATGGCTGATTGGCAAAGCAATCAAGCGAAAATAAACCGCGTTAAACGCGCTCTCTATGACATTCTCAGAAACGAGGAACAAACGGAGAGCGCGTTTTCCGTTTTATCGTCGGGAGAAATGCCGAAGCTGAAAGACATCGTTATCGACCTCTCGCCGAGAACCAACAGCTATGAGCGCGAGGAAATTCCCGAACAGGCGCGGGACGGGGATATGTCCGATAAATTGAACAAGATTGCACAAACGGCGAATGATAAAATCGACTATACCATTACGGATGAGCATTTGGGCGAGGGCGGCACAAAAGAGAAATTTGCGGCAAATATCGCGGCGATTAAAACGTTGAAACGCATAGAAAGCCGTAATCTTCACCTTGCCGCGGATATGTTCAGAGCGCACAATGCCGAACCCGATGAGCAGAAAATTCTCGCGGGCTATGTCGGTTGGGGCGGCTTGTCACAGGCGTTCGACCCGAATAACAAGGCTTGGGCGAAAGAATATCAACGGTTAAAGGAGCTGCTCACCGATGAGGAATACGCGGCGGCGAAAGGCTCTACGCTGAACGCGCACTACACCACGCCTACGGTAATTAACGCGATTTACAAGGGCTTACAGAACCTCGGATTTGAGGGCGGCAATATTCTGGAGCCTGCTATGGGAGTAGGCAACTTTTTCGGCGCAATGCCCGAAGAAATCCGAAAAAACAGTCATTTGAGCGGTGTGGAACTCGACAGCATAACGGGACGCATTGCACAGCAGCTTTACCAAAATGCGGACGTACAGGTCAAGGGCTTTGAGAAAACCGACTTTTCCGACAACTTCTTCGACGCGGCGGTCGGAAACGTGCCGTTCGGCTCTTACCCCGTGTCGGACAAACGCTATAACCGAGAAAATTTCTTTATTCACGACTATTTTCTCGCAAAGACGCTCGACAAACTTGCCCCCTGCGGTGTTGCCGCGCTTATAACCACAAAAGGCACTCTTGACAAGGAAAATCCAAAGGTGCGGGAGTATCTGGCAAAACGCGCCGATTTAATAGGCGCAATCCGTCTGCCTAATACGGCGTTTAAGGCTAACGCGGGAACGGAGGTCACGACAGATATTCTGTTCTTGCAGAAACGCGAAAAAATGGCGGTGGAAATGCCCGATTGGTGCTACATCGCACAGGATAACAACGGTGTTCCCGTTAATCAGTATTTCCTCGACCACCCAGAAATGGTACTCGGTACGATGAAACAGGGGTTGGAGTTCTCGCTGTACGGAAACCCGAACGAAACCGCTTGTGTGCCTATCGAGGGCGCGGATTTAAAGCAGCAGCTTGAAGCGGCGGTCGCAAATCTGAAAACAAACAACGCTATTCGCAAGCACAGTGAACAGCGAAAAGCCGAGGCGGGAGTTATCGCCGCGACAGAGGACGTGCGAAATTTCACGTTTGCGGAGGTGGACGGCAAGATGTACTTCCGCGAAAACAACATAATGACCGAAGCCGCCGACAAGAACGGGAACGCGCTTACGGGAAAATCGCTTGACAGAATACGCGCGCTGAACGAGCTGCGGCAGACGTTCCGCACGATACTTACGGCGCAGGAGAACAACTGCTCGGACGCGCAGTTAGAAACGTATCAGAAGATACTTAACGCGCAGTATGACGCACTTGTGAAGAAATACGGCTACATCAACGACCGCGCAAACTATCAGGCGTTCTCAAAGGACGATGATTACAACTCGCTGTGCGCCCTTGAAATTATCAACGAGGAAACGCACGAGGTCACAAAATCCGCGTTCTTCAGCAAGCGAACGGTAAAGCACGTCACGGAGATAACGCACGTTGATACGCCGCAGGAGGCACTTTTCGTATCGGTTGATACGCTCGGCAAATTGGATATTCCGTATATGGCGAAGCTGTGTGGAAAGGAGCCTGACGAGGTTATAGACGCGCTTAAGGCAGACAATCTGATTTATCTCAACCCGAAAAAGGCAAATCCCGAAAAGCCGTATGAGGGTTGGGAAGAAGCGTCGGAATACCTTTCGGGGAACGTTCGTGTTAAACTCCGTGCCGCCGAACGCGCTGCGGAGGGCAATCCCGATTTGCAGAGAAACGTTGACGCGCTTAAGGCGGTTATTCCGCAGAAGCTCGAAGCGGGCGATATTACGGCTCGTATCGGCGTTCACTGGGTAGATGTGGAGGACTATCAGAAATTCCTCCAAGAATACGCAAAGGCACATTTTACTTATGGAGAGCCGCTGCGCCGCGCCTACAACGGCGAATACAAAATCCCGTTTAAGGGGCGCGACTATTCAAAGGCGGCAACGGAGATTTTCGGCACAAAGCGAATGAACTCGCTTGAAATCTTTGAAAACCTCCTCAACAACCGTGATGTGGTCGTTAAGGACAAGAAAATTGACCCCGACGGCAAAGAGCATTACGAAATCAACAAAAAGGAAACGGAGTTAGCGCAGGACAAGGCTTCAAAGATGAAAGAAGCGTTTAAGCGTTGGCTGTGGGAAGAACCCGAACGGCGCGAAAAATACGTTACCCGCTACAACGAACTCTTTAATTGTATCGTCGGGCGCAAATATGACGGGTCGCACCAGACGTTTCCGGGGATGTCACCGTCCATATCGCTCAAACCTCATCAGCTTGACGCGGTCGCAAGAGCGAAATTCGGCGGCAATACGCTGTTGGCACACTGCGTGGGCGCGGGAAAGTCCTTTGAAATGGTAGCCGCGACTATGGAGAAAAAGCGGCTCGGACTTATCAACAAGGCTTGCGTGGTAGTTCCAAAGGCACTTGTCGGACAAATGGCAAGCGAGTGGCTGCGGCTCTATCCACAGGCGAAAATCCTTACCGCAACGGAAAAGGATTTTGACAAAGACCACCGTCAGAAATTTATCGGACGCTGCTGTACGGGCGATTATGACGCGGTTGTAATGTCATATGAGCAATTTGAGAAAATCCCGATGTCCTTTGAGTACCGCCGCGACTTTATACAGCGTGAAATAAACACGCTCACATCGGGTATTGATGATTTAAAATCTAATGGCGGGAGAAATGAGAACAGCGGTTCTATCAAGGATATGGAGCGCGTCAAAAAACGGCTTGAAGCAAGGCTCGAAAAGCTGATTGAGGACAACGGAAAAACCAAGGATACCTCTCTCAACTTTGAGCAGTTGGGCTTTGACAGCATAGTCGTTGACGAAGCGCATAACTACAAGAACGGTCTTGTTGTCACCAAAATGCAGAGAGTGGCGGGAGTGCAGACTACGCCCGCGCAGAAGTCGGAGGATATTCTGATGAAAACGCAGTACCTCAACGAAAATTACGGTGAGCGCAACTTGTTATTCGCCACGGGAACGCCTGTCTCGAACTCGATGTCGGAACTCTACATTATGCAAAGGTATCTGCGTCCGTCACTCTTGGCACAGGCGGGTTTGCAAACCTTTGACGATTGGGCAAGCACATTTGGCGAGGTCGTTTCCAAAGCGGAGATGAAGCCCGCGGGCAACGGTTATCGGACAAAGAAGCGTTTCGCCAAATTCAACAATCTGCCCGAACTTATGGCGATGTACAAGGAGTTTGCGGATATGCGCACGGCGGATATGCTTAACTTGCCCGTACCGAAAATCAAGGGCGGCAAGCCCGAAACCATTGTAGCCGAACCGAACGATTTCCAAAAAGCATATATGAAAGTGCTTGCGGAACGGTCGGAGCAAGTTCATAGCGGTGCGGTTGACGCAACAAAGGACAATATGCTCAAGATTACGGGCGAAGCACGTTTGCTCGGTCTTGATGTGCGCTGCCTGAACCCCGAAGCACCGAATTATCCCGACAGCAAGGTAAATCTGCTCGTTCAAAAGGTTATGGAAATCTACACGCAAACCACGCCGCAAAAGGGTGTGCAAGCGATTTTCTGCGATATTGCCGTTCACGGTGATAACGAAACGGAGGAACTTTCCGAAGGTAATGAGCAGAAAAGCAAAAAGCCTAAAGCCGAAAAATCGGAGGACGGAAAATTTTCTGTCTACAACTACATCAAGGCAGAATTGATACGGAGAGGAATTCCCGCCGATGAGATATGTTTCGCGGGTGACGCTGATACGGTCAAGAAGCAAAACGAAATGAAAGCACAACTCCGTTCGGGAACAAAACGTATCGTGCTTTCGTCCACGTCAAAACTTGGAACGGGCGCGAACATTCAGAATAAGCTGGTCGCGCTCCACAACTTGGATATTCCTTGGAAGCCGTCCGATTTGGAGCGTGCGCCCGTAAAGGCGGTATCATAAATCTGCCGACAGCAAGGCAGCAGACAAGTGTCATAACATTGACTCAAGGAGGTGAAATCAGTCAATGTGTCTGTCATCATCCGGTTGACCTGTGAGGGAA
>Ga0209064_1002448_pt1 | contig 20591 bp, 23 predicted proteins | sample Inofromicrocosms_FD_187498 | JGI IMG/M metagenome (GOLD analysis project Ga0209064, IMG submission 187498) | Mouse cecum microbial communities from Vienna, Austria - Inoculum for glucosamine and mucus D2O microcosms (SPAdes) (version 2) | ecosystem: Host-associated > Mammals > Digestive system >... | reverse complement strand
CTTATGCAAAAACATTGTTATGGAGAATGAAATTACAGGTTTTCATGCGGCTCAGAGGTTTATAGAGCCGCAAAATCACCAAAGATTTGTTAGTACACCCTCTGACCAGAATGTACCCATGTGTTCCTGACAGGATCAGTTCTCCTTCTGATTTCACACCCAGACCGGATTTTACCAGCCCCATCCGGGTGCCGTCCTTATATTGGAAACTGGTTTTGGTAAAAAGATCAATTCCGCATGCATTGCGCTGCACAGCAAAGTGTATGTTTTCATAATCACAACCGGCTATTTTCAGTACGGCAAAACAGCCGTAGGTTCCAAGCTCTGTCATGCTGCCGCCAAATTCTCTGTCTGCCAGTTCACGCATCCCCGGATCAGCAAGCTTAGTAAAGCATGCTTCTACATCCCTGATCTCACCAATCCGTTTTTCCTTTATCAGCTTCAACAGGGCCTGGAATCCCGGGCAATACGCTGTTTTTACCGCTTCCATGAGAATCAGGTGCCTTTCCTCAGCAAGTAAAAATAATTCTTCCGCTTCCTGTTTTTTCAGAACCATCGGTTTTTCGCACAGCACATGCTTTCCGTGGTTTAAAAGCCATCTGATATAAGCGCCATGAAAAGCAGTTGGCGATGCGATGTACGCGGCATCGATCTGTTTTATAAATTCGTCCCGGTCATCTGTCCCTGTCTGCAGTCCATAGTCAGACGCATAGGCCTGTGCACTGTTCTGATGGGGATTATAGACCGCATTCAGTCTGACATCCAGCCCCTGCCATCCATCCCGGGCAAAACGCCGCGCAATTCTTCCTGTCCCGATGATTCCCAAACGAACGCTCATACGGATTCCCTTTTCAGTCTTTTAAGGATAAACATTTCCGTTATTTCTGACATGGCCATGATCTCATTCTGGGTAAGCAGATACTTATTTTTGCCGATTTTATTAATCTGGGCTGCAAATTCGCCCATTTCATACCGAAGTCCATCCCCCTGGAACTTGGGTTCAAATATCTCCACTTTATTGGGATCTTCATAACGTAGCTTATATTTTTTTGTGAGCCACCATGGCGATTCTGCCAGAATATAGCCCGTGCTTCCAGATATCACCAATTGGCCTTCTGTTTTTACACCTACACCGCATTTCGCCGTGGCCATTCCCTGGTCGTAAACCAGGTCAATCTTTGTATACAGATCCAGTCCGTCGTCTCTGTAAATACTGTGAAACTTTACTTCTTTATAATCAGTCCCAAAAAGCTTGAAGATTGGGAGCAGGGTGTAGGCTGCATATTCCAGAAACGCGCCGCCATATCTGGCGTCCGTACATTCCCTTGCGTGAGGATCGGCCAGCCGGGTGAAGCATGCTTCAATATCCCGTATCTCTCCGATCTGTCCGCTCCGCGCAGTATTGATCAATTGCTGAAATCCCGGACAGTACGCGGTCTTAATCCCTTCCAAAATAACCACATCATGTTTTTCCGCCTGCAGAAAAAGCTCCGAGGCATCCTGCTTGTTTAAGGCAATCGGATTTTCGCATAAAACATGCTTTCCGGCATTTACTGCTTTTCTGGCATATTCGTAATGGGTTTCATTTGGGGACGCAATATATACAGCATCAATCCCTTTTAGAAATTTTTCATAATCGTCTGTCCATACCGGGAGGCCATGTTTTTTTCCAAATGAGCTTCCGCTGCCTGATTCTGGATTAAATGCCCGGATGATATTCAGTCCGGATACATATTTTTCCTCAGCCATAAATCTTGCGGCAATTCTTCCGGTTCCAACAATCCCAACCTTTACAATCTGAAAGTGGCTGGTGCGGAGCAGTGTGGAAGAAATATCCGGTGTCCTCTCCAGATAGATGACTTTGCAGAGTGTATTCAGATAATCAAAGGTTCCAACCCAGTCACTTCCGACCGTAAAGATATCAATATCATGCTTTTGGATATCCTCGATTTTCTGGCCTGCATGATCTTCAATGATGATCTCATCCGCCAATCCTGTTTTGCGCACATTTTCAATACGCTCCAGACAGGAATCCACTACATTGATTTTTCCCCGTGCTTCATCAAAATGCTCTGTGGTCACCCCAACAATCAGATAGTCACCCAGCTTTTTGGCCCGTTCCAGCAGGTTCACATGCCCCTGGTGGAACAGATCAAATGTCCCATAGGTAATTACTTTTGTCATGGCGATATCTCCGTTGTTTCTATGGAATCGTTACATTTTGCTGTTATCTCTGGCGCTGAATCTCCTTGTTCTGTTTCTTTTCCGATATCCATGGAGCGTATACTGAAAATTTTATCTTCCCAAGTTTTCCGTGTATATTCTCCAAAGTTTTCAACCAACGCATTGATGTATCTTTGCTTTATATCTTCGGAGCTTACGATCACCATATCTGCATTCCGGACACCTGGCGCAGTACAAAAGTCTAGTTCTTCCTGTTCCGCCATTAAGACACTCTCATAAAGAAACGGCGGAATATATACCAGTGTTTCCACAACATTTTTGAGTTCCGGTGAATAGAATCTTGGATCTATACTGATTTCAGAATCAGTCTCATCATAAGGATTCTGAATAAAAACCGTATCCGGCCAGCGCTTCTGAAGATTGTAATTTTCATAATGAGTCACCTGGACATGGGACGGCATTTCGTCCCCCTCATAGTGGTATCTGATGAAATCACCGTCCAGGCCACGGTCATAGTATGGAATTGGAACCACATAGATATCACAGTCCTCATCACTTTGAGATGCCGACCAAAACCGCTCCATGGAATCCCACATGGACGCTTTATATGGCAGAAATACGACTTCCAACCGGTCAGGAATCTGTTCGTCAAGCAGTTTTCCGGCCTGTCTGATCTGTCCTGTAAGTTCTTTTATTAACTCATAGCGCTTCCCGGGATGCTTTAACACCTGGGTCATCTGATACAAACTTTCATGATATTCTTCCAGCTTATGAACAAGTTCCGTTCCTTCTCCATAAATCATTTCCAGCTCATTTCCCATCGTGATTGCCGTTTCCTGGCAATCAGCAAGAAGCTGCCGGATCCCGTCCTCGTTCATATGGTTTGCGGTCAGATTTGCTTTTAAAACAATGTTTGCTTTATCTAACAAGTTTATCATTGTGAGCATCTGCTTTCTCAATGCACGGCTCATATCACCCATCTCCTTATTTCATCCGGTTTATTGCTGAAAACAAGCAAGATAAACGGATTCCTTATTCAGCCATCTTACGCAGGACATGCTGGCGTATCCGCAGCAGCTCCAGATCATCAGGAAGAAGGGGGGAGAGCTGCATGATGACTGACATAGCCTGTATATATTGATTACTGTTTATCATGGTCCGCAGCGCTTCCTTCATCTGTTGCGCAAGCATTTGAAATTCATCCCCTGTATTTTGCGCCGGAGCTTCTGCCTTTGCCGATATCAGGCGGATAATTTCACGGATAGTTCCTGTCATTGTTGGATAGAATCGAAGCGCCTTGCGGAATAAACTCACGGCTTCCGTAAATTCTAAAAGTTCCATTTTCTCCAATGCCTCCCATACATAGAGGGCAAAGCGGCAATCTTTTGGGAGAAGGATACGCCTTTCTCTGCCGAACATTTCATCATGGTATTGGATCTGATAGAAACGTAAGACATATCCGCTGTATTCCTTCAAGGCAAGGAGCATGGCATCGCCTACAAGAAATCCCTGGATCAATTTTTTTTCATATAAAAGCTTTTTCAGCCAAAGACCATATATCGGGGCATCATGAACCAGCTTTTCCGCTGCATCCTTTAACTTTTCTGATTCTTCTGGAGAGACTAAATCCTGAAGCTTCTTTGCGCATTGTTTCCATTCTTCCAGGTCCATAACGCCTACAATCTCAGCGAGATCCATCTCCAGCAGGATTGCCTCCTTTACTGCCTGATTCTTCAGGTAAGCGGACTCAGTTGTTTCCACACACTGTACAAATAATTTCCTGCGCGCTTCCAATTCCAGGCCCTTCCCTTTACGGACCGCCGTCTGCAGCTGTTGATAGGGGGAAGCTGCTGGAATGTGTTTCAGGATCTCATCAAATGATTCACAGGAATCCTTCCAGCTGTCAAAAATAGAGTAGTACCGCTGCATCCAAGTTTCGTCTTTCCAGGGAAGCCGCTCCATGAAGCGAATCGCCTGCTTCATATCCCCCAGCTTTATGGCGGATTCCGTGCAGTTGATCCAGATCTGATACAGCTTGGAAGGCAGCTTTATGGACTCCTCTGTCAGATCACCATAAGTCTGCTGTCTCCACAATTCCGGATGCTCTTCCATATATATCAGGGTTTCTTCAAATTCTGCCCCGTAACGTAAAGTTTCCTCGTGAGCCTTGCGCCGGGTATAGATTGCAAGCAATGTCTCATAAATATTTAGACGAACCAACTCCCAGGGATGTTCCCGTTCCAAAATGAGAAGCGCTTCCTGCTCCGCTTTTTCATATTCTTTTTTTACACATAGAATGTACAGCAGGTTTGCCTGAAGCCATCCCTGGTAATATTTATCTTCATATTCCATGCAGAGTTCTCGTCCCTTCCGGCAATATTCCTCTGCTTTTTCATAATTTTTAACAATGATATATTCTTGTGTGATCTGAATATAATTTTTTGTATAGGAAGGGCATTCCTCAATATTGCGAAGCAGAAGAGGAATGTTTCGGAGTGGTTTTTCTGGTGTTCCATCTCCGGCATCCCTGATATATCCATAATGGTTTACATAGGAATTAAAGTATTTGCATGGCATGGTGCGGGGAACCAGCTCTTCATGGACCATATTCTGGAATGCCATTCCCGGTACGATACGGGCCATGCGGAATGCGTGATAATCGGTATACTGAATTCCGTCCCATTGTATATAATTCTTCTGTATATAGCAGGCGGAACCAAACCCCCGGTATTCCCCGGATAAAAAGAAATCCCGGATCTCCGTCACATCCTCAAACCATTCGTCATCGTCTATGTACATAAACCACTCGCCTTTTGCAGCCCATAGGCCTACATTTCTTGCCGCAGAAAAATTGTCGCACCATGTAAATGGAAGGACCTTGTCTGTATAGCGGCTGGCAATTTCTTTTACTTTTTCATCTGTCCCGGTAAACACGATGATCAGCTCGCTGGGAACCTGCATGAGCAGGGGACGCAGCGAATCCAGACATCTTTCCAGGGATGCAGCCCGGTTCGATGCGAGCAGGGAGATGCTGAGCTGTATATTCATAATGTCTTGCCCCCTTTACGTGTCAAGGCATGGAATTTCAGAAAAACAGGCGTTTTCTTTTATATACAGAAGCTATGCTGTATACAAAAGAAAGCGCCCATCCAGTGGACCGGCGCTCTCTGAAATTGTACCTGTAGTAATTACTGTAATAACTGGAGAACTCCCTGCGGTACCTGGTTTGCCTGTGCAAGCATTGCCTGGGAAGCCTGAACCAGGATGTTGTTCTTCGTGTAAGCCATCATTTCCTTCGCCATATCTACGTCACGAATACGGGACTCAGCTGCGGACAGGTTCTCATGCTGAACACCCAGGTTGTTGATGGTGTGCTCCAGACGGTTCTGCAATGCACCGAATGTGGAACGCATGGAAGAAATCTTATCAATCGCAGTATTGATTAAACTGATTGCATTACGAGCTGAGCTTGAGTTGCTAATACTCATTGTACCTGAAGCAATTCCGAGCGCAGTAGCACTTAATGCAGAGAAGCTAACCTTCAGCTGGTTATAGGTCGCCCCTGACTCACCAACATGAAGTGTAATTGATCCACCAGACTTAAACAGTGAAATTCCATTAAACTTGCTGGCTTTTCCGATTCTATCAATCTCGGAACGCAGCTGGTTGATCTCCTTCTGCATCTCGGAACGGTTGGTAGTAGAGTAGGTTCCGTTTGCAGACTGTGTAGCCAGTTCCACCATACGATTCAGCATGGAGTGAACTTCTGTCAGAGCGCCTTCTGCTGTCTGTACAAGAGAAACACCGTCTTCTGCGTTCTTTTTCGCCATATCAAGACCTGTGATCTGAGCGCGCATCTTTTCGGAAATAGCCAATCCAGCAGCGTCATCGCCTGCACGGTTGATCTTGTAACCAGATGACAGTTTCTCCAGGTTCTTTCCTACAGAAGAGTTGTTGTTGTATAAATTTCTGTGAGCATTTAATGCTGTGATATTATGTTGGATTCTCATGATTTTTCCTCCTTGAATTTGTTCCAGGGAAATCCTTTTCCCTGCATAATTATTTGCATTTTTTGAATATTTTTGCTGTCAAAAGAAGCGTTCGGCAGTCGAATATGTGTTCCCGTTCAGACGTGCCGGCGAACTGTCCAAGAAGGTACACCTTACTGGATTTTTCCCTTCTTTCCACGTTGTGTTTTCCTGAAAACAATGCTAAAATCATCTTAAGATACTGAGTCAATATGATTTAGATAGCCAAAGGCAAAAGAGTACGCCTGATTTTAAATTTTATGTATACAAGGAAAGGAACCGTGAATATGGGATTTTTTTTGAACAGCAAGGGCCCCTGTGCGGATTATCGTGAAATGATATCCGACTCGTATTTTGTTGATAAATCCATGTTGATTAAAGAACTGCTTCCCGCGCTGGGGAAAAAGAATCGATTTTTCTGTATAACAAGGCCGCGTCGTTTTGGGAAAAGCGTCATGGCAAATATGGTTGGGGCTTTTTTCGGAAAGTCTGTAGATTCCAGCGAGCTCTTTGATTTCCTGGCAATTGCAAAACACAAAAATTACAAGGAGCATCTAAACCAGCATAATGTGATCTATATTGATTTCAGTCGGATGCCGGAAAACTGTAATTCTTACCAAGCTTATATCAGTCGTATTCAGAGTGGTCTGAAAGAAGACCTGATACTGGAGTATCCGGAACTACCGCTGGATCCTGCAAAAGCTGTATGGGATAATCTGCAGATGATATTTGAAAAAAACGGACAGAAATTTATATTCGTCATAGATGAGTGGGATGCTATATTTCACAAATCATTTATCAAAGAAGAAGACAAAGAAAGATACCTTGAATTTCTAAGGAATTTGCTTAAGGGACAGATTTATGTTGAACTGGCTTACATGACCGGAGTCCTTCCAATCGCAAAATATTCCAGTGGTTCGGAGCTGAATATGTTTTTGGAATACGATATGGCGACCAGGAAAAAATTCAGCGAATACTTCGGATTTTTGGATGCGGAAGTTGATGAGCTGTTTGAAATATACAAACATGAAACAGAAAATCCTGAAATATCCAGAGCAGATCTGCGTATATGGTATGACGGTTACTGTACGGCAACCGGAAAAAGGCTGTACAACCCCCGTTCGGTCGTATGCGCGCTGACAGACAACGAGCTTTCCAATTATTGGACCAGTTCAGGTCCCTATGACGAGATTTTTTACTATATACGAAATAACATCAAAGATGTCAGGGATGATCTGGTACTGATGTCAGCAGGAGAGCATATCAAAATGATGCTGCAGGGATATGCTGCCATGGAGACAGAACTTGAAACAAAGAACCAGATCTACTCGGCAATGGTCGTGTATGGCCTCCTTACCTATGAATACGGCGCTGTTTTCATTCCCAACAAGGAGCTGATGGATAAGTACAATGAACTGCTTCTGACCAATGACAGACTTGGATATATCCACCGTTTGGCTAAAGATTCCGATAAAATGCTCTCTGCAACACTTGCCGGTGACACAGAAACCATGGCAGAGATCCTGAAATTTGCTCACGACACAGAAACTCCGATTCTCTCATACAATAGTGAGATCGAACTTGCAGCAGTGGTAAATCTGGTCTATCTGTCAGCCAGGGACAGATACCGTGTAGAACGTGAAGATAAAGCCGGCGAAGGCTTTGTAGATTTTATATTTTATCCGGAGCGGAGAAATGATATCGGCATTATTTTAGAGTTAAAAGTGGACAGTACACCAGAAGAGGCTCTCCGGCAGATCAGAAATAAGAACTATATCCTCCGTTTCAGGGGAAAGCTGGGAGAAATGCCAAAGTACAGTGGGAAGATACTGGCTGTAGGGATTAGTTATGATAGAAAGACAAAGGCGCATACATGTAAGATTGAGGTACTCAGAGAACCATTATAGATACGCATAGCAGAACCCGTTCTTACTGTATATAAATATATGATCCCAGCTGCTTTACTTAAATGCGTGGAATCGGCCTGCAATCTGTTATGGGCTAAAGGCGGCCCATAACAGACTGTCAGATACCTGACATTTAAATTCTCCTGACGGCCTCTTTTCTGCAGATGAAAATATTTAAAATACCCAGGGCATCTCATCCTTTCTGTGAAGTTTTTCAAGCTTTATACCATATTTTTCATATTGGCGCAGACTGGTAAAAATATCCTGCTCATATATATAAGTACAAATCAGTATCAAATCTGGCTGTAATTCGGGAATCTCACCGGGACTATGAACCATACTTCCATCCGTCGTCTGTCCCCACATTTTAGGATTGCTGTTAAAAAGCAGCCACTCGAAATCCGCTTTGCCGAAAAATTCCTCATAAAGCCTGATAATAAGATTGGAAAATCCGCCATTCGGATAGAGTCCGATTTTCTTATACCCCTTTTTATATAAAAGAGTTCTTAACCGCTCCCGATGTGCCTCTTTTGTAAAATAAACCTGTTCTGCACGCCGATAAGTATCCTCTACGGCGGCTATGATCCCCAGCTTTTGTGTACAGTGCATTTCACACTTCCCGCATTTAATACACGGATTTTCTGCCGTATCAGGAAGCCAGCCCTCACTGTGGAGCAAGGGACGGAACATATGGAGATGGTAAAGCAGATCTTCCGGCTCCGTGCGGTTATAGATAGCTGACGGTTTGAACAAAAATGCATTTCGCGCCTGCATGATTGCAGAGGTAGGAATCCCTTTGGGACACCCTTCACAATATTTGCAGCCCGTACAAAACCCCTCCAGATCCGCAACACTGTTTAAGACTCGTTCCAGCCTTTCCACAGGCGGTTCCAGATCAGACGTGGAAAATACCTCCAGGCTGTCTTTAAGTTCCTCAGTATTTTTTACACCGCCCAGAACGATGTCTACAGCAGGGTGCGCTTTGGCAAACCGCAAGGCGGCGTGGATTGTATTTTGTTCATCCCCAATCCCGCAGGCAAAGGAAAAATAGTCCTGATTTTGACCAATGACACCCCCGCCCAGAGGATTCATTACAGCAATACCAATATCATTTACATAGGCTGCATCCAAAACTGGGCGCATATTTGCCGCATTGAGTATGGAATAGGAAATGGTGGCACCTTCAAACGCCCTGCTTTCAATGATTTTTCGGATATCATCTGGAGCGGCATGAAGGGAACAGCAGATATGGTCGATCAGTCCTTCATCCTTCAGCCGAAGAGCTCCTTCATATATGCCGCCTTTTTTCATAATGTTCTCAAATACTTCATAATTCCAAATTGTCCAACATGTAAAATACTGGACTTTTTCCAGCCCCATTACTTTCAAATATAATTCTATACGCCTGCGGGCATCATCTGCTGTCCGGTCAGGCCCATACATCACTTTTGCCGTCACGGAAAACGGCTGATCCGTCTGCTGGAATGCCTCTTTTAATACGAAAAGAGCCATACCAGCGGAATAGTTGTAGCCAACGTCTACATATGTAATCCCGCTCTCCAGCGCCTGATATACCAGCGCTATGGACTGTTCTATGCCCTTCGTATCATCCGGCCCAGCAATTGGAAATCTGGATGTACCAAGGCCCAGCGGAAAATGATTACTGAATATACTCATAAAAATCTCCTCGCCTCAAATCTTTTTCTGCCACTGGATATCCCGGCAAAGTGCCATTAGAAGGCTTCCCATTCCCCGCTCCAAAAAATTCTGGAAACACCCTTTCAGATCTTCCACGGCGCCTGCCCGGTAGCGGCCTCGAAGCTTTCATGTGGGGCCAGATAAGAAAAATTTCTCTGCTCAGTATCATATGGCAGCCTAAAATCCCGTATCAATTATACATATGTCAGCCGATGTTTAGCCCAAAGAGTTCAATAATTTCTCTCTGAAAAGCTGTTGTCGTTGTGTAGATCGGCTTACGTTTCCCTTCAACAGAAACTACCCGCAGGGATTTCATCTCATCTATCACTTCCTGCATATTATGGCTCTTGAACCATCCGGCCTCATTCATGATGTTTTTAATCTGGGAAGAAAGTATCAGGGCGATATACTGGATAAACAGCCGCCCGTCCATTGCTGCTGAGGAATGGATACGCAGCCTTTTCATATCAAGGTCATTTTTCAGGTCATCGAAATGCTTTTCTATTGTATCCTTCATCCGGTATATTTCAAGTGCTTCCACTGGGTCTTTGACATCATTTGTCGCAAGCACAAGCCAGCCGACACTGTTCTTTCTGCAGGCATCTATTGCTTCCTGATTGTATTCAACCTTCCTGCCCCGCTTAGGAGTCTCCTTGACAGTAAAAAATCTTTCGTAGTCTTTCTGATGCTCTTTTACCGTACTCCCCGAGCAGAGTTCCTCATATTCCATCAGGATCCGGTGGCTGAACTTTTTCTCATCCAGTGCTGCTTTGATACTGTCAAAATAAACATGAAGGTAGCAGCGGTGCCCTTTCCACTTTATGAGTTCTGTGTCCGCATAGAGTTCTTCCCCAAGGACATTACAGTAATGGCGGTAAGAGACCATTTCATCATTGCGGTGGCGCTCTGCCGCATCCAAAGAAAGGGATGTCGTAAACGGAACGCCAACCAGAAACCGCATATGCCTTCTGTACATAGCATCCACGTTATCCGCGCTGTAAAACCCCTTATCCATGACCATATGCAACCGTTTCGCGTCAACGAGGTCAAACCTTTTAAGGCTTTCCTCCATCGTGCTGACATCATGGATGCTCCCAGGCATAGCCCTGAAGAATAAAGGAAGACGGCTTGTATGTCCGCTGACCATCAGGAGATTGACCTGCGGAAGTTTTTCTTTGTCTCTGTTGTACCCATAGGATACAAATTCGTTCATCTCACTATAGGAGGAAACGCTTGTGATGTCCATGCAGTAATACCTGTCACAACTATTATGTTCCAGCCATGCTGAAAAGAAGCCCTGGACGAGTTCCGGCGTGATCCGTATCAGCAGTTCACTGATCCGCTGGTCGGCAAGCACCATCCCATAAGGCGTGACTGCCTGCCGGGACCATTTTTCAGCTCTGGACAGCGCCTGCCCTTCGCTGACAAGGTAATAGGCGCATGTCAGGATGGCATCCCAGTCATTGGGAAAGGATCTTTTCAGTATATGGCCGAGCCCGATATCTGCACATACCTTATCCAAAAGGGAGGATACGCCACAACTGTAAGTGAAGCATTTGGGCGGCTCTTTTTCTGATTTGGTCGTAATATTTTTCTGATTGCCGCCACGCATGCCATTTGGCTGCACTGTTCCGGTTTCCGGGTCAAGATGCCCAATGCACTTACGTTTTGATTTTGGTTTTTTTGACTTTTTATCCCAGTATGAGACGTTTTCATAAACGTATGTGGTGCCATTCTTGTGTTTTAGATAGACCAGAGATGCCATGCTGATTCCCTCCGACATATGTATAATTCCCTGTTTTTAGTATACCATTTATACATATGTTTGTAAAGAAAAACATTGGCTAAACACCGATTTTATAAGGGATTTGGGGAATAAGCTTAAAACCTATGTATAACAATTTCGGGAGATTAGGTTTCTATATTCCCAGATGTTATCAGCTCTCCTCGTTTAATGATGGCAATTTTATTGCAAAGTTTTTCTGCAACATCTAAAACATGCGTAGAAAAGAAAATTGCTCCTCCATTCTGTACAAGCTCTTGCATGGTCTGTTTCAGATGCCATGCCCCTTTGGGATCGAGTCCGACAAAAGGTTCATCTAAAATCAGTAGCTTGGGCTTATGAACCAAGGCAGCAATAATAGCCGTCCGTTGTTTCATCCCATGGGAATAAGATGCAATTACATTTCCCAGGCTGGAACTCATCTCAAAAAGTTCACTATACTTCTCAATCTGCTGCTTTCGTTCAGATAGTTCCACATCATAAATATCCGCAATAAAGTTAATGTACTGATATCCCGTCAAATTTTCATATAAATCCGGGTTATCTGGAATATAAGCCAGTACTTTTTTACACTGCAGCGGATCTGTGCGAATGGATTTACCATTGATGTAGATTTCCCCCTGGTCAAATTCATGGATACCGACCACAGCTTTTATCGTAGAGGTTTTCCCGGCTCCATTTGCACCGATAAATCCATAGATATCCCCCTCCTGTATCGATAGGGATAGATCATCAACAGCCTTTTTTCCGTTTGGATAAGTCTTTATAAGGTGTTCAATTTTCAACATTGATATGTCCTCCTTCACTGACATTTCGTCAGTTAGTATTTCAAAAATAACCGATAGCATAATCCATCGGATGTAAACTGACATTTTGTCAGTTGTTATGTGAAAAAATAGAATGAGATTGTCATTCTGCAAACTCTCATTCTGATTTATGAAAAAAGCGGTATTTGGGGATTTAATGCTCTTTCCAACAATTTTTTATATGTCTCTAAATAGCTCTCTAATTGCCCTTTGTCCCGGCTGGCAAGCTTAACGTCATTGGATACGAAAATATATCCTGTCATTAAAAATGAGGCTGTTTCCTTCGGAGAATCCACATGAAATATGTTCTCCTTATTTCCCTGCTCAAGAATATATGCAAAATATTCTATCACACAGCTACATAATCTGTGGTAAAACCGATCCAGCATGTAGCGGTTTTCCTCCAGGTTTACTGCTTCCTGAAGGACTGAATTTTCGACCGTAATATCTTTATCTGAGATAGTAGTCATTGTAACAAAAGACCGAATTTTTTCAAGCGCACTCTTACTTTCGTCATATGTGAGATGCTCCAACTGCCGCAGCAACGGTTCGGAATATCTATTGATGATGCAGTATAAAATATCCTCCTTGTTCTTAAAGTGATAATAGAGAAGCCCACGGGATATTTTTACCTCATCAATGATGTCCTGTGTTGTTGTATTCAAATATCCCTTTGCGGTAAACAACCTGATTGCTGCATCCATGATTTCAGCCCTGCGAACCTCTGGCTCTTTCACATCACGCATAATATGGTACCTCCTTATGCATTAGAATAGCACACGACTGACAAATTGTCAATTAACAATGCATACCATTTTACTTACCGCGGCAGCCTTGTCCGCTATGATTGATTCCAGGCGGTGAAAAACGAAAAACTCTCCAAAATAGATACGCTGAAAAAACAATACTGGAATCAACAGCTAAAAAATGGCACTTGACTTTTATTATAATATCACTTATTATAAGTATACTTATAACAAGGAGGAGAAAATATGTTTACCTATGAAAAATCTGTTACAGGCAAAGCTGACATTGAAAAGGTCTGGGAACTCTATTCCGATGTAACCCAGTGGAATTTGTGGGACGAAAGCGTTAAATCTGTCCAACTCTCCGGCCCCTTTTGTGCCGGTACTTACGGTGTTATGGAAATGACTCACGGACCGAACTTGCCTATCGTGCTGACCGAGTGCTCGGATAAGAAAAGTTTCACAACAAAATCCGAACTTGGCCCTATTACAGTCACATTTGGACATCTCTTGAAAGAGGACACAAATGGAGTTACGATTACACATACCGTTACCATTGAGGGCGGAGAAGAAAACCAAATGAAAGGTATGGGGGAAGGCATCGCGGCAGGAATACCTGGTTGTCTACGCAAGCTCTTTTCCGCATAATATGTTATTATGAAGTTTGCAGAATGTAAAAACCACAAAGAAAGTATAGGACTACTCTTTTGGCAGTCATCTATGCTTTGGCAAAGGAAAATTAAGCAGATATTACAGCCATACAATCTAACACATACACAGTTTGTAATTTTAGCTGTAATAGAAGAACTTTCTGAACAGGAAGTATGTATTACACAAAAAAAGATTTCTGATTTTTCTATGATTGATGTTATGACTGTATCTTCTACCGTTAGACTGCTTGAGAAAAAAGGGCTGATCTATCGTTTACCGCATAAGACAGATACAAGGGCAAATTCCATTTCCAATACTGAGGAAGGAAAAAACTGTTTGAAACAAGCGGTTATAGATGTTGAAGGGATTGATAAAGCCTTTTTCTTTAGTACTAATAAGGAAAATGCGCAGTTTCAAAATATGTTGTCACAGTTATTGTGTAAAAATTCGGAATGAACGTGTATCAGCTACCAGAGTTGATTTTACCAAAATGCTAGAAGCCCATAAAGGAACCCTTGCCTTAACTCGCTTGAAATATACTATCTGAATTAGATCCGAATATATTTCTTCCGGGTCATCGAAAATGGCTTGGAGGACTTTCTGAATGGTCATTAGAATCAAGCTTTAGAGCATGTGGATCATGTTCATCGCACCATCCGGCTGTACGGCAAGTGTACCGACATATCCTCCGGCATAAGACCAAGTCTGCTTAGGAGGTTTTGGATATTACCTAAAACGGAAGCGTTATCTGCGTAACCTTATATGGTCTTTTATACTGGCTTATAATATCCTCCATGCGGTATACAATCTGTCTTTTCTGACATTCTTCCGAGAAATATTCCCACAGTTTTCTCGCCTGTGGGCTGGTGCATTCATAGTATTCCCCATACCTTTTTCGGTAGGCTGCCACCAGACCCTCTCCTGGAAACTGTTCGTTAAGTTTCTGAAAATACCATGCCCTCTGATTGCCCCGCAAAGTCATGCCAAATGCAGGATAGATAAATTTAACCCCTGTATCCTCTGCCTTCCGGATAATCTCACCGATATTTTCCCGGTTGTCCTCAATAAAAGGCAGAACCGGCATGAGCAAAATGCCTGTATAAAGCCCTGCTCTGGCAAGCTTTTCTATCATTTCAAAGCGCTCCGTCGGGCGTGAAACGTTCGGTTCTATCTTCTCTGCCAAATCATCCCTTGCCGTTGTGATTGTAATCTTCAAAAGCACTGGAGAATGTTCTGCGATACTCTGCAGAATATCAATATCCCGGGAAAGCAACGAACTTTTTGTCGCAATCGCCGCGCCAAACCCAAACGCATCACACAATTCCAACGCATGCCTTGAAAGTTCAAGTTCCCGTTCAAAGGGATTATATGGGTCGCTCATGGCTCCGGTTCCTACCACCCCGCTTCTTGTTTTTCTGCGCAAATCATCCCTGATGATCCGCAGCGCATTCTCCTTAACGCGCACCTTGTCAAAATCATCTACTCCATAGCACTCCGAACGGCTGTCGCAATAAATACAGCCGTGACAGCAGCCCTTGTAAATATTCATATTGTAATCAATCCCAAACCATTTTGCAGGAGCCTTCGTTTTCGTTACGATTGTCTTTGCAGGGATATATTCCATCTGTTTCCTCCAAGTTCCAGTCCTAGTACATCGAAAAATAAGTTCCTAGCCATATAACGCAGAATGATTTTTCATATGCAAGGCGGAGGAATGAGGCGTAGTGGGCGCTACGCCGATTGACAACAACGACGCAGATGGAAAATCAGGCAAGTTATATGGCTGGTTACTTATTATTCGGTGTACTAGTTACATTGTTTTAAAAACTGCAATATCCTTCGCTATTAAAGTGTATTTCTTTACAAAATCTGTTTTTGCATCCGTATAGCTATCACGGTTATGCTCGTATTGCTTCCATAACCCAAGTTTTAACTTTTCATATTCTTTGGCTGTATCAGGGTATTGATTCAAATAATCACGGAAATACAGTTCATCGTTATCGCCTTCCCTGCGCAAATGCAGATGAAAAACCTTCTCTGCAAAGCCCTTTTCCGTATATCCTTTATTAAACGATAAGCGCCGGCTGTTTTCTGACATGCATAAATACCCTGCAGAAGTAAGATATTATCCATATCTCTCAGCTCTTATCTCTTTACAGCTTTTTAATCGGAAAAAACATATATCCCTTTCCAGTCTGCGGACAAGTAAAATCATGAACTGCCCCTGTCAGTTGAAGACCATTATCTCCCAGATACTTTATCACCTCTGAAAAAGTGTCCTCATTTTCACGTTCCGCATAAATATATTCATAGCCGGGAACCACCCACTTTGTCCACCCGTCAGGAGCTTCTGCATCATCATTACATTCTACTCCGGCAAGATAAAGCCCCTTGCAAAAGTCCTCCCACGGATGAAAAGACCGGGAAAAATCAGACATTGCTCCCCATATGCCAGCGATATTGCCATTTTCGTCTTTCTTTGCCAAATGCTGAACTTCTCCAAAATGAGAATTTGCATCATCCCAAAGCTTTTGGATAAATCCTTCTCCATCTGATGTTGAACCCTCTTTTCCTATCACAACAAAAGAGGCTTTTTTGCATTTATCAATCTTCATATTTCTTATCCCTCTTGATTTCATTTATCGATTCTTTACGATACTATAATTTCATAATGTATTCTTTGCCCCGCATATTCGGAGAATGTTTCCTCACTCTTTTTTACAAACTGAAATCCCACACTTTCATAAGTGTGCTGAGCGGGAACGCAAATCTCATTTGTCCAAACAACTATCTTTTTTGCTCCCTGCGCAATCATACGCTGAACCGCTTCCTGCATTTGTCGTTTCCCATAGCCGTTTCCCTTGTATTCCGTCAAAATGCAGTTGTGCCCGACTTCTGCTGATTCAGGCAGGTTTGTCGGATTCCATGAAACAAATCCAACGGGCTTTCCTTCCAGAACTGTCATAAACCCGCTAACCTCGGCAATATGGGGATTATCATAAAAAAAATCATCAAAGTCCTGCCATTGGTTATGCCAATTAAGCTCGAATTTCGGCTCAAAAGAATAACTGTCTTTCAACAAGGCGGCAAGCGTTCCCCGAGGAAATTCTGTTATTTTCTTAAATTCAATATCCACTTTCTCTCTACCTCACCAATAAATCAGGGGCATTTTTAATAAACGCAATTAACTCTTCCAAATCAGTAAAACCATCATAATCTCCATATATCCCCTCTCTATGATAGACAACTCCGTTTTTTTCATTTCTTTCAAGGCAATCAAGCAAAGTTTCCAAACCATATCTTTTAGCAAATATCGTAAATCCATATGGCTTGAGCTTTGCTAAAAGTCCCTTTTTACAATCAATTTCACATAAAAAACAATTTGATATCCCTTTTTTGATGGAACAAGTACGATTTTCACACCATTCTTTATCAGGACATTCACCAGAGTTACAGCCATTGCAGCCGACATTCTCAGAGCATAAACAGCAAGCAAGTCCACATCTTGCAATCCCAAGTTCTCTTTTCACCCAAACGCCACCTCCATATTGCAATTTCCAATCTTCATATTCTTTCATCTGATTTCACAATTCATAATTGAGCATTAAACCTTGCCAAAACAATGATATCTCCTGACGATAAATTTTAATTATATTACATCCCTGCATAAACCATAAGTCCAAATCCACTCACAAAACAAACCCCAAATGCAGTCCAACCCAGCTTTGACGCTTAAAAAATTTTCGTAAAAAAACCTCCCATTTTACGGGGAAATACGAGATAATAGAATTAACGACAAACTATTTTTTCGCAGTACCCATAAAAGAGAGGAGGTTTTACCATGAAGCGAGAATAAAAATCACAAGAAAAGAAGCTAGGGAACACCTGGAACAGTTTCATCTTGCCTGCGAATTAGCCAAGCTGATCCGACACCATTTTCCAGATCTTTTGTCATTGTTAAAACAATTACCAGATCCCCGGAATCAGAGTTATATTACCTATCCGGGTGTGATACTTCTTATGACCCGTATTCTTTCTTCTCTATTTTACATCAGTAGTATGCGGAAAACAAGTGAAGAATTCAATTCGGAGATCATGATAAAAAATGTCTGGAGCTTGTGCAAAGAAGAAGCTGTAGTGGATGAATTGCCTTATTGGGAAACCATCAACCGGTATCTGGAAAAACTGGAGCCGAAAAATCTGCAGGATGTGATCAATTGTCTATGCCGCAGATGGTTGCGCAGCCGGGTATTTGAAGATATGCGTATCAGGGGAAAATACTGGCAGGTAATCATAGACGGGACGCAGCTTTGCAGTAGCCGTGGGGAATTGGACGGGAAGAGTCTGCACCGGATTCATAACAAAGGGACGGGAAAGGAGTACCAGGAGAATTATTATTATGTGTTGGAGGCGAAACTGGTATTACACCCGAAAATCCTCATCAGTATCCAAACAGAATTCGTAGACAATGAAGATGGGAAGGAGATAGAGAAGCAGGATTGTGAAAGGAAAGCGTACTGGCGTTTGATGGAGAAGCTGAAAAAGGCATTTCCAAGGTTGCCAATCTGCCTGTGCGGTGACAGCCTGTATGCCTGTGAAGGTTTTTTTAAGAGATGCAAGAGAAAAAATTGGAAATATATTCTGCGTTATAAGGAAGGGAGTATCCCAACAATCGGAACGGAATACCGGAAATTGAAGGGAATAGAAAAGAATTATCAGGAACGCAAAAGAGAGACGGGGAAGGAATGGCATGATTACGTAACAGAGATAGATTATAAAGGGTATAAGGTGAATCTGGCAGAATACGGGGAATATCAAGAACAACTCAGTAAAAAGGGGAAGAAAAAAGGAAGAGCAGAAATCATTCAAAAAGAATTCTGGTTTCTGACGGATCTGCCTGTCACCCGAAAAAATGTGGCTGATCTGACGGAGAGGGGAAGGATGCGCTGGAGGATTGAAAATGAGGGATTCAATGCACAGAAGAAGCATGGATACTATCTGGAGCATCTGTACAGCAGGAATTACCAGGCGTTGAAAAACCATTATTACCTGATTCAGATTGGACATATGATCGGACAGTTCCTGGAGGCATGGGAGCGGATATGGAAGAAAGTAAAGCAAAGTTTGGAGCAAAAGCATAAGCGGATGATGGAATCCATGAAGGAACTGCTGCTAGAGAAATATAAGGAAGAGATAAATCAGAAGATACAGATACGGTTTATATAGAAAGCATTAGGGAGAGGTGGTGATGGAAGGATAGACGATAAAGAAAAAACGTACGGAAACAGGGCGTAGGGATTTTATGGCTCAAATCGGATGTTACGATAAATGGATGTGAGAAAATGGAATCCAATGTGCTCTAAGAAAGTAAACATAAATTTAAGCGTCAAAGCTGAGTCCAACCCCATCCAGTTTGCGTAATAAAATCTATAATTCCTGTAAGAATGATTCCTATTCCAATTATGATTGCACCTTTTCCCATAAGCGCAGTATACTCTTTTTTATCTGCCTCCGCCACATTCTTATAATGGTAGTCATGTATGAGATTTATCTTCTCCCTTTTCCAAATGGACCAGCCGACAATCAAAAATATAATACCAATTATTGACAAAACGTTCAGTTCCAGCAGCATTCCATACCCTTCCATGATTTGATATTATTCATTTTTTCTTGTGTCTATAACATTCTCCATTCCGCGCGGTGCTATGTACTGGGTCATAATATCCTCTGGAATCGTAATTTCATACTCACAGGTCAAATCTTTGTTCAGCACAGAACGTACCACTCTGCTCTCAAGTTCCCGGTTTAATTCAATAAAACGTTCTGTCTCTGTTTTCAATGCTTTTGAAGAAACATATCTAAATCACCGATTTCAAGAAACTCTTCCCTTGCCCACGCAGACTGAGCCGGATGTATTCCATGCCGCACTCTGTATAGAATTTTCCGTACAGTTTTTTCGTCTGCCATCGCTTCCAACCGACATATAAATGTATGCATATTGCAGCACTTGCAGCCAGCCTCGGTTTCCATATCCGGCAAAACAAGACCATCTGTTAGAATCCATTGTTCAAAAGCTTGCAAGATTAGACAGTGTATCGCCAGTAATCCGATATACCGTCCAATCATCCATAGGCTCTGCCCCCAGCGAAAGATAGAAATCAATACCAGGCTTGTTCCAATCAAGACACCACCACTCCAATCGCCCGCACCCACGCTCAACCGCGATAGCCGCCAGCTTTTTCAGAATCGCCTTTCCATAACCTTTCCCACGATATTCAGGTTTTACAAACAGATCTTCAAGATAGATACCCGCCCTTCCGAGAAACGTAGAGAAGTTATGAAAGAAAAGCGCAAAACCAATCTCCTCGTCATCCACGACAGCAAAAATGACCTCTGCTTTCTGTTTATCAAAAATCCATTCTTCCAGCGTTTTTTCATCTGCAACAACTTCATTTATCATTTTTTCATAGGCTGCAAGGTCTTTTATAAATTGTAGAATTAAAGAAATATCATCCCTTTTTGCATATCTAAATGTAAATTTTTCGCTCATTAACGTATTTTCCCTTCGTAAACTATATTTTTCTCCCTGCTTTTAGCCGTTTCACATTGCAAACAGATGCACTAATATTAAGTTATCCTTGATAAACAATTCTTCTTGGTTTTCTGCCATATGGTCGCATATCTGCATTATAGATGGTTGCCTAAACTGTATTTCCATTTTACATGTCCCCATTTCTTTTCATTTCCTTTAACTCCTAATAGCCTCTTTTAAATCTGCAATATATTTT
>Ga0209064_1002446_pt1 | contig 20613 bp, 14 predicted proteins | sample Inofromicrocosms_FD_187498 | JGI IMG/M metagenome (GOLD analysis project Ga0209064, IMG submission 187498) | Mouse cecum microbial communities from Vienna, Austria - Inoculum for glucosamine and mucus D2O microcosms (SPAdes) (version 2) | ecosystem: Host-associated > Mammals > Digestive system >... | reverse complement strand
CGAAGAAGATGGCCGTCTCGCCCTTCTCGTTGGTGTTGGCCGAGCAGTGCATCGAAGCCATGCCCTTGAGCGGCAGCAGGTAGTTCATGTAGGAGAACATGCCCTTCTTCATCTCGCCGCCGTACCAGGTGTTGATGATGACCTGCATCTTCTCGGTGAGGTTGAAGACTACGGCCGTCTCCGAGTTGAGGCCCAGCTCCTTGTAGTTCTTGACCTTGGCCTTCGAGGCGTTGAGCACGACGAAGTCGGGCTCGCCGTAGGTCTCCAGCTCGGCGTCGGTCGGACGGATGAACATGTTCTTGACGAAGTGTGCCTGCCAGGCCACCTCCATGATGAAGCGGATCTTCAGACGCGAGTTCTCGTTGGCGCCGCAGAAGGTGTCGACCACGTAGAGCTTCTTGCCCGAGAGCTCCTCCGAAGCGATCTTCTTGAGCTCCTTCCAGGCCTTCTTCGTCACGGGCTTGTTGTCGTTCTTGTACTCGTCGGAGGTCCACCAGATCGTGTCCTTGGTGGTCTCGTCCATCACGAAGAACTTGTCCTTGGGCGAGCGGCCCGTGTAGACGCCCGTCATCACGTTGACGGCGCCCATCTCGGTCTGCTGGCCCTTCTCGAAGCCGCGCAGGCCCTTCTTGGTCTCCTCACGGAACAGCTCGTCGTAGGAGGGATTGTACACGACCTCCGTCACGCCGGTGATCCCGTACTTCTTCAAATCCAGTTTGTCCATAGTCGAATCTATTTATTTGTAAAACTTCCCGTAGGATCGGGCGCCCCGGGCGCCCGCCGGGCGGGCCCCGGGCCCACTCCGACGCGACAAAGGTAGGAAAACTTTCGGATTTGTGAAAAGATTAACAATGATAATTTTCAATTTTTTTCGGATCGTCTCCGGCGGCAGTCTATCGCTTTGACGGGTAGCGCGATAGCGCGCCGCGGGCGGTGTCTCGGAGCGCCGCGGCGCCCCCGCCGAGGGCCCCCGGGGCGGCGCCGTCGCGGGCGGGGCGGGGCGCGCGGCGGCGGGAGGGTTTCGCCGTTCGGAAAATTTTGCTTACTTTTATTGCATGGCCGGTGTCTATTTCCACATCCCCTTCTGCAAGCGCGTGTGCGCCTACTGCGACTTCTACAAGAGCGTGCGGCTCGACCGCATGGAGGAGCTGACCGGGGCGCTGGCCGCAGAGGCGCGCCGCCGCCGCGACTACCTGGGCGGCGAGCGCGTGCGCACGCGCTACTTCGGCGGCGGCACCCCCTCGCTGCTCCCGGCGGCGGCCGTCGCCTCGCTGCTGCGGCTCACCGAGGAGCTGTGGGAGTGCCCGGATGCGGAGGAGACCACGCTGGAGGCCAACCCCGACGATCTGGACGAGGGCTACCTCGCGGCGCTGCGCGAGGCGGGTGTCGACCGGCTGTCGATCGGCGTCCAGTCGTTCGACGACGGCTGCCTGAAGCTCATGAACCGCCGCCACACCGCCGCCGGGGCCGAGCGGGCCGTGCGCGCGGCGCAGCGCGCGGGGTTCGCCAACCTGACCGTCGACCTCATCTTCGGCGTCCCGGGCTACGGGGGTGACTCCCTGCGCCGCTCGCTCGACCGGGTGCTGGCGCTCGACGTGCAGCATGTCTCGGCCTACCACCTCACGGTGGAGCCGGCCACGGCCTTCGGGCGGCTGGCCGAGCGCGGCCGCTTCGCGCAGGTCGACGACGAGACGAGCGAGCGCGAGTTCCTGGAGGTGCACGAGGCGCTCTCGGGGGCGGGATTCGAACACTACGAGGTGTCGAACTACGCCCGGCCCGGGTTCCGCGCGCGCCACAACGCCTCCTACTGGCGGGGTGACAAATATATAGGTCTGGGTCCCGCGGCCCACTCGTTCGACGGTACGGACCGCAGCTGGAACGTCTCCTCGGTCGGGGAGTACCTCGCGGGCGCGGAGCCCGGGCGGGAGCGGCTCACCGGGCGCGACCGCTTCAACGAGTACCTGCTCACCCGTCTGCGCACGGCCGAGGGGATCGACCTGGATCTGATCGCCCGGAGCTTCGGCGCTGCGCGCGCCGCGCGGACGGAGCGGCTTGCGGCGCCGATGCTGCGCTCGGGGGTGCTTGCGGCCGACGGGAGGCGGTTATCCGTTCCGCCCCGCCGCATGCTGGTCTCCGATGCCGTCGTCGGGGCGTTGTTCGAGGTCGAAGAGGATGTATAAACATGTGAAAAAGAGAAATGTTAAGTTATTATTAAATTTTTTTATAAAGAACCGCCGAGGTTGGATTTAATAAATATATGTATTACCTTTGCGGTCCGATTCGTATAGTGAACGAGCGTAAATTACAAACCGATAAACAAATATGACGAATGCAAATCTGACCCCCGGCTTCCTCTTCGAGGTGAGCTGGGAGGTATGTAACAAGGTGGGCGGCATCCACACGGTCGTGGCCACCAAGGCCCAGACGGCCATGTCCAAATTCGGCGACCGCTACATGCTCATCGGTCCCGACTTCCCGCACGAGGGCTCCAATCCCGAGTTCGCCGAGGACCCCAACCTGCTGCGCGCATGGCGCCAGGCGCTCTACGGCGAGGGCATCCGCGTGCGCGTGGGCCGCTGGAAGATCAAGGGCGAGCCCATCGTGGCGCTGGTCGACTTCACGTCGCAGATCCCCTCCAAGGATGAAATTCTCAAGCAGCTCTGGGAGGAGTACCACGTCGACTCGATCTCGGGCCAGTGGGACTACGTCGAGCCGGTGCTCTTCGGCTGGGTGGCCGGTAAGGTGATCGCCTCCTACGCCGAGCACTTCTGCTCGTCGACGGACAAGGTGGCGGCCCACTTCCACGAGTGGATGACCGCCGCGGGCGGCCTCTACCTGCGCAAGTACGCCCCCTCGGTGGCCACGCTCTTCACCACCCACGCCACCGTCGTGGGCCGCTGCCTGGCCGGCAACCGCCTGCCGCTCTACGCCGATCTGGCGAAGTTTAACGCCGACGAGCTGGCCCGCCAGTTCAACGTCGTGGCCAAGCACTCGCTCGAGAAGGCCGCGGCGACCAACCTCGACGCCTTCCTCACCGTCTCGGACATCACCGCCCGCGAGTGTCGCCACCTGCTGGGCCGCGAGGTCGACGGAGTGACCCCCAACGGCTTCGAGGACGACATCGTATGGGGCGGCGCCGAGTACGACCGCAAGCGCGCCGAGGCCCGCGCGGCCCTCATCGGCACGGCGGAGGCCTGCCTGGGCGCGAAGTTCTCGACCGACCCGCTGATCGTGGGCACGAGCGGCCGCTACGAGTTCCGCAACAAGGGCCTCGACCTCTACATCGAGTCGCTCAAGCAGCTGGCCGCATCGGACAAGCTGGGCCGCGAGGTGCTGGCCTATATCACCGTGCCCGCCGCCACGCTCGGCCCCCGCACCGACCTTCAGGCCCGTCTGGCCGACCCGACGAAGGCGGTCGACGCCACGCAGGTCCCCTTCGTGACCCACTATCTGGAGCACCCGGCCTGGGATCCGATCGTCAACGCCGTGAGCGGCTCGTCGCTCATGACCCCCGACTCGAAGGTGCGCGTCATCTTCGTGCCCACCTATCTGAACGGCGCCGACGGCATCTTCGACAAGCCCTACTACGACCTGCTCGCGGGCATGGACGTGACCGTCTACCCCTCCTACTACGAGCCGTGGGGCTACACCCCGCTCGAGTCGGTGGCCTTCTCGGTGCCCACCGTCACCACCACGCTGGCCGGCTTCGGCCTGTGGGTCGACAAGATGCCCGTCCACACGGGCGTCGAGGTGATCCGCCGCGACGACTACAACGACGCCGAGGCCGCCGCGAAGATCGCCGACGCGCTGGTGCGCTTCTCGCGCCTGACCGAGGACGAGGTGGCCGCCGCCCGCGCTTCGGCCTACGAGATCTCCGAGACGGCGCTCTGGGAGCACCTCTACGCCCACTACGAGGCAGCCTATGCCGGCGCCGTGGACAGCCTGGTGGCCCGCACCAACCGCGCGCTGCTCGACGGCGGCTCGCGTACCGAGCAGATCAACTTCGTGCGCCAGCAGCTCTTCGTCGAGAAGCCCAACTGGAACCGCCTGATGGTCGAGAAGACCCTCTCGAAGCGCCTGGCCGCCCTCGAGGAGCTGTCGCACAACCTCTGGTGGTGCTGGAACTCCGACGCCCGCGACCTGATCGAGGGCATCGATCCCGAGCTGTGGGCCGCCTCGGACCACAACCCCATCGTCTTCCTCGACCGTCTGAGCACGGCGCAGATCAAGGCCCTGGAGGCCGACGAGGAGTTCCTCTCGCGTCTGGACGCCATCTACGCGCGCTTCTGCGACTACATGAACGAGAAGCCCGACCCGAAGACCACCACCGTCTCCTACTTCTCGATGGAGTACGGCCTGCACTCGTCGCTGAAGATCTACTCGGGCGGCCTGGGCATCCTCGCGGGCGACTACCTCAAGGAGGCTTCGGACAAGAACGTGCCGATGACGGCCGTGGGTCTGCTCTACCGCTACGGCTACTTCACGCAGAAGCTCTCGGCGCAGGGTTCGCAGGAGGCGACCTACGAGGCGCAGAACTTCTTCAAGCTCCCCATCTCGCCCGTGCGCGACGAGGATGGCAGCTGGCTCACCGTCTCGATCGCCTTCCCGGGCCGCACCCTCTCGGCGCGCGTGTGGAAGTGCCAGGTGGGCCGCACCGACCTCTACCTGCTCGACGCCGACTTCGAGGCCAACCTCGAGGAGGACCGCCGCATCACCCACCACCTCTACGGCGGCGACTGGGAGAACCGCCTCAAGCAGGAGATCCTGCTGGGCATCGGCGGCATCCGCGCCCTGCGCAAGCTGGGCATCAAGAACCAGGTATACCACTGCAACGAGGGCCACGCCGCCTTCATCGGCATCGAGCGCATCCGCGAGATGGTCAACCACGGCAAGCTCACCTTCTCGGAGGCGCTGGAGGTGATCCGCTCCTCGTCGCTCTTCACCACCCACACCCCCGTGCCGGCCGGTCACGACGCCTTCCCCGAGTCGATGATCCGCCAGTACATGGCCCACTATCCCGACGTGCTGGGCATCACCTGGGAGCAGTACATCAACCTGGGCAAGACCAACCCCAACGACCCCAACGAGAAGTTCTCGATGTCGGTGCTGGCCTGCAACCTCTCGCAGGAGGTCAACGGCGTGTCGTGGCTCCACGGCGAGGTGTCGAAGGAGATCCTGGGCAACATGTGGCCCGGCTACTTCAAGAACGAGCTCCACATCGGCTACGTGACCAACGGCGTGCACTTCCCCACGTGGATCGCCACCTCGCTGCGCCGGCTCTACACGCGCTACTTCCCCGAGGGCTTCAGCGGCCACGTCTACAATATCCCCGAGTGGCAGAAGGTCCACAACATCCCCGACGAGGAGCTCTGGTCGGCCCGCATGGCGCTCAAGCACCGTCTGGTCAACCACATCCGCAAGCGCTACAGCGATCCCGCGCAGGTGCGTCTCGACTCGCCGCGCCAGATGCTGCAGATCATCGACGGCATCAAGCCCGAGGTGCTCACCATCGGCTTCGCGCGTCGCTTCGCCACCTACAAGCGCGCCTACCTGCTCTTCACGAACCTCGACCGTCTGGCGGCCATCGTCAACAACAAGGAGCGCCCCGTGCAGTTCATCTTCGCCGGCAAGGCGCACCCCAACGACAAGCCGGGTCAGGATCTGATCAAGCGCATCGTCGAGGTGTCGGCCATGCCTCAGTTCGTGGGCAAGATCCTCTTCCTGCAGAACTACGACATGGAGCTGGCGCGCCGCATGGTGCAGGGCGTCGACGTATGGCTCAACACGCCGACCCGTCCGCTGGAGGCCTCGGGCACCTCGGGCGAGAAGTGCGTGATGAACGGCGTGATGCAGTTCTCGGTGCTCGACGGCTGGTGGGTCGAGGGCTACAAGGAGGGCGCCGGCTGGATGCTCCCCATGGAGCGCACGTTCGCCGAGCAGCGCTTCCAGGACGAGCTCGACGCCGAGATGATCTACAACACCATCGAGGACGAGATCGCGCCGCTCTACTACGACCGCGGCGAGGACGGCGTCCCCCACCGCTGGGTCGCTTCGGTCAAGTCGTGCGTGGCGGACATCGCCTCCAACTTCACGATGAACCGCCAGCTGATCGACTACGAAGACCGCTTCTACAACAAGCTGGCCGCCCGCAAGGCCGAGATCGTCGCCGACGGCTACCGCCTGGCGCGCGAGATCGCCGCGTGGAAGCGCAAGGTGTCGGCCGCCTGGGACAAGGTGCGCGTGGTCGACGTGCAGCGCGTGAACCTCGACCGCGAGGCGGTCTACGTGGGCGAGAAGTACCGCTTCGAGGTGAAGCTCGACGTGGCCAACCTGCGTTGCGAGGATCTGGGCGTGGAGATGGTCGTCGCCCGCCAGATCGTGGGCGGCGAGGCGGTCAACGTCACGCGGACCATCCAGCTGCACTGCACGGCCGTCGAGGGGAGCCTGGCGACCTACTCGCTCGACTACACCCCCGAGGACACGGGTACGTTCGACGTGGCCCTGCGCGTCTTCCCGCAGAACGCCCACCTGCCCCACCGCATGGATTTCGCGCTGGTGAAGTGGGCCTGAGGGGGCGGAAAACGCACCGCAGGGAGAAAAAGATGTTAAAAAGTCGGAAAAGTTTGGAATTGTTCGCGGATTTTTTAATATCTTTATAGAACCAAACCGCATATTTAACAGAAAAGATATGTCAGCACTTACTTTCGACAAACGCGAACTGGGCAATCTGGAGTACTCGTTGCAGCGCGAAATGCTCTCGACCGACCGCATCGGCGGCTACATGGGTACGACGATCGTCTGCTGCAATACGCGCCGCTACCACGGCCTGATGGTCGCCCCCATCGACCAGAGCGGCCGCACCTACGTGCTGCTCTCGTCGCTCGACGAGACGGTCATCCAGCACGACCAGGCCTTCAACCTGGCGCTGCACCGATTCCAGGGCGTCTACGAGCCGCGCGGCCACAAGTACGTGACCAACTTCGAGTACACCCCGACCCCCACGATCACCTATCGTGTGGGCGGCGTGATACTCAAGAAGGAGCTGCTGTGGATCCACAAGCGCACGCAGCTGATGATCCGCTACACGCTCGTCGACGCCCACTCCGAGACGCGCCTGCGTCTGCGTCCCTACCTCGCCTTCCGCGACAAGCATGCGCTGACACACGCCAACATGCAGGCCGACGGGCGATCCTATCCGGCCATCAACGGCGTGAAGTGCCGCCTCTACGACTCCTTCCCGTGGCTCTACCTGCAGACGAGCAAGCCCGGGGCGGAGTTCGTGCCGGCGCCCGACTGGTACTACAACTTCGAGTACCAGCAGGACCTCGCCCGCGGCTACGAGGGCCACGAGGACCTGCTCACCACGGGCTACTTCGAGACCGAGCTCCGCAAGGGCGAGAGCATCGTCTTCTCGGCGTCGCTCGACGAGATGGCTTCGGCCGAGACCATCGAGCAGATGTTCGAGTCGTCGATCGCCCGCCGCACCCACAAGATCGACTTCATGAGCTGCATGGAGCACTCGGCGCGCCAGTTCCTCATCCGCCGCGCGGGCCGCACGGAGGTGATCGCCGGATACCCCTGGCACGGGGGCTCGGGGCGCCAGACCTTCGTCGCCCTTCCGGGCATCACCCTGCCGCAGCACCACAAGGAGGACTGCATCGACGCGCTCGACACGCTGGTGGGCGAGATGCGCGACGGCATGTTCGCCGGCTCGGCGTCGGCCGCCGAGGCCGCCGATGCGCCGCTGTGGTTCTTCTGGACGTTGCAGCGTCTGGAGAGCGAGCTGGGCGGCAAGGAGATCTGGAAGCGCTACGGCAAGGCCATGAAGGAGATCCTCGAGAGCTACCGCCGCGGCGTTGCCGGGCGCGTGGCGCTGCACGACAACGGCCTGGTGTGGGCCTCGTCCGGGGAGCGTCCCCTCACGTGGATGGACTCGCAGGTCGACGGCCGCGCCGTGACGCCGCGCAACGGCTATCAGGTGGAGGTCAATGCCCTGTGGTACAATGCGCTCTGCTATACGCTGGAGCTGGCCGAGGAGCACGGCGACAAGGCCTTCGTGAAGGCCTGGCGCGACGTTCCCGCCCGCACGGCGGCCTCGTTCAACGAGCTCTTCCGCCTCGCGGCGGGCTACCTGGCCGACTACGTGGGCGAGGAGGGGGCCAACGACTTCATCCGTCCCAACATGATCGTCGCCTGCGCCCTGCCCTACAAGATGATCGACATGGAGACGATGGTCGACGTGATGCGCACGGTGCGCCAGCACCTGCTCACCCCGCGCGGCCTGCGCACCCTCTCGCCGCGCAACCCCCTCTACAAGGGTTCGCAGGAGGGTACGCCCGCCGAGCGCGACCTGGCCGCCAAGAACGGTTCGGTGTGGCCCTGGCTGCTGCAGTTCTACGTGCGGGCATGCTTCGACATCGACGGCGACCGCTACCTGCCCCAGGCCGAGGAGATCCTCGCCGGCTTCGAGGAGGACATCCAGAGCTACGGCATCGGCTCGATATGCGAGCTCTACGACGCCGATCCCCCCTTCGCACCCCGCGGCGCCGTGTCGCAGGCGTGGAGCGTGGCTTCGGTGTGCGAGATCGACCGCATGATCCGCGAGCGCCGTCCGGCCAAGCCGGCGCGGCGGTGCGCCCGGGCGGCCAAACCGGCGGCGGAGAAGAGACCCGCCGCGCGGAAAAGCGCAGTCAGGAAGGCTGCGAAGTAAACACGATTAAACGACAGCCGGGCGCACGAGGGATAACGTGTCGACCGAAATGAACAGCTGCGCCGCCGGGGCCGCGCTTCGGGGAGACCTCCTTCGGGAGGGGACCCCGCGAGGGGCCGAACTTCGGGGAGACCTCCTTCGGGGGAGCTCCTGCGAGGGCCGCGCTCGGGAGGGCCGGGAGTAGATTCCGGGTCTGCGACGGGCGCCCCGGGCGCCGGGAACGGACCGGAATTTGAACGGAGCCGCGCGGGTAAGCTGGTATGGGGCACCGGACGGGTGCGGCGGGTGCAAACGACGCCGCCGGGAGCCGGTAAAGCGCTGAGGCCGCCGAAACAAAACAAGAATTTACAGAGAGATTTCGATTATGAGAGTACTAATGTTCGGTTGGGAGTTTCCGCCCCACATCGCTGGCGGTCTGGGAACGGCATGCTACGGAATGACCCGCGGCCTGGCGCGCAACGACGTCGACGTGACGTTCGTCATGCCCCACGCCTACGGGGACGAGGACCAGCGCTTCACGCGCGTGGTCAATGCCAGCGACGTGGAGGCGCTCTACGGTTCGACGGGTAGCGGTGCCGACGACATCCTGCAAAAGATGTCGTTCATCCACATCGACTCGAACATGGTGCCCTACATCTCGCCCGAGGAGTATGCCTCCTACCACGAGGAGTTCGTCAAGTCGGGCGAGCGCGTATGGTCGACCAGCGACGTGTGGAAGCAGCGCTACACCTTCTCCGGCAAGTACGGCGCCAACCTCATGGAGGAGGTCGCCCGCTACGCCGTGGTCGCCGCGCAGGTGGCCAAGGAGCTCGAGGGGCAGTTCGACGTGATCCACGCCCACGACTGGCTCACCTACTTCGCCGGCATCGCCGCCAAGCGCGTGTCGGGCAAGCCCCTGGTGGTGCACATGCACGCCACGGAGTTCGACCGCTCGGGCGAGAACATCAACACGCAGACCTACGCCATCGAGCGTGCGGGCATGCACGCCGCCGACCGCGTGATCGCCGTCTCGAACCTCACGCGCAACATCGTCATCAACCGCTACGGCGTGCCCGCCGAGCGCGTGGTGACCGTGCACAACGCCGTGCGCTTCGCCGAGAACTCGGGCGCGGCGCCCGAGCGCGGGGTCGACGACAAGATCATCACCTTCCTGGGCCGCATCACCTACCAGAAGGGCCCCGACTACTTCGTCGAGGCCGCGGCCAAGGTGCTCAAGCGCGTGCCTAACGTGCGCTTCGTGATGGCCGGTTCGGGCGACATGATGAACCACGTGATCCGCCGCGTGGCCCGTCTGGGCATCGCCGACCGCTTCCACTTCACGGGATTCCTCCGCGGCGAGGACGTGCACAAGATGTTCCAGCTCTCGGACGTCTACGTCATGCCCTCCGTGTCGGAGCCCTTCGGCATCTCGCCCCTGGAGGCGATGCGCTCCAACGTGCCGGTGATCATCTCCAAGCAGAGCGGTGTGGCCGAGGTGCTCGACTACGCCGTGAAGGTCGACTACTGGGACGTCGACGCACTGGCCGACGCCATGTACAGCCTCATCACCTATCCCGCGCTGGCGAACATGTTCTCGTCGAAGGGTCTGGAGGAGGTGACCAACCTCAAGTGGAACGACGCCGCGGCCAAGATCAAGGCCGTATACGAGGCGGCGATCGCAGAGAACAAGAACGATAATCAATAAAACTACCCTGATATGAAAACCGTTTGCTTATACTTCCAGGTCCACCAGCCCTGGCGCCTGAAGAAATACCGTTTCTTCAACATGGGCAAGGATCACAACTACCTGGACGACCTGCTCAACCGCTCGATCATGCAGAAGGTCGCCCGCCAGTGCTACCTGCCGATGAACGCCCTGCTGCTGAAGCTCATCAAGGAAAACAAGGGTAAGTTCCGCTGCTCGTTCTCGATCACGGGCATCGCCATCGAGCAGTTCCGCGCCTATGCGCCCGAGGTGCTCGAGTCGTTCCGCGCGCTGGCCGAGACGGGCTGCGTGGAGTTCCTGGCCGAGACCTACTCCCACTCGCTGGCCGCGCTGGCCTCCAAGGAGGACTTCACGGCGCAGGTCAAGCTCCACATGGCCGCCGTCAAGAAGGAGTTCGGCGTGAAGCCCACGGCCTTCCGCAACACGGAGCTCATCTACTCCGACGAGATCGGCGAGATGGTCGCCGGCATGGGCTTCCGCACCATGCTGGCCGAGGGCGCCAAGCACGTGCTGGGCTGGAAGTCGCCCAACTACGTCTATGCCAACGCCATCGACCAGAAGCTGCGCCTGCTGCTGCGCAACTACAAGCTCTCGGACGACATCGCCTTCCGCTTCTCGGACAAGGGGTGGGACCAGTGGCCGCTGACGGCCGACAAGTATGCCGCCTGGCTGGCCTCGGAGGAGACCCCGGGCGACGTCATCAATCTCTTCATGGACTACGAGACCTTCGGCGAGCACCAGACCGCCGACACGGGCATCTTCGAGTTCATGCGCGCGCTGCCCAAGGCGCTGTTGGCCAAGAAGAACGGACTGGAGTTCGCCACGGTGAGCGAGGCGGCCAAGAAGTACCAGCCCGTCTCGGTGCTCCACTGCCCCCACACGATGTCGTGGGCCGACGAGGAGCGCGACGTGACGGCATGGCTCGGCAACGAGCTCCAGAACGAGGCCTTCTCGAAGCTCTATGCCCAGAAGGATAAGGTCGCAGCCCTGAAGAGCGCCGACTTCGACTACGTGTGGAGCTTCCTCCAGACCTCGGACCACTTCTACTACATGGCTACCAAGTGGCTGTCGGACGGCGACGTACACTCCTACTTCAACCCCTACGACTCGGCCTACGACGCCTTCATCAACTACATGAACGTCCTCTCGGATTTCATTATCGAGCTCGACAAGGCCGTGGCCGCCAAAGCCGCCAAGTCGAAGAAAAAGTAGGCCGCGCACCCCGCGCCGCCCGGCATCGGATGCCGCCCGGAACCTTCTCGGTTTCGGGCGGCGTTTTTTTGTCGGGGGAGGGAGTGAGAAGTAAAAAGTGAGAAGTGAGAAGTGAGAAGTGAGAAGTGAGAAGTGAGAAGTGAGAAGTGAGAAGTGAGAAGTGAGAAGTGAGAAGTGGAAGTGAGAAGTGCAGGCCTTAACCAGCGTTCGGCTAAGGGATTCGTTCTCGGACGCAGCCAGCGCCCGGCTAAGAGCCGGGATTTTCTTTGTTCTCGGACGCAGCCAGCGAAGGGCCGAAAACTCGAAGAGTTGCGGGCCTTCGCCCGGGGTGGCTGCGGCCCGCCGGCCTGCGGCCGAAGTTTCGCTGCGTTCTGCTATTGTCATCCGATGCCGCGTTAGCTGCGCGATCCGATGTTTTCGCGCACGACATCCCTTTGCCGGCTGGGGCGGTCGCGCCAAAGGCGCGAGCCGGCAAAGGGAGAAGCCAAAGGCTTCGACATTCGTCTCCGAATCGTGTAGCGCCAGCTGCGCGGGCTGCAGCCTCCGGCGGTTGCGGCCCGCCGGCCCGCGGGTCACTGCCGGGGCCTGAAGATGCGGTAGCCGATCGAGAGGCCGATCTTGTTGGGGTACCACTCCGACGACCCGTTGAAGGGGTCGGGGTGGGGCGGATCGACCGGGCGGTGGGGGTACATGTCGATCCGGTGGTCGAACGAGTAGCCGTTGTAGTGGCTGTCCATGAAGGCCCAGCCCAGGTAGGCGTCGAGCAGCCACCGCTCGCGGAACTGCCACTCCCAGCCCACGCACAGGCCGATCATCATGCCGTAGCCCTTGCAGTAGCGGTTCTCGAACTTGATGCTCCAGCCGTCGCGGTAGGGCTTGGACATGTCGAAGGCCATCATGCCGAGGTTGGCCCCGAGGTACCAGCCGCGGTTGTGCTCCTTGAAGTAGCGGCGGTACTCGCCCATGAGGATGCCGAAGAGCATGTGTTTGCCGTGGATCGACTTCCAGGGCGAGACGACGATCTCGGTCTGGAGGGTCGACTTGGGCGATATGGCGAACTCGACGGCGGGGTTGACCACCCCGGCCAGGGCGTAGGGGCCGTTGAGCTTGACGTAGCCCTGCGCGCGGGCGGGGCGGGGGGCGGCGACGAAGAGCAGCACGAGCAGCGCGGCGAGCGGGAGCGGCCGGGCGAAGAGGAATTTTTTCATGTCGGTGAGCGCTTTACGGGGGCGAAGATACGAATAAGCGAGGGCAAAAGCAAGCTCGCGTGCGTTTTGCCGGGCGGGAGTATCTTTGGTTGCGCCCAGGATACGAAAAAGGTTCCGATACGCAAGATCGGAACCTCTTCGGGTGTCGTCGGTTTCGCGCGGCGGAGGGCCGCTCCGCCCGCGCGATGAGGGGCGGCGATCAGACGGTCATGATCTCCTTCTCCTTGCGGGCGATGGCCTCGTCGAGCGTCTTGGCGTACTTCTCCAGAAGCTTCTGCGTGCGCGTTTCGCCGTCCTTCGACTCGTCCTCGGGCATGCCCTCCTTGACGGCCTTCTTGAAGGCTTCCACCGCATCGCGGCGGGCGTTGCGCAGGCTGATGCGGGCCGTCTCGGCCTCGGCGCGCACCTGCTTGACGAGCTCCTTGCGGCGCTCCTCCGTCAGGGGCGGAATCGAGAGCCGGATCTGCTCGCCGTTGTTCGAGGGCGTCAGGCCGATGTTCGAGTCGATGATCGCCTTCTCGATGGGGCGGATCATGTTCTTGTCCCAGGGCTGGATGAGGATGGTGCGGGCGTCGGGCACGGTGACGCTCGCGGCGCCCGAGACGGGCACCTGCGAACCGAAGTAGTCGACCATCACGCCGTTGAGCACGTTGGGCGTGGCCTTGCCGGCGCGCACGTTGAGCAGTTCCTCGTCGAGGTGGTCGAGCGCCTTCTGCATGCGGGCCGAGGCGTCGTTGAGAATCGTGTTGGTGTCCATGGTGTTATTGATTTTCGAGTGTTCGTTCGATGGTGTCGATCAGGCCGGCGAACTCCTCCTCGTCGAAGCCCACCGTCGCGGCGATCACCTTGCCGTCGGGGCCCACGAGGAAGTTGCGCGGGATGTAGTTGGAGGCGTAGCGGTCGTAGGCCTCGCGCGCGGGGTCGAGGGCCATGGGAAAGGTGTGGCCCGTCTGCTTGCGGAACGCTTCGACCGCGGCGCGCTCCTCGCCGCGCGAGATGGGCAGGAAGACGAAGTCGCGGCCGGCGAAGCGGTCGATGAGCTCCCGCTGCACGTGGGTGAGCTCCTCGCGGCAGGGCGGGCACCACGTGGCCCAGAAGTTGACCAGCACCACCTTGCCGCGCAGCGCCGAGAGCGTGACGCGGCTGCCGTCGATCATCTCGACGGTGAAGTCGGGTGCCTGGTCGCCCTCTCCCACGAGGGTCGTGGCCTCGATGTCGTCCCCGGCCTGCCGCTGCGTGCGGCCGCCGCACGAGGGGAGCAGCAGGATCGCCGCCGCCACGGCGACGATGAGCGCCAGGAGGATGAATAGCTGCTTGTTGCTTTTCTTGGTTGCCATATTCGTTCGTAAAAATTATCTTCGGTCCGTTTTCGCCTCGGGGCAGCGCGCCCGGATGAACGCGCCGAAAGAGGCCGCATCGCCCTTCGTGAAGCCCGCGTCGGGGAGCGGGATCGTCAGCCGCCCCCGCAGGACGAGCAGGGTCATCGGTCCCCGTCGGCGGATGCGCTCCACCTGCGCGTAGTCGAAGTGCTGCTCGTCGCGGCGTTCCCGCAGGAGGATCTCCCCGTCGGAGAAGGCCGCCGTCACCTCGGGCAGCTCACCGTCGAAACGCCGGCGGTGCTGCCGCTCGGCGGCGATCGCCTGGCGCCGGGGCGACGCGCAGAAGCCTATGGTCGCGCAGGCGATGCAGAACGCGACCGACGTGGCCGAGACCGGCTCCCGCCACAGCACTGCCTGGCAGAGCAGGAGGACGGCCATCACCGCCGCGTAGACGAAAAACGCCGGCTGCCACCACCGCCGGTAGGCCCGGAAGACCTCGCGCAGCAGGGCGCGCTCGTGCCGGAAGCGGCATTCGAAACGGGGCTGCTCCATCGTCGCCCGCTACAGCTCGACCAGGGTGCCGATCGCCTCGCCCGAGAGTACGCGCGCGAGGTTGCCCGGGGTGTCCATGTCGAAGACCACGATCGGGAGACGGTTTTCGCGGCAGAGCGTGAAGGCCGTCTGGTCCATCACCTTCAGCCGGCGCGCGAGCACCTCGTCGAAGGTGATGCGGTCGAACTTCTCGGCCGCGGGGTCCTTCTCGGGGTCGGCCGTGTAGACGCCGTCGACGCGCGTGCCCTTGAGCAGCACCTCGGCCTCGATCTCGATGCCGCGCAGCGCCGAGGCGGTGTCGGTGGTGAAGTAGGGGTTCGACGTGCCGCCGCCGACGATGACCACGTAGCCCGCCTCGAGGTATTCGATGGCGCGCGCCTTGGAGAAATATTCGCCGATGGGCTCCATGCGGATCGAGGTGAGCACCTTGCACTTCACGTCGTTGTCCTCGAGCGCCGACTGGAGCGCCAGCGAGTTGATGACCGTGGCGAGCATGCCCATCTGGTCGCCCTTCACGCGGTCGAAGCCCCGCTTCGCGCCGGTCATGCCGCGGAAGATGTTGCCGCCGCCGATGACGATGCCCACCTGGACGCCCGCCTGCGCGACGGCGCGGATCTGCTCGGCGTAGGACTGGAGCACTTGCGGGTCGAGCCCGTATTTCTGCTCTCCCTGGAGCGATTCGCCGCTCAATTTCAGAAGGATTCGGTTGTATTTCATCTCGGGTCGTGTTTATCTCCATGCGAAGATAAGGATTTTTCGCGAAAAAATTACGATTTATTGCGTATCTTTGGCTTCGCTATGACACCCAACGAACATACGCTGCTGGATCGGATCGACTCGCCCGGGGAGCTCAAGCGCCTCTCGGAGGAGGAGCTGCGCCGCTACTGCGACGAGCTGCGCCGCTACATCGTCGCGGAGTGCTCGGTCAACCCCGGGCACCTGGCCTCGAGCCTCGGGGCCGTGGAGCTCGCCGCGGCGCTGCACTACGTCTACGACACGCCCGAGGACCGCATCGTGTGGGACGTCGGGCACCAGACCTACGCCCACAAGATCATCACGGGGCGCCGCGAGGCTTTCCGCCGCAAGCGGCAGCTGGGGGGCATCAGCGGCTTTCCGCGCCGCGCCGAGAGCCCCTACGACTCGTTCGGGGGCGGCCACGCCTCGGTGTCGATCTCGGCGGCGTTCGGCATGGCCAAGGCGGCCGAGCTGAGGGGCGAGCGGCGCAAGGTGGTGGCGGTGATCGGCGACGGCTCGATGACCGGCGGTCTGGCCTTCGAGGGGCTCAACAACGCCGGCACGTCGCGGGGCACGGACCTGCTGGTGATCCTCAACGACAACAACATGGCCATCGACCAGGCCACCGGGGCGCTGAAGAGCTACCTGGTGAAGATGGCCACGTCGAAGCCCTACAATCGTTTCAAGCGGCGTCTGTGGGGGGCGCTGAGCCACACGCCGCGGCTGCTGCGGCTGTGCCAGAAGGCGGGCAACGCCCTCAAGCAGGGGCTGCTGAACAACTCCAACCTCTTCGAGAGCCTCGACTTCCGCTACTTCGGTCCCGTCGACGGCCACGACCTGCAGGAGCTCGTGCGCACGCTGCGCGCGCTGCGCGACATCGGGGGGCCCAAGCTGCTGCACGTGATGACCGTCAAGGGCAAGGGCTACCTGCCGGCCGAGCACGACCAGTCGACGTGGCACGCCCCCGGGCGCTTCAACCCCGAGACGGGCGAGCGCCTCGCCTCGCCGGGCGGGGCGGCCCGCTATCAGGATGTCTTCGGGCAGACGCTGGTCGAGCTGGCGCGCGCCGATGCGCGCGTGGTTGGCGTCACGCCCGCCATGCTCACGGGCTGCTCGATGAACCTGCTCCAGCGCGAGATGCCCGACCGCTGCTTCGACGTGGGCATCGCCGAGGGCCACGCCGTGACCTTCTCGGCCGGTCTGGCCGCCGAGGGGCTGGTCCCCTTCTGCAACATCTACTCGTCGTTCATGCAGCGCGCCTACGACAACGTGATCCACGACGTGGCGATCCAGGACCTGCCGGTGGTGCTGTGCCTCGACCGCGGAGGTCTGGTGGGCGAGGACGGGGTGACGCACCACGGCCTCTTCGACATGGCCGCCTTCGCGCCGGTGCCGGGGCTCGCGGTGGCCGCCCCGATGGACGAGCGCGAGCTGCGCGACATGATGTATACGGCCCTCCGCCACGGACACCCCTTCATGATCCGCTACCCGCGCGGTGCGGGTGCCGGTGCGGCGTGGGAGGGGGAGCCCTTCCGCCGGCTGGAGGTGGGGCGCGGACGCCGCCTGCGCGACGGGAGCGACGTGGCGCTGGTGAGCATCGGCACGGCGGGCAACGCCGCGGCGCGTGCCGCCGGGCGTGCCGCGGCCGAGGGGCTGAGCGTGGCCCACTACGACCTGCGCTTCGTCAAGCCGCTCGACGAGGAGCTGCTCGCCGAGGTGGGGCGGCGCTTCGGCCGCGTGGTGACGGTCGAGGACGGCTGCGTGCGCGGCGGCGCGGGCGAGGCGGTGGCCGCATGGCTCAACGCCCGCGGCTGCGGGTGCACGGTGCGCTCGCTGGGCATCGGCGACGAGTGGGTCGACCACGGCACCCCGGCGCAGTTGCAGGCCCGCTGCGGTTACGACGAGGAGGGCATCCTCCGCGCGCTGCGCGAGGCGTAGGACCGCTGCCGGGCGGAGTCCGAGGGCTGTTTGCGGTGGATTGAGGCACGGTCAGCCGCGGTGCCGCGGGTCGAGGCGCGGTCTGCCGCGGAGCTGTGGGGCGCAGCTCGGTTTGCTGCGTTGCCGCGGTGCCGCTCCCGGGCACGGAATATCGGCCGCACCTCGGTACGGAATCTGCAAGGGATCGTGGAAACACCACGACCATGAACATCATCCTTCTGTTATTGGCGACGCTTGCCGCGACGGCCCTGCTGGTCGTCGTGCCGGCATCGTTTTGCCGGCGTCCGAAGATCGACCGGCGCACCGTCGCGCGCTTCGACGTGGCCCGCTACATGGGCCGCTGGTACGAGATCGCCCGCATCGAAAACCGCTTCGAGCGGGGCATGACCGATGTGTGGGCCGACTACCTCCTGCTGGACGACGGCACGGTGGAGGTGATCAACAGCGGCTTCGACACCCGACTGGGCGTGCGCCGCGAGGCGGTGGGCCGGGCGCGGGTGCAGGGCTTCGCGCCGGGGCGCTTCCGCGTGCGCTTCTTCGGGCCGTTCGGCGCCGACTACGACGTGCTGGAGCTCGACGAGGAGTACCGCTGGGCGCTCGTGGCCAGCCGCTCGGCCTCCTATCTCTGGATCCTGGCGCGCCGTCCGACGCTCGGTGCGCCGACGTGCGCCCGTCTGGTGGCGCGTGCGCGCGAACGGGGCTACGACCCCGAGCGTCGGTCGTGGGCCGGGCGTCGCTCCGAACGCCGCTCCGGGCGGGGATAGAGGAGCAGCCCGAGTAGCGCCCCGGCGGCGAAGCCTCCGGCGTGGGCGGCGTTGTCCACGCCCACGCCCGCGCCCGCCACGAAGGTGAACACCGCCGTGACTGCGGCCCACGCGATCAGGCCGCCCGGACCGCGTTTGTAGCGAAGTCCCGCGACGATCGTGGCCCCGAGCAGCCCCATGATCGCCCCCGAGGCGCCGATGCACACGCTGTCGGGGTGCACGGCCAGCGAGGCGAGGCTGCCCGCCAGCCCCGAGAGGAGGTAGATGGTCCCGCTGCGCAGCCCCGGGCCGAAGAGGACGAGGCTGCACAGCAGCGCCATGGCGCCGCTCATGCAGTTGTAGAGCAGGTGCCCCCACGAGCCGTGGAGCAGGATCGTCGTCAGCGGACGCCACCAGCCGCCCGCCGCCACCTCGGCGCGCCGCATGGCGCCCCAGGCGAGCAGCTCGTCGGACGAGGGCTTCACGAGCGGCGAGCCGGTGCCGAAGAGCAGCACCCCGAGCGAGAGCGCCAGCGTGGCCGCGACGACCGTGGAGAGGGGCTGCGCCGCCATGAAGAGCCTCCATGCCTCGTGCGACCGTGCCCGCAGCCGCGCCGCCGGCCGCCCGGCCTGCCGCGTGCGTGCGGCGCGCCCCGGGCCCTGCGTGCCGCCCCAGCGGGGGAAGAGCAGCATCAGGTGCAGCGGCGCCATGCCCGCCAGAAAGGCGATCCACACCCCGCCGAAGCGCCGCACGGGGCGGGGCGGCTCGGCCGCCGTGAGGACGATGAGCTCCTCGTGCCGCTCGGGCGGGATGTCCCAGCGGTCGGACGTGGTCGTGTAGCGGGCCCGCTCGAGCGCCTTGCGGTAGCGCGCCTGCTCGCGCGCCGAGGCGGGGAGGCGGAAGTAGCCCGTGGTCTTCAGCTCGCCCCGGCGCAGCTGCTGGAGCGCCAGCGTGACGTAGGCGTCGACCTGCCGGGCGAACTCCTCGTCCGAGAGGCGGCGCGGCGCCTTGCGCTCGATCTCCACCCCGTAGAGGTAGGGCCCGCGGGTGCCCTCGAAGGGGAGCAGGAAGCTGATCGTGACGTGCACGTCGTGGCGCACGGTGTGGTAGTCGACGGCCCCGCAGAGGGGCTCGGGGCGGATGGCGAACTGCGCGGGGCGGTAGCGGACGTAGGGCGAGGGGGTGCCCGCGTCGTCGATCGCGGCGATCTCGCGGTCGCGCATGTGCGTGCGCGAGAAGCGGATCTGCCCGGTGACGAGCATGGCTGCGATCATCGCCCAGCAGAACCACCGGCACCCGGAGGTCGGGTGCGAGCCGGGCGGGTCGACCAGCGAGGCGAAGCGCCGGCGCAGCCCCGCCAGAACCACGAGGGTCGCGAGCGCGAGGGGCAGCAGCAGCTCCCACCACTCGCTGCCGCGCAGCAGGCCCCACCTCAGGTCGAAGAGCTGCCGCGCGCCCGTCAGGGCCAGGTGGGCGCCCCACGCCGCGAGGGCTGCGGCGGGGACGATGCGGCGCCACTTGAGGGCGTAGTGGCGGCTGCGGGGCGTGCGGCGCCGGGCGGGGGCGTCGTCGCGGGTCGGCGGTTGTGCTGTGCGGGCCATCGGTGAGGGCGGTTTTCTCGTCGCGTTACAATATGAAGAGCGGGGCGTCGGGGCGGCTGCGCCCGGCATCGAAGCGGAAGCCCTCCCACGCGAAGTCGCGCAGCGCCCCGGGGTCGTCGATGCGGCGGCGCAGCAGGTAGCGCGTCATCTCGCCGCGGCACATCTTGGTGTAGACCACCACGGTGCGCAGCCGCTCGCCGTCGTCGAGGCGGAAGGAGGGGGTGATGACCCGCACCTCGCGGCAGACGCGGCGCCAGTCGAAGAGACGCTTCATCTCGTCGCTGGCCAGGTTGACCAGCACCCCGTCGTCGGAGAGCACGCTCTCGATGAGGGGGTCGGTCAGGCGGTCGCGCCAGAAGTCGAAGAGCGTGCGCTCGTCGTCGAACGGCCGCACGGAGCCCTCGAGGCGGTAGGGGCGGATGGCGTCGAGCGGGCGCAGCAGTCCGTAGAGAAACGAGGTGATATGGAGGTGCCGCTGGGCGTAGAGGAGCTCGTCGGGGGTGAACGACTCGGGCGCGAGGCGCCGGAAGACGATGCCCGCGTATGCCGTGATGGCGGGGAGCGCCTCCGCGTCGTGGAAGCGCAGGTAGCGCTGCCGGTTCTCGGCGGCCAGGCGGTCGTTCACCCGCAGCGCGCGGGCCAGCTCGTCGGCCGGGAGGGCCCCCAGGCGCGCGGCCAGGCGGCCGGCATCGCCGGCGAAGCGGGGCTCGGTGGTGCTGTGCGGGCGGACGGCGCTGCGGTCGGCCATCGTCTTGGCGCAGGAGAGGAGGATCTGCATGGTGCGGGGCGTTTGGTTCAGGCGACCGAGCAGGGGATGCCGAGCCGACGGACGCGGGCGGCGATCGCCTCGAGCTCCTCGCGCGGGACCTTCCCGATTGTGGGGCAGGGGG
>Ga0209064_1002440_pt1 | contig 20654 bp, 18 predicted proteins | sample Inofromicrocosms_FD_187498 | JGI IMG/M metagenome (GOLD analysis project Ga0209064, IMG submission 187498) | Mouse cecum microbial communities from Vienna, Austria - Inoculum for glucosamine and mucus D2O microcosms (SPAdes) (version 2) | ecosystem: Host-associated > Mammals > Digestive system >... | reverse complement strand
CTAAAGTCAAAATCTTTCGCTCACAAATGCGTGGTGTCCGAGACCGAGACTTCTTCATCTTCCGACTGGTCAAACTCTACGCCTAAAAATTTAACACTTCTAATTGCCCAATTTAACATATGCACCGTGCTTTCGGCTTGACCCCTTTTATTAGGATTCACCATAGCAATCTTTTCATACTCAGCCAAGAATGGTTCCGCTTCTTTTACAGAATCTTCTGGATTTTCAAGCAAATCGAAATCACAACGCATGGTGGATAGTTCTCCATATTGAATCTGGTTCTCATTTTTTAACGCCTTTAAGGCATCCGATACCTTTACTACCTGTGATAATGCGCTGTCCTTAGTAATATCACCGACTTCGTTTGTTAGCCAATTAATTCCTCCATGTATTTTAAGGAGATTAAATGTCGGAACTTCGGTAGTGTTCATGAAGTGGACGCTATTCTTCATCACTTTCTTTTGGAACATTGTTTCATCCAAAATGGGATTGATTGTTCCACGGAAGCCGTCATTAAATTCCACCTTCATAAGATCGGCAGCTCGCTCCACAAACATATCTATATTGGTGGAATATATGTTGATTTGTCTGGAAAGTATATTATTACTCCTATGGTGCAGTATGTAAGACCATAGTTGGAAGAAAAGAGAATACTGTTCCATTACCTCTTGGTAACGATTCTTATCTTCTCCTTCAACAACCGGAACAGAGAGGTTCGGATAAATGACACCAGTAAAGTATTCTTTGTAAATAGCCGTTTCTATGATTTTCCTTTCATCTTTGCCTATAGTTGCGTCATGAGATAATTGAGTCAAACGAGATTCAATCTCGCCCAACACCGGCAAATATGGTCTGGAAAGCCCCGAACCAAACATAAAGTTTATGTTCGAAGATTGGATAAAATTTTTAAGTATGTCTATTGTCATAAAAACATTTGAGGAAAGTGTGATTAAATTTCAACATCTACATCCTAAAATTTAGGCATTCTTATGAATTTAACTGGATGAGATTAGATGCCATCACATCTCTTACTACGGTATCCAAATTCTTGTGTTCGGCAATATAGATACGCAGCCGATTGACAAGATTCATGAAGTCATCAATTTCCTCTGCCGCTAACGCCTTTCGATAATAGGAGTAAGAATGGTATTTAAGCCACTCTCGGACAATACCGTATCCTGAGACACTGAACTCAAGAATCTCTGATGGAACAGGCTGAATAAAATGATTCCCTTTTACAGAGGTAAATTCAACGCCATCCTCATTAATCGAATAACCTTTAAGCTCAAAGGATGCCAAAGGATTCATCCAAGTAAAATTTCCATCTGCCTCTTGTTGTGAGAATTTGTAATCGCTTCTTTCCAATGCCGCGAGACGTTTCCCTATCTTGACAAGCTCTAAATAGAGCTTTTTATCATTGGTTATAGGAATGGCAGGCGTTTGCCCAGCCAAAGAATGAAGCTTGGCTGAGAACTCGTTTAAAAAATAAGGCGAAGACAAAACTGCATAGGCATAGAATACCAATGTGTCCTGCACTTTTGCTGATTCTAAGCCAACCTTTTCCGATAATATTTCGAGCAATTTAGGGTTTATATTTGAAACCGCATCAGAGTTCCAATTCGAGCCCTTTTTGTAATTCGGAAAACGATTGCAGAACACATGAGCATTTCCCCGAGTAGCCAAGTCATTGTCGGGAAGGTGCCAACAAAATGAAGTAAACTTCGTAATTGTCCGACTGATTTCAGCTGGAGCAGGTGCAACGGCAAATCCAAAGACATTCGGGTCAGAGAAAGCCGCTCTTACCTCTGGACGATACCTCATACCGCCACCTTCTGCATTTTTGAGTGCAGTCAATAGAGTTTCGTCATCGTTGACATAAGCCTCCAGAAATGGACGATACGAATACTGGCTACCATTCTTGGATGAGCGGGCAACCAGTACACGAACTGAATTTGACAATTTCTTTTCTGCCGGAGGTTTTGCTTGTCCGCTATACCATCGGTCTTTAATGTCAGAATAAGAATGAGCAAGATCACCAATATACTTGCTTCTTCTACTCAATTGTCCTTTGGAAAAATGTACCAGCAAGTGTGTCGGTGCAAGTTTCATTCCGGAACAATGACGCAAGAAAATCCCATTTTCAGAGCCATGTTCGGCAGCCAATGGGATGAACTGAGAATACAACTCCACATCGTACTCGCCCTTCGGACGCAACGAATACTCTTCATCAATGGATAATACATCCCAATCCAATGCAGTTACATCTTTAGAGAAGAACTCCATTTTTTGAGCCTTTGAAAGTCCACGCAAATCTTTGTACCGCACAAATTTAGATGTATTGTCGGCTGTAAAGGATGCAAGAATCAGGAGCCGGCCCTGAAGTGTATTGAATACATTCTGGTTGGCACTTTCAACGCGATTGTCAGAATCAAACTCAATTACTGATATCTCATTAGCATTCTCAATTAAGAACTTGCGAGCATATTTGAACGAGATATTTTCAGCAAATGCTGAGGGAAGGATAAAAGCAATTATTGATGGTTTGCTTATCATAGCCTTATAGATACCCCATCGCAAGAACTTTATCCACTCGTTTGTCAATTGCATCTGTACGTTCTGCCTTCCTCGTCTGATTGGTGGTCGGAAATCGTTCATAAGAGACTCCAGGAACTGACCTGCATTGGTGACAGAAGAATCGGAACAAGGGGGATTGCCGATTATGATGGTAAGAGGCGGCTGAGAGAGTTTGTAGGATGCCACTTGTTCTTTTGCGAAAAAGAGACCGACCGAATCTAATTTGCTGAAGTCATATTCCGGCTTGCAGAAAGTATTGTCTCCCAGAGTGTTTGTTAGATGCACAGACAAGGTAAGAGCCGTCGGGATCTCATAGATTGACAATCTATAATTGGCCAGGGCATATGGTACGGGAAGAATCTCAAAGCCGATGAGTTTTGATTGAGGAGGCAACGTAATATTGTCCAACACAGATTCAAGGAATGTTCCCGTTCCACAACATGGATCAATCACGAAAAATGGATTGTTCTGAAGTATCTTTAAATCAGGATTCACCTGAATATTGAAGAACACCAGACGAGCAATGAAGTCTGCTAATACCACGGGAGTATACCACGCTCCAAAGTCAATGCGTGTGTCCCTGTCGTATGCGGACAAGAACTCCTCATACAATTGATGGAAATTAGGACGACGCACTGCGTTATGAGACAACTTTACAAATGCCAAAAAGCGTCTCGTATTATCATACCATCCACCTATTTTGCTGAGTTTGGAATCCAGTTCCTCAGAAAGAGCGTTAAACAAATGAACAAATGGCTCCACATGGTCAGAGTATTCCTTATATGGCTTTTGCGTCCAGAAATAATGGAGCATCTCATATTTCAATGAGGGTGAAAACTTCTCATCATTGATGAAGCGATGGGCATATAATAGTCCAAATGCAAGAATTTGAGAAATAAATCCTGCAAATGTTCGGTCATCTGACAATGACGCATCAAGGTTGTTCGCTGCAATGTCCCACAACCGTTTCAATGTGCGTATAGTGGTAAGCTCGGATTTCGATTCAGCTTCGTCTTCTTCCAAATTCAGTAATTCAAGAAGATCGGTGCAAAGCAATTTTGCTCGCGTGGACAATTCTGTGATAACCATCTGCTCGGGAATGGTACGGAAGCCAATCTTGGAGAAGAACTTCTGAAAACGTTCCAATGTCTGAAGGTTATATTCAGGTTCCTCCCAGTTTACAGGCTTTTGAAATAATTCAAACGAATCAGCAGAACCGTCTACATCATAATAAACGAACTCAATCCCGTCTGTGAGCAAGACTGGATTGCCTAAGTTAAGATACTTCTCTACCTGCGATTTGTATTCCTCTACATTTATGTTCTCCTCAGGCGACAACCCTTTGGCCTCAACATATCCATATACACCCATAGTGTTGGAATCGGTAAATGCCCAATCAGGCCGTCCGTACTTACCCTGATTTCTCGGTTCAAAAATCCGCTGGATATTTGAACCGAAATAAGAACATAGGTTAGCGAAGAAATTGTCGAGAAATGGGCGGAAGGATAGCTCTGCCGTAGCCAGCCCCGTAGAACTATTGAATTTGTAGAAATCCTTAAGTTCAACAAAATACTGTTCTAATATGCCTTTATATCTTACCATTTCTCCAACGCTTCAATTATAGATTCTCCAATATGTTCCGCAAGTTTGACAGGGACGGCATTTCCTATTTGTCTTGCCACTTCAACCTTGCTCCCAACAAAAATATAATCAAGGGGGAAAGTTTGCAGCAAAGCCCCTTCCCGAAGAGAAATAGTCCTATCCTGCACCGGATGTCCAAACATTCCACGAGAAAAGCTATCGAAACGAGCAGTTATTGTTGGTGCGACTTTGTCCCAACACATTCTGCCGAAAACATTACGGTGCCCCATTACAGATGAACTAACTTTATGACATGGCAGCAATAAGTCTTCAGGTAGAAAATCTCTTCCCTGGCCTTCTTTCACTGCTTGAATGCGTTTGAGACTATCAGGAGATAACCTGTCTCTCCTATGATTTGGGAAATCAGGATGATCTGTGAAATCATCAGGTGGTGGAGGAAGAAATCCTATTGATTCCCTTACGGTGATTGTTCTGTCGTTGGGTTTCGGATACTGGTATAAAGGAGAATCATGGTCTTTACGTTCTCCTATGATGATTATACGCTTGCGTCGTTGGGGTACGTCAAAGTTTTGTGCGTCCAACATACGTTGGTGAATAAAATAACCTTCGGCAGAAATCTTGTTTAAGTTCTCCTCCAATATGGCGGCTCCACGTTTCCCCACAATGCCGGGTACGTTCTCCATAAGAAAAAACTTGGGTCGTACCGTCTTTACGACTTCAATGTATCGACTAACCAGATCATTTCGTTCATCGTTATCCTCGCCTCCTCTTTGGATAGAAAAACCTTGGCATGGAGGGCCGCCAGCAAGTAAATCAAGTTCTCCTTTTTTAAGGTCGAAGTGTTTTAAAAGAGTATCTGTGTCCAAATCATAGATGTCCTGAACTTCAGTCTGATGATTCTGCAGATACTTCAAGTTAGAGCGCATTGTCGCTATAGCCTTAGCATCAATGTCAAAGCTATAAAGTATGTCAAATCCTGAATTTGACAATCCAAGCGCCAATCCTCCCGCGCCACAGAAACAATCAATACAATTAAAGCTCATTGGGTTTAGTCTCCTGTAAATATATTTGAGTGGCTATCGCCATCGAAAGCAACGGAGGGACAGCCTCTCCCACTTGTTCATAGCGGTCGCTTGAACCGCCTTCAAAAATAAAAGAATCGGGAAAACTCTGAAGTCGGGCTACCTCTCTAAGGGTCAAACCTCTATCTTCTTCGGGATGGCAGAATCTACCACACGCTGGATTTCGTGAAGTTTTTGTAATTGTTATAGCCGGCTTATCCCAAAACAAGCGTCCGTACACATCTGAGAAGCCCTTGACTTTATCCAGACATGGAGGTCCAACATGAGGTGGGCGACTCCCACCATTCTTGGGGACTTGGGCTATAACGTCTATTGTGGACTGTTTGTGTTTTGAACTGAAATGGTATGGATCATTGCCATTTATGTCATTTGCTTTGGGCAGATTGCCAATAGCGTCTCTTACGGTATTGAAAGAATCTTGCTTCAAGACCCCGAAAGGCATAGTAAACGGACGTTTGGATGCTACAATGATGGCCCTAACACGCGCTTGGGGTACTCCAAAAGCGGCGGCATTATATACTCGTTGAGTAACGTAATATCCAGCTTCTGTAAATATGGCCTTTGCCTCTTCATAGTGACATCTGAACTTGCCGTTAAGAACCTCTTGAACATTTTCCATGACTATATAATCGGGATTAATCTGAATAGCCAATTGAGCAAATGTTCGGATAAGGGAGTTCCTTTGGTCTTCCGGTTTCTCCTTATCCTTCTTCCTGTGAGCAGAAAAGCCTTGACAAGGAGCACATCCCACCAAAATCAACGGCTCATCTTTTGTATGAGCAGCCAACTCTTTAATTTCCTTAAGGGTATCCTCAGTGATTTCTCTTATATCTTTACAGTAAGTTTTGCATCCAAAATTGCTCCCGAATGACTTTAGGGCAATCGGATTGATGTCAATGCCACAGACAATCTGAAAAAAGTCCGGAATGGCAGCGAAACCTAAAGACGTGCCACCACAACCACAGAAAAAGTCTACGACTTTCGCCCTGCGGTTTTTAGACACGGCATCTGGCCTCCAAAGTGGGAGTCCTTTGCTAAATTCTAAAAATTGCGATTCAAAATCCATAGAGATCTTGTGTGGCACCTAAATAAAAGAACTCCCGTGTAGGCAGACAGGCGACCAAGCCTTTTACACGACTACACGGAAGTCCTCTAATATGTTGAATATAAGTTGTTACTTACATTGATTGGTCTATTTGTCTGCGCAAGCGCGTATTATATTACAAAGTTACGAAATTTTTCTGAGACTTAGGTAATCTTTCGCAAAGATAGTGACAGGCATGGGCAAGATTTAGGCTCTGCTGGCTTAATTTTTCTTATCTCCATATGGGGCTCTTGGTTCTGCGGCTATTTGGTCGGCATCGGGCGGGGATTCATAAGTATTTGACTTATGCTCCGTCCCGACTATCTCTTGATATAGCCTTTCAAGAATTTCTCCCCGTTTTGCCTTGGTCTTTATGTCACACTCCCATACGCGTATTACTTTCCATCCGGCAAGCCGGAGGTCAACACCGTTGGCATAGTCGCGGGCTATGTTCATAGCTATCTTGTGACGCCAGAAGTCAACGTTGGTTTTAGGCAACCGATAATACTTGCAACCCTCATGACCATGCCAGAAGCAACCGTCGATAAAAACAACCGTCTTGTATTTCTTCAGCACAATGTCAGGCGATCCTGGCAGTTTACGGTTGTTGACACGGTAGCGCAAACCACGGGAGAAAAGATACTTCCGCACAATCATTTCCGGCTTGGTATCCTTTCCCTTGATAGCCGCCATGCAACGGCTGCGCTGCTCCGGTGTCATCACATCTGCCATAACTATATAACAAAATTAGCGATAATTTTCATGCGGACAAAAGGATATGTGTACGAATTCAGAATTCGAATGAGAGGAGGTTGGATTTGTCTATTTTGCAGTGCGTACCACGGAAATAAGTGTCACTATATTGCGAGTTGTGTGCCGGATTGTTGGTTGTCGATGTGATTGTAGTGGGATTGCTTGCCTACTTCCCATTCGCGGTTGACGGAGTGGGAGGATGAGATGTCGCGGGAGATGAGGCGAGCGAGGGCGGTGCATTGATGAGTAGTGAAGGCTTTGGCTTGTTCCGGTGTGTAGTCAGACTGACGGAGAGGGAGAGTGATGCTTCCGGTTGATTTGGCGGTCAGTTCCTTGATGCGGTTGGTCAGCTCGGTAGCGTCTTCATGAGTTATGCGCAGAATTGCGAGTTGACAAAGATAAACGTTTGCCGCGTTGTCTTGCAATCTCGCATGGAAGCGCAATTCATCGGCTGTCATCGGATATGTCGCCGAGAACCCATCGGCTGAGACTACTCGGATTGCTCTACCGCCATCGCGCATCTTGATAATGTTGACGCTTCCTATTCTTGAACTGATGTCGCTTACCGGATATTTCTGCAATACGGATTCAAATATTTCGGTTGAGAACATGGTGGCGGCTATCCGGATTGCTACATCTTCTCTTTCACTTTCGGGCGAGTTGAAGTACCATGCCGATTGTCGAGGTGACATCTTGCGAGTATGTTCTGAACCGTCGAACAACCGGATTGACATTATGCCGTCCATGCCGGATTTCCGTACCTCCATAGAGAACAGATCGCGGTATATATCCAGCGGGCATTCCTTGCGCTCCTGCTTCTTCGCGAAGTCTATCAGTTCTGACAGCTTCATCACCGTGTTGCCGTCAAGTGCCATCTTCCGGTTATGATCAACGATGCCGTAGCCACGGATCTCACCATTGCGGTCTTTCTGAAAATGAATGTCTATGCCGAATTTGGTTTTGAGAATGTCCATCAACTCCGACATATGCCGCTGTTGCTCCTGGGATAGTGTCTTGCCGTTCGAACCCTTGATTTTACGTATGTCGTGGTTGGCTTTCCGGCGCACATATTTTTTCTTCTGACCTTTGTGACCCTTGACATTTTCGACATTTTGAACTTTTCCCTCCGCAATTTCAGCCTTATATTTCCTGATAATCGCACGGAGTTGTTTAGCCCGTTCTTTCCGGGTGTCGTTTCCTTGCGAAATATGCCTCCCTATCTCAGACAACGAGATTGTCGTGGCCTTGACCCCTCCGCGAAACAGTACATAGCTGTCATCTACGCGCTCAAATTTATATCCATGTGAGCGGATTATATTGGCAAACTGTCCTTCGGTGAGATAGCCGTAAGAGAACATACGCTGAATGTCGCAGTTGATGTCCGATGAAAGAATACGATTTGCGGCGGCATTGAGTCGTGCATAGTCGTGATGATCGGGTATCGGAAAACCGTTTGGCTGTATGCGTGTGGAAAGTATATGCACATGGTTGTTGTCGGTGTCGTGGTGGTAGTACACGAAATACGGCTGTCTGCCATATCCGGCTTCCGCCATGAGCTGACGGGCAAAGTCGGTCAACTCGTCAGCCGACATCACCTGCCCCTTTACAGAGGCGGCGATGTGGAACTGAAATCGCGTGGTCTTGGTGTTGCCGTATGTCCTTGACCGCTCCTTCAGGTATTTCTCAATCTCTCCGGCGCAGTCGAACCCGGCTTCATGCAACAGCTTCACCTTATGACGAATGGCTGCATCGACATTCTCCATAGCCATGAGCCGGGCCACGCCTTCGGCAACCTTGCGTTCATTATATCCGGCACCGGGGAAGCCGCCACCGGATACCATGCCAAGTTTCTTGACTATCATAGACGCTCTTTGATTTTGATTTGGTTAAGATGCACCCAAATGGCAGACAAGTCATTTCGGAAGAATACAAACGGTTGGATATCCGAGGCGGACAATCCGTAGGGCGACACCTTCATGCGCTCGTTAATCTGATGGGTGGTCTGATTGACATTCGTCCCGATTTTCTTCAACTGACGCAGAATAGCGGTAAGTAACGCTGGTATCTCGGAATTGGCTGATGATGGCGTAGCCTCTCCGTCATATTGCAGAGTGGCGCAACGGATACAGGCACTGATGTTGCCGTTGAAATGGCTGTTGGCTTTGGTGCGGATTGCTTTGGCGGTTGCTTCATCAACGCGAAGACGTATTATTATGGTCTTATTATTTGATGACATGATGTTACTATGCTTTGATGCTCTGATGCTTTAATGTTATGATGATATTATGCTTTGAGGCTCTGATACTCTGATATTTTGATGTCATGATGATATGCTTGGAAGTCATAATGCCATAAAGACTATGTGTCTTGATGATTGTATCTCTTGATTTCATGGTCACATGATATTTTATCCTTACAAAAGACTGCGAGTTTCGAGCGGGATTGACCCAACTCTGCGAGGTGGCAGGATTGCCGTTGTGGGAACAATCGGCATATCTTGCACAGCAAGATTTATACACCTAAGAAGTCTGACAGACTCGTTCTCACACCCCACTTGAATGGCCTCGTGAAAAATGTCAAAGTGTCGAAAATTTCAAGGGTCACATGACATTTTCGTGTAGCGTCCATGCTCCTCTTTTCTGAAAAGGGCTGAGTTTTTCAGGAACCGTTTTACCGTGGATTCAGACATCCCGAGTGACCGTCCGAGGTCGATGGCATCCGATGTCCGGAAGTCGTAAGGCAAAGCGTCCAACAATTCTAATTGCCGTTTGTCAAGATTGCCGGATAATGACACGCGGATTACACGGTTTTCCATCTCACGGAAATACTCGACCAACTCAATAGCCGCCTCCGCGCTTTCGGTATCTATCATTGTTGCCGACTCTCCGGCGCAGATATTCTTCATTATCCGGATTATTAGACAGAAGCGTATGAGATAGGTCTCGAGTTTTCCGCACACGGCTTTCTCCGCTTCCGATTCGGTGGCAGAGTATATCGCGTTGTTAACATTATCTTTCCATTCGCACAGTCTCCTATGGGCTTCATGGGAGAAAGTCAATTCTGTTGGCTGTTCTTTTCCCTTGAAGTCAAAAGTAACGACTTTGCGGATTATCTGCTCCCATTTCTCCATGATTCCATCAGGCATACGGTCAGTGCCCCATGTAGGCATATCGATAATGTCGGGATAGACTTTCAGAAAGCGGGATGAAAAGCCATTGACAACACGCTCACCGCCGAATTGCTTTGCGAGACGTCCCGGTTGGGTACTGCCGATTATGGAGCAATACGGGTTCGGCAGAAATATATGCTCATCAGCAGATTTTCGGATATACTTGAATGGTGTGCCGCTGAACGCGCTGAGAAAATAGCTCTCATCCGAACTGTTGTAACGGTTGAAGTTGGCGAACAGGCTTTCAAGTTCATCGCTGTAAAGGATCACGCCCTGCGGATTGTCGCGCATGGCACCGATCAACGCCTCGATGGTCGCATCGACAACCACATGACACCTGCGCCTCGGTCGCTCCATATCCTCCGGCAAAGACAGTGCTGTACGTTCTTTCTGAGATTTGGACTCCCATTTCTTGTAGGCTTTGAGTTTAACGCAATACTCCCGGTCATACTCATGGTCGAGGTTGAGCAGAGGCGACAGGGCAAGCCTGAGCGGAGGAGTCTTGCCGCAACTCGGATAACCGACAAGTGCCACATACATAATAGGTCGCTCAACCCATGTCGCCGAAAAGCGCACCGTCCAGCGGTTACCCATTGCAGCAGCGAAAGTAGTGAACATGGACGCAGATATGAAATTGACGTTGAAATGCTCATACTCAACCAACGCCTCCACGATATTACGTATAGTCATAGGAAACACGCTTAGAGGGAAAGAGGGTACTACCTTTTGCAGTTTGCTTTGAGGGATAACAGGCTCATCCTCATGCAACCCACAAGCCGGACGCAGTGGCATCCTGCGGTTTTGATAATAAGAAGCCATCACCATCCGGATTTGGGTTTGCGGCGCATGGTTGATTTCATCTCGGCAAGAATCTCGCCTGATGATTTGGAACCATCGCAGGCGTGCTGTTCCTGCCAAGCGATAAGTTCCGAAGGGCGGAATTCCAGCATCTTGCCTACTTTGTAGTGAGGCAGTATGCCATCGCGCACCATGTGATACACCGTCGATTTCTTACGTCGGAGAATCTTGCAAGCCTCGTCGATGCCAACAAGACGGTTGTCATGCTCGGACGGTTTCATGCCGATTGCCTCTTTCACGAGGGATTTCAGTCCCTCGATCTCATTAATCAGACTGCCTACCAGATGCGGGAGCGAGTCAAATGAAGGATTTGTATTTTCCATATTTTACGTTTTAGAATTTGTCGCAAAATTATGGGTATCGGCAATGGTGAACCGGTGAGGGAAACGGTTATTTTGCTGATTGGCAGAGTTTCACCGAAATTTAACAGATACTGAGTTTCTTGGCGAGAGGAAAAGGTGTCAGAGGCAGACGCGGCTCGACTTTAGGGAGAGTGAAAGCACCCTCATCCGATGAAAGTTTTTTGGCAATGGTACTTGTCTCGACATCCGCAAGTTGCCACGGAAATTGTGATTTCAGGAATTCGGCCATCATGGTATTGGATTTTTTGAGTCGTTTGGCGATATTCCACCCGAAATGATACACGTCATGTGTGCGAAATTTTGAGATGCGGCGATTTACGGAGGTCTGCTGTATGGACTCTCCGATGATAAAGGCTTTCAGGCTGTTGTCAAGAGACATCAATTCCTCGTTGGTCAGTACTCCGGCAAATGTCCCCAGAGTATATGCTATCACCTCCTGCGCTTTGGGAGTGTCGAGCGGTGAAATATTAACATGAGTTACGACATCCATTTGCTCTGATTGTTCGACAGCCTTATCCTTTCTGCGCTTGAATGATATAACACCTAATGGCTCTCTTACAAGAGGGATGATAAAGAATCGTATGCCATATTCCACGGAAAGGTAGCATAGCGTAAACATAAGAAAAGTTGTAAGCGAGGAGTTTACGGAAGTTGCCAACGATGCTTCTCCGGTTGAGAAACCTACAGATACAGCCTTACCTGCGATGCAGACCAGGGCTATTGTACGGATTGAATTCAGATGTGTGTTCATGTGGATAAAATCTATTATTTTATCCTGCAAAAGTATAATATGCCGATTGCTAAATACGAAATTTTGGACACAAATTTTATTCTGTAATGTCCTTTTTTATCAACCGTATTGCTAACATGAACTAAAATGGAATAATATGGAAACCAATGGTTTATTATCGGGTAACTGTGTCACCGTATAGAAGTCACAAGATGAGGGAACAGCAACCGTGGTCCGCACTGAACCACGGTTGCTTCTGATGATTTTATGAGAGTTTTATGCGACCAACTGTGTCGCGTTTGGTGGAGTCAACCAATCGGGCGTAAATTTGCGTCGTGGTGACATTGGCATGATCGAGCATCTTGCTTACCGTATATATGTCAGTCCCGGCGGCGAGTTGGAGAGTGGCGAATGTATCACGGAAACGATGGAATGTTATCCGCTTTGTGATACCTGCGGCTTTCAGCCATTTCTTCAGCGGTTCCTGCGTCATCGAGCGGTTGAATCCCTTGAAGACAATTCCTTTATCACGTTCACCGCACAATGCCAGCATCTCCGGGCTGAGAGGGTGGATTGATTCTTTCTGCGTCTTCTGAATACGGATGAACATAGCCATCTCGCCATCGGCATCCGGGCGTATGTCCTCCCACCTCAATTTGAGTATGTCGCTTATTCGCAACCCGGTAAGGATAGAGAATAGCGAGGCCGCTTTCAGAATTGGTTTCTCGCATGGTGTGGCGGCCAGCAATTTCACTTCATCGGCAGTGAGAAAATTCTTCTTGACCTCTTCGTATTCAATATCCTCGATGAAGTCGTTGAGATTTTCTTTCAGTAACCGTTCCTTGTACGCCTCTTTCAGTAGAGCGCGGAATGTTGACCAGTATCCGGCGGCTGAATTGCGTGTGATAGTCAGCTTAGGATGGCGTAGCTGTTTGGCTGTAAGTAGATACTCACGGAATTTGTTGCACAATTCTATGGTGACATAGCCGAATGAGCATTTACCGTTGACAAATCTCTCGAAGTGGCGATAGACGATCATCCACTTGTCATAATGTTTCTTCGCTTTCTCCTCAAAATACAGCAAGAAGTCGGCTTTCGGCTGTTCGCGGTCGAGGAAACCGAACTCATTGTTTATGACCGCCTCCTGACGGCGGCAACGTATTATCTCGGCACGCATCAGTATCGAGTCGTTGTATTCACGCTGATATTTGTTGCGCGGATTGGCGAAGATGTAGAAGCCCAGATATTCACGGCGCGACATCTTCATTGTTCTCGGGTTGCGTATTGCCGGGTAGTAGTCGAGGTACAGCGACAAGCGGTCGTTCTTTATCGGACGCTGACGCAGACTGACTTTGGAACAGGTTGATGGTAACATGGTTGTATTTATTGTTTGTTGATTATTCGTGAAGCAAAACTATATAAAAGGATGATGGTGAAATGGTGATGATAAAACCACCTGTACCGCTCACTGATTTTTAACCGATTTTCGGGGGTGAGAACAGTGCATCGAGAGCCTTGCGGTCGATTCGCACATATCTGCCCTCATAACTTCTTGGAATGTCATGTGTCCGGACGTAATGAGAAATCTGGTCGCGGGTCATGTTATACCGCGCCATCGCTTCCGGCATGGTGTAGTATTCCGGCTCCAAATCAGACTCAATACCCAACGCCTTATCAAACTGACGGCGCGAGTAGAATACCTTACATTTGTCCTTACGCTTGCCAATCTTGCGCTCCGATACAAAACGGTAGACAGCCTCTTTCGACATATTGAACTTGGCACATACTTCTTCTACGGAATACCATTCTTCGGCTACCGTCTCAGTTGGCTGCTTATCGGCAAGAGCCTTGTCGATATGTTTCCGGCTCCATAGAGTCTTTCCCCGGACAACGGTTTTCGGAATGCTCCGTTCCTTAGCCATCTTGAAAAGCCACGAATTGCTGATACCGAACTTTTCAAGAATCTCCTTGGTCGTATAAAACTCCTCGATGGGTTCAGCCTCCTTCTTCTCCCTCTTGATATATTCCGGTGGGTTCTCAAACATCTTGTCAATGCTTGCCCGGCTGATGAGAGTCTTACCTTTCAGGCGTATGCACGGTATTAGACCCTCTGCAAGACAGCGGTACACGGAAGACTTGCCAATCCCCAATAAAATGGCACATTGTCGTGGTGAAAAGTAGTTACTTGTTGGAATACATCTTTGTTTTTTGCTCTCGGAAGTCGCATGGTTCTCCTGCTCAACATGGGCTTGCCTGCGTAAAGCCTTGTAGGAATGTTCGCTACATAGCTTTGAGCAGAAGCGTGTAGAGCATTTGTGAGCGATAAATTCCTTACCGCACCACTCGCAGATTTTGTTGATGTCGATTGTACTGCTCATCGGTTATTTCTGTTAAAATCCATTCAAAAGTGTCCCAGCGCGTCCCATTATGTCCCAGAGTGTCCCAACATTCCACAACCTCGGATGAGGCGCAACTGAAACCACGGAAACGGTACAATCGCGGTACAGGAAATCGCTAAAATCGACCAAAATGCGCAAAAATCGGCTATTTTGACCAATAAAAAACGCCCCTGGAAAGAGGCGTTTCGTGTTATTTATTAGCTAATTATATGATTTACAAGCGTTTACCTATTTTCCGATGCAGAATCTGGAGAAGATGGTTGAGAGGAGGTCGGGGGTGGTGATGGAGCCTGTGATTGTGCCGATGTGGTGAAGGGTTTCTCTTACGTCTTGAGAGATGAAGTCGGCGGTCAGGCCATCTTTTATGCCGGCTATCGCTCTCGTTAAGGCTTGTTGGCCTTTATAGAGGGCTTCGTAGTGGCGGGCGTTGGTGACGATTGGTTCGTTGTATATGTCAATGCCGTCCTGTGCTATCCGGGAGAGTGTCTCGTGGAGTATGTCGATTCCTTCCCCCGTCTTTGCGCTGAACCTTATTGGATCGGCAATCCAATGTGCGCTCTTTCCGGCATTATCTGCAAGCTCTTTAATTGTCAATTCCAAAGCTTCGACCTTGGAGATGTTTTCCTCGATGTCGCATTTGTTGCAGAGAATAATTATTTTCGAGCTCTCTTGCTCGGAAATAAAACTCTTTAGTTCTTCTATCTGGGGGAGGGTAGAAGTGGAGGGATCGAGCATCCATATGACTATCCTTGAGGCTCTCATCTTTGCTTTCGCCTTCTCAATGCCCGTAGCCTCCACGATATCATTTGATACGCGAAGACCTGCTGTATCCGTCAACCTAAATAGTATGCCGTCAATCTCTATCGTGTCTTCTATCAAGTCGCGGGTTGTGCCGGGAATGTCTGTCACGATAGCCTTGTCTTCGCCTATCATGAGATTCAACAGCGACGATTTGCCGGCATTTGGCACCCCGGCGATGACAACGGGCAAACCGTCTTTGATTACCGACCCTGCGGAATACGACCGAGTCAGCCGGCGTATCCTGTCATTTGCCGCTTCCGCCAGCAAAAGGAGTTTTATCCTGTCGGCGAATTCCACGTCTTCCTCGGAAAAGTCCAACTCAAGCTCCAGCAATGAGGCGAAGTCGATTAGTTGATTTCTCAGGTCGTCGAGCTCTTGAGAGAAACGTCCCCTTGTCTGAGATATGGCCAAAGCGTGGGAGGCTTTTGAAGAAGAGGCTATGAGGTCGGCGATCCCTTCAGCCTGCGCCAGGTCAATTCGTCCGTTTATGAAGGCTCTTTGAGTGAATTCTCCGTTCATGGCGGTCCTTGCTCCCCTTCTTATGAGGTCGGACAATATCTCGCGCTGTATCCATCTCGACCCATGGACAGACAATTCCACGACATCTTCTCCCGTAAATGATTTCGGATTTCTGAAGACGGTGGCCACTGCCTCGTCAAGAATCTCTCCTGATGTGGCCACGTATTTCCCGAGCGTAGCCTTATGGGTCTCCATGTCGGCTAAATTTTTGCCAATCCAAGCGCCGCTGACTATTCTTAGAGCATCACTACCGGATATCCTTATCACGGCGATTCCTCCCGTGCCGTTCGGGGTCGACACTGCGGCTATCGTGTCGGCTTGTGTCATTTTGTTGATTTGTTCCATTCTTTAAAAGAGAAAGAAGATTCCACTTCCTTTTCGATTTCATCCGGCAGCGCCGGGAAAAAGTCATACCCGGTCATTTTCTCAAGCTCATCCACGCTCATGGCATAGTTTTGCATGTTGCCCGGGGCGGTCATATTGGGATATACGAATGCTATGGCCTTGGGTTGGTCGGTATATGGCGACAGCAGCACCTTGAAAAATGCGCCGGGGACCCTCACTGAAGAATAACCTATACGGCTTGTATCCGATTCATTATATATCGGTCCGGCTATTATCATTATCGCCGAATCTCTTTTAGCCCATTGCCTCTCTTTGTTTTCGAGCGTTTTCCAAGCCCCATTGTTAAGAGCGTGGGTTTGTGGGCAAATGTTGGCCATGACGAAACAATCCTCCATTGCCTGCGGACTCCATTTTTGGTCGGCCGAAGGACACATGTGGCCTCTGTCATAACCTGACCGTGTATAGTCTGACGTGTAGGGGCAGCCTTCAATATCGGAATCGGTCCAAAATTTATTGCTCCTTTTCTTATCCCCGGAAGTTTCTTTGTCGAGAAGTTCCCATGCCACGTAATTGGGTGTCTTGTTGAGCTTGTTAAAGGAGATTGTAAACCCGATATATTCCTTTACTTGGGAAGGTAATGAATCCGGCAGGGTCACTGTCTCAAGAGCAGGGTAATGCTTTGCGTTGCTGGCTTTGGGAATGCCGGAATCTGAAGAGCTATCATTCCGGAAGATGTTGAAATCATGATTCTTCGACATATTCGCGGCCATCAGGCATCCGAATGCGGTAATGGCAAAACATAGGAGATATCCGAATACCTTGATTGGATTGGTTTTGGTCCGTTTCTTTTTTCGTCTTCTTGACATGTCTGCTGATGCTGTGTAGATGTTGATCCAAATGGAATTTATTGACATTGATTCTTAGACGGTTGGATTATTTCTGCATTAGAAATCCCGTCATTTCATGAAATATTGCCGAATACAAAATTACAAATCATTTTGAATTCTTGCAAATTAATGGTAATTTTGTAGCTTAAAAAGAAGGCAATGGCGATGATTCATAACAGGAGTTTTGAGTAGACCATAAGCCTTATACAAATAAAATATGGATAAATCAGTATATAAATATGCGGCTGAGGCCGGTTTGCCGATAGGAATCTATCTGATTGGCATGTCGGCATGCGTTTTGTTCAGCCTCAGCATGCCGGCCTTGCCGATGCTTGTCCCTTTGCTGGCCCTGGGATTCCCCGTGCTTCTTGGATACTACATGAAGAGATTGGCTAAGGCATGTCCTTCCTACGGCAAGTTTTCGGCCTTGTGGTTGTTTGGCATATATTCTGTCATATTCGGGACGCTTATATGCTCCTTGTTTTCAGCTCTCTATCTTGTCGTCATAAACCCAGGATTCATAGCCTCCTACGTCTCCACCACGCTTTCCACGATAGAGGCTTCGCCTGTAGCAGCGGAATATGTCGACATGACGACGGTGATGCGCAGCGCACTGGAATCGCGCCGGCTGCCTTCGGGGATGCAGTTCGTGACGACGATAGGATGGTTTTCATGCTTTGTGGGGTCGATGCTTTCGATGTTGCTTGCAGGCATCCTGTCGGCATCCAAGAAAAGAAAGACCGCAGACATGTTTAGATAATCATAAAAGAACTAACAAGGGGCCGCGAATCATATGGCAGGGAGGATCATCAAGAATTGCCGGAGTTGCATATCGCGGACTTGGATATATAATTTCAGACAATGGATATTTCAGTAGTAATACCGCTTTACAACGAAGAAGAATCGCTTCCGGAACTGACTTCCTGGATTGAGCGGGTGATGGAGGAAAACGGATTCAGTTATGAGATTCTGTTTATCGACGACGGATCTACCGACCGTTCGCTGGATACGATCAAATCGCTTGCCAATCGCAACGACCGGATTCATGCAGTCTCCTTTTCGCGTAATTACGGAAAGTCGCCGGCATTGAACACGGGCTTCCGCAGAGCCAAGGGCGATGTGGTGATTACGATGGACGCCGACCTTCAGGATAGCCCGGACGAGATTCCCGGCCTTTATAAAATGATAAAAGAGGAGGGGTATGACCTTGTTTCCGGTTGGAAAAAGAAACGCTATGATCCCTTGTCGAAGACGCTTCCCACCAAATTGTTTAATGCCACGGCAAGGAAAGTCAGCGGCATAAAAAACCTGCATGACTTCAACTGTGGCCTTAAAGCCTACCGCAATGCGGTGGTGAAGCATATAGAGGTATACGGCGACATGCATCGCTACATTCCCTATCTTGCGAAAAACGCCGGTTATAGGAAAATAGGGGAGAAGGTGGTGCATCATCAGGCAAGGAAATACGGCCACACGAAGTTCGGACTTGATCGTTTCGTTAATGGCTATCTTGATTTAGGCACGTTGTGGTTTCAATCGAAATTTGGCGTGAAGCCCATGCATATTTTCGGCTTGCTTGGTTCGATGATGTTCATCCTCGGCCTGTTGGCGGTCCTTGTGGTATTGGTTCTGAAGATAGTCAGCATGAATAGCGAGACGTATCATTTCTACGTGACGAAGTCCGTCTATTTCTATCTTTCGCTTGCCGCCATGATAATGGGTCTGCAGTTTTTCTTGTCGGGATTCATAGGGGAACTCATCACGAGAAACTCCCCGGAGCGTAACAACTACCTTATAGCAGAAGAGATATGATCCGCGTTTTTAGATATGGCATCGCGAGGATTGCGGCGTTTGCAATCCCGTTGGGATTGGCTTTATGTATGTCGTGCTCCAATGAAGAATGTCTCGACAATAAGAATTCCCTCCCGCTTGCCGGATTCTACAGCTCTGAGGAGACTCCCCGGCAGGTAACGCTTGATATGATAAGCATATATGGGTTAGGCGCCCCTGGCGACAGTATCCTCCATGATTCCGTTTCCGGCCTGAGCCAAAGTTATCTGCCATTTCGGATTGATCAGGGATCCACTTCCTATGTCATAAAATATGAAAGCGGAGATTTGGGGATGCTTCGCGTCTCCGACACAATCACTTTCCAATACGAGATAATCCCATGGTTCGTATCGTCGGCTTGCGGAGTGGTCTACGACTATAAAATGACCGACATCATCTCCACTCGCCACGTCATCGACTCTGTGGTTTGCCCGAATGGAATGATAGATAATGCTAACATTGAGAACCTCCGAATATATTTCAGGGTTTCAACCGGAGATAACGAATCATGAGAATAAAAGATATATCCATAAGCGGCCTGTTTGTGCTGGTTCTTCTGATTGTCTGCGCTCCTGTCTACGGGCAGAAGAAAATCACGCCTGTCGACAACGACAAGACCAAGCCCCGTCAACCCGTATTGCATTATTATGACAAGCATGGCAATCCCCTTGAGGAGCCGGTCTTGTTTCTCGCAGATCTGGATACTGTCAAGACTGCGCGTCCGGGTCCGGTCTATCCTTTGCTGGAGTCAATGAGTTTCGGCGTAAATTTCTTCGACGCCGTCATGCAACTTGCCGGTCAGAAACATGCCAGCATCGACGTCTGGGCCGAGCTATCCCTCCACAATTGGATTCAACCTGTTGTGGAGCTCGGCATAGGTTTTGCCGACAATCGTCTGGAGGAGGGAAATTTCCACTATAAAGGGAAGCCGTCGCTATATGCGAAAATAGGGGCCAACTACAATTTTCTCTATAAGAGCAATCCCGACTATCAAATCCATGTCGGATTGCGTGGAGGTTATTCCTCATTTAAGTATGACATCACCGACATCACGATAAATTCGCCGTATTGGGATCAAAGCAATTCCTTTTCCGTTATGAATCAGAAGGCACATGCCCTGTATGGAGAAGTTCTTGGCGGAGTGAAGGTCAAAATATGGAAAAACATATCCATGGGCTGGGATTTTCGCTATCGATTCAAGTTCAAGGGCAGCAAGGGCACGAATTCCGACCCGTGGTTCATCCCCGGCTATGGCGCGTCGTCCAACATATCGGCATCATTCTCCCTGATTTATACCATTCCATTGAAGCGCAATAAGAAGGATGCGATAAAGGATGCGGTGGAGGCGATTGAAGGGGCTGCCGAAGGCGGTCAGACAGAGATTCCTCAACGGGAAAACGTAGGAGGCGAAAATTCTCAAAAATAATTTGTAGATTCCAAAACGAAGTGCAACGTTATGGAGCCTAAATGATGTAGATTCAAGGGAAAGTGTTAACTTTGCCCCGTGGATCGAAGAGGAGGCGAGCCCTGCAGAGGAGCAACTCGACCAAGCAATAGATTCATCCGCCACGCTGAAATCGTGGAAACAGACGGGGCTGTCTTGCGGCAGCTCCGTTTTCATAATTTTAGACGGCGGCCATGGCTAAGAAAACCTTTCCC
>Ga0209064_1002435_pt1 | contig 20696 bp, 18 predicted proteins | sample Inofromicrocosms_FD_187498 | JGI IMG/M metagenome (GOLD analysis project Ga0209064, IMG submission 187498) | Mouse cecum microbial communities from Vienna, Austria - Inoculum for glucosamine and mucus D2O microcosms (SPAdes) (version 2) | ecosystem: Host-associated > Mammals > Digestive system >... | reverse complement strand
AATTTCAAAACTGATTCATCAAGTTTCTCTCCTGTATATTCCTCTATCGCCTTTAATCTCCAAGTCATGTGCATTGGCGGAGTTTCAATCCAATAATTGCCGTCAGCACGCAGTTCCTCAGCGACAATTTCTGTCTTATAAATAATCTTACGCTCCTTAGAACTGAAGACATACACAATGTCACCTACCGCAAAATTGTTTCGTTCACGTTTCCAACTGATAAATCCTGTTTCTTTCAGTGAAGCATAATGATTGCATCGTGAAGCATTAGCATATACCAGCCATTGTTTGGTAGCTCTTTTGTTGTTATTCTTTCTCATACTGCAAATTTACTCATTTTTAACGACTGTTCATTAGAGATTATTGCGCGGCTGGAGTGATTGGTCATCTTAACCTAGAAATCACTTCAAATTCCACTCAATCACCATACAATTTTTATGTGAGTAATTTACACTGGCACTCAATCAATTACAAACCACCACGTAGTTATCTACGGTTATTTCAAGGTGTCCGTATGACACTGACAACTCACTTTCAATCAGTGCGGTTCTATTTCCGTAAAACAATTCAACCCCGTACTGATATGGAAACATCAACACCAACCTTCGACCAGCTGCCACATGTGGTAAGCGGTCTATCCGAGAAACTCGACCGAGTGCTTGACCTGCTTGAAAAGGCAGGCATCGCCAGCCACTCCAAACAGGCCAAGCCCTCACGCAGACTCGTGTATGCGAAAGAGGCTTGCCAGATAATAGGCAAGTCACTTTCTACCCTCTACCGCGCGGTCAAGGCTCCGAATGACCCCATTCCGAGCTACAAGCGCGGCAAGCTCCTCTACTTTTATGAGGATGAAATCTACGCATGGATAGAGGGCGGACGCAAACATTCCGCTGCTCCTTCTCTCGCCGAAACAGCAGCGGCCATCACTGCCGGTATGAAACGCCGTCCCCGCGGGGGCTATAATTTCTGAGCCTATGGAAAAGAATATTACCCCAGACTCAGTAATCAACGCACTGATGAATCACGCCAAGACTTCCGACAGTGATTTTCCGGTATATGTGTTCCCCGCCAAGATGCAAAGGATTATCCTTGAGCTCAACACAACCTGCGGATTTCCGATTGACTACACGGCATCGGCTATGATTGCCGCCATATCCGTGGCAATCGGCAATACCCACCGAATCGAGGTTAAACGCAACTGGCAGGAATCGGCAAGCGTGTATATCGCGATTGTCGGACGCCCCGGAGATTGCAAATCGCATCCGCTTACATTCGTAATGCGTCCGCTTGTCAATGCCGACTGGAAAAACAATCAGGAGTTTCAGAAGAAGCATTGCGAGTATCAGCAAGCGGTGGCGATGAGCCGTAAGGAACGCATCAGTGCCGGACTTGAAGAATTTCCGAAAGAGCCTAAGCGTCTGTGCTACCTTGTGTCGGATGTGACGCAGGAGGGTCTAAGTGCCATTCACTCCCACAATCCCCGTGGCTTATGCCTTTGGGTTGATGAGTTGTCGGCATGGTTCAAGAACTTCACCCGCTACAACACCGGTTCGGAGGAACAATTCTGGCTTTCGGCTTTCAACGGCAGCACTACAATGTCTGACCGCAAGAATTGTCAGAACTCCATCTTCATCAAGCGTCCGTTCATCTCGGTGGTCGGAACAATTCAGAAACGTCTGCTCACCGAACTTGCCAACGGTGAGAGAGCAGCCAACGGGTTGGCTCAGTCAAGCTTCGCCCTACTTCGTGGTCATTGACCGCATACTCTTTGCAATGACCAAGAGCAACGGCAAACCGAGATGGAACGAGGATGAAGTACGCGACGACCTCAACCGTGAATGGGAGCGCATACTCAACCGGCTTCTTTCAGTGGAGTGTGTGGTCAACGAGGAGAAGGAGCCTATGCCCACTGTCATGCGGTTCACTGCGGATGCCAAGCGCAGACTTTATGAGTGGCAACATGAGAACGCCGCGCTATGCGATAATGAGATGAGCGACAATGTGGTCAGTTTCTTCTGCAAGCTCGAAATCTATGTACTCCGGTTCTGTCTGATACTCCGTATTGTTCGCTGGGCAGTCAGCGACGGGGAGCCTAGCCCCTCTGTCATCGACGATAAAGACGTGGCAGGAGCAATTGAACTGGCTGAATATTTCCGGGGCAATGCGCTCAGTGTACTCACCTGTATCAGCGAGGAGAAACTGAATGAACTCCACCGCACAGTGTATGAACATCTCACAGAGGAATTTTCAACCGCTGACGGCATCCGTATAGCCGAGCGGTTCGGGATGAAAGACCATACCTTCAAGATGTTTCTCACCCGCAATCTCAACACTCTCTTCCGGCGAATACACCAAGGGTGGTATAAGAAGCTGTCGTGTTACTCCGCTAACAAAGTTACTACCGATGAGCAGGATTGATGATGCAATGGTGGCGGCCACCATGCGTGGCTACGACCGAAACAATCTCTTCGCTTTCGTGGCGGCGATAATTGGAAGTGATGAAGCACGGCGATTGATGGAAATGTATCGCGTAGGCACATCAAAGCATTGGCAAGGTGCCACGGTGTTCTGGCAAATCGCGGCTGACGGTGAAGTCCGTGGCGGAAAGATTATGCTGTATGACCGATTGACCGGACATCGTGTGCAGGAGCCGTTCCCACACATCAACTGGGTACACTCGGTATTGAGATTGCCCGACTTCAAGTTAACCCAATGTTTCTTCGGTGAGCATCTGCTCCCACACATCCGCGACAAACCGGTTGCCTCAACACTCCACACGGCATCCTTGAACAAATGATGCAACGTAATCCGGCATTGCGACAACTCGTTGACGCGCTAAAGCTGGAACTCGTAGGCATCGAAGATTACAAACCGAGCGAAAGCTCATTAAAATCTGAATGAAATGGCACAATCAAAAATCTCGAATCCTCAGTCATCCGAAATGACTGATATGTCTAACAATTCAATTTTCTCTGAAACTATGGAAAATTCTACCAATCCCGAAGTTCAGCCAATCGCTGAACAGAGCGAAACCGTTCAAGCCAAATCAACCCGCCCCACCGCCAAGCAGCGCAAGAGCGAACTCGAAGATTACCGCACTGCCTTCTTTGCTCCGATTAAACTCGGCAAAGACAACAAGCATCAGGTAGCAATCAGCAATGAGACGTTTGACCGTGTCGAGCGCACAGCCCGATTCTTCGGTGGTCCCGGCTACAGCGTCAGCAACTTTGTCGAGCACATCATCAATGAGCATCTTGACAATAACGCCGCCAACTATGAAGGCTGGTTCACTCTAATCAGTAAATCGTTCTGACCACAGCCCCAAAGGCAGTGAAAATGGCGAAGCCATCGGCAACGCCGGTATCCGGATATTCTGTAAGGAATAGGAGGATAGCAAGGTAGTGGCAATGTAAACATTTCCGACCTTGCATCCTCCGTTACCGGGCGGCTGGAGTCCGCTCCCGATGGTCACAAAGTCAAATCTCAAAATCCCAAGACAATGACATTCACAAGAAGAAAGAAAGCTCCTCCGGGAGCAACCGAGAAGTCTGGCAAGTCATACATTGTCAGTGTCAGGCTCAATGAAGAACAGTATCAGACCGTGCAGGAAAACTGTCGAAAATCCGGCAGAAAGATGTCTGACTTCTGGCGCCACGCTCTGCTCAACGCCAAGGTTACGGCAGTAGCCACACCCGATGATATGGCGATTCTGCGTCAGATCGGGAGCATGGCGAATAATCTGAATCAGCTTGCAAAGAAAGCTAACGAAGCAGGGTTCAAGCTCGTGGAGTGGTCTCTCAAAGGTCTGAGCAAGGAAATAAAAACACTTTACACAAGGCTGTCTTATGATTGGAGGCATAACTAAAGGGAGCTGTTTTTCGGGCTGCGTGGAGTATGCCCTCGCGCTGAAAGAGAAAAACAAAGAGGCACGTCTGCTCTATTCCGAGGGTCTGCTGACCGACACGCCGAAAGATATTATCGACGGTTTTGAATGTCAGCGACATCTCAACAGCAGGGTTCAGCACTGGTGCGGACACATCTCTTTGTCCTATTCTCCGAAAGATGCAGAACGCATGGACGATGATTTTATGGTGAAGCTCGCGCTGGAATATATGGATAAAATGGGCATCAAAAACACCCAGTTTATCATTGTCCGGCATCTTGACAAGGAGCATCCGCACTGCCACATCGTCTATAATCGGGTGGACAATGACGGCAAATGTGTAAGCGATAGTTTCGAGTATTACCGCAACAACGAGATATGCGACGAGATGAAAAGGAAGTACGGTCTGACCTATGGTGAGAACAAAGACCAAGTGAAAACTGAGCGTCTTAAAGGACGACCGAAGACCCGTCAGGATATTTATCTCGCCGTTCAAGCAGCCAAAAGATCGGCAAAAGACTGGACTACTTTTCAGCGTGAACTCGCCCGGAAAGGCATTACCGTTAGGAAAAAATTCCGACGAGGTTCTACCGAAGTCGATGGTCTTTCCTATTTCAAGGACGGGCAAAAGTTCAAGGCATCGCAGGTTGACCGCAACGGCAGATGCTCCTACGATGTCATCTGCAAGGCTCTTGACCGGAACAAAACCCGACAGTCCCAGCCGGCATCGCCATCGCCAAAACCGATGCTTCAGCAGCCTAAACAGGAACCGAGTGCCGCAGCAAAAATAATCGAAGCCGGTGCCGATATGGTCGAAGGACTCGGCAACACTCTCGGTGGTCTCTTCCAAGTCGGGCCTGCCTACGACCCGGAAGAAGAGGCATTCATCAACGAGATGAAACGCCGCCAAAAGAGAAAAAGAGGCAGAAGTGTGTAATTTCAAAAACAGAAAAACATGAAAGAAAATCCTGAAAATTTCTCGGAGAACATTCTCCAAAACATCGCTGAAGACCTCAGCACAATCACCGGCACGTGTACCGAAATCAAGGAGTCGCAGCTCAACTGCGCCACCGCCGACGACCTGAACAATATGGGTACCACCATAACGTCAGCCGTCACCGAGAAAGTCGATGAGATGCAGTCATCCATCGAAACCCAGACGCAGACGGTCAGCGAAATCGGAAGCAATCTGACAGCCTCTGTCGATGACCTGAAGACTGAAATCACCAATAAGATTGACGACTTCACCGCCAATCCGCCAGTGCAGAAGATTGAAAAGACAATCCGTATCGCCAAGGAATCATGGCAAGTTTATCTCGCCATGTTCATCTCGGTGTTCACCTTCATCTTCTTCGGAGCTGCCACTATCTGGCAGGAGTCGCGCATCGAACGAGCCCGTATCTCCGACATCAAGTATCACTACATCCTGATGCACGGAGGAGTTAACTCCGAGGGACTCGACAGCATTCAGAGCTGGTTCCGCGACCCCGAACGCGTCAAGCAAATCGAAAAAGAGGTGAAAGACTACGAAGACCGTGTTCAGGAAACCGCCCGCGCCCTCGACCAGAAGCATCGCCTCGAAGAAAAAATCAACGAACTCAATTCACAAACAAACCCCAAATCCAACAGAAAATGAAAGTATCCAACAACCTCAACAAACTCCTCTCCCGTGTAAAAAAACTCTTCGGCTACAAGGCATGCCACGAAGAAAAACCGATAGACCATACAACCCAACAGTCCCCAAACACCGACCAGCGTCTGCGAAATGCACTCGCCGATGTAGAGAACTATCTCGCCGACAACTTCGGCACTCAGCCTTCCGCTCTGACCTACAAGAAGTACAGCAATGGCATTAGCCTCACTTCTGACGACCCGACATTCTCCACGGCAGTTGTCATTCTGACCCGCACCAATGGCATGCACAATCTCCCCGATAACGTAATCCTCTTGGGTTACGTCAAGACTGACAAAGGAGATGACTACCACATCGAACACCTCGGCAACTTCATCATCTTCCTTAAGCGACTCGGCATCAAACACCGCATCCAACACATCGCCATCGCCTTCTCGAAAGAGCACTATGACACACCGTACGACGTCAAAACCGCCGACATAACCTGCGTGCGCCTCTACTAACCCCACACTTCAACCCTCGTCCTGACAAGAAATCCCCGTCTTGTCGGGGCGTTTTGTATTGCACTCGTAATAGCCGCCATTCCGACGTTGCAAATTTTCCATATATAGTATTTTAAACCACACTATATATTCTACTGTATACAATTATATTACGCCGTAGCTAAACCATAATATCGCTGTAAGTTTGGAAAATTTTCCAAACTTTCCTTGGAGCACATTGAAATTTTTGTTAATTTTGCGGCATGAAGGAACCCATATTGAACATATCCGATGCAGACCTCTTCTATGGGCTTATTAGTGAGGTTATGATTGCTAAGCACGCCGAATTACCATTCGGTTCTCTCCTTGAGCTATACGAGGCAAGACGCAAGGAGCTAAACCTATCTGATAATATCGTGTTCAAAATGTTAGATTTAGATGCCAAGCAGGTAAAGCCAATTTTAGAAGGAGAAGCAAAAAGAATCAGTCTATTTACGGTTCTTAAACTTGCATATTTTCTAAACGTAAGTTTAGAGGAAGTCCTCAAGCTTGCGCTACTAGAGATGTCACCTGAACAAATCTCAGATATTCAGCAAGCAAAAGATGCGGCGTTTATAATGGAGCACTTTGATATTGCGGCTTTAACTAAGATTGGATTCTTCAAAAAGGGAGCCTCGGTAGCTGATCTTAAGAATAGAATATTAGACTATTTCCAGCTAAAGTCACTATATGATTATGACAAAATCCCCTTAGTAAAAGCGTTTAGTCAAATCCGACGAAAAACGAAAAGTGAATTAATGAGGGAATTTTGGTTAAGCTCTGCATACCACGTCCTTAATTGTATTAATAATCCTTATCCCTTTGATCGATCTGGCCTTATTAGGCTTATTCCAAGCATTCGCGCTTGTACCTTAAATGAGAAGAATGGTTTAACGACTGTGGTAAAGGCTCTATATCGCTTGGGGATAACAGTAATATATCAACCATCCATCAAAGATTTACATCTTCGTGGAGCAACACTTATAGTTAATGATAAACCATGTATCATACTTTCAGATTACAATAATAGGTATCCTACAGTGTGGTTTGCTTTGCTCCATGAAATATGTCATATCCTCTCCGATCTTGATGCTCTGAAAGAATACCAATATCATATTTCAGATGGCATCGGAGATATTTTATTACTTGACGAAAAGAGGTGTGACGACTTCGCTTCGGAATATTTCCTCAGTGGAGATCATCACAAAATGATTGAGCCATATTTAGATTCGCCATCAATATTAAGATCATATTGTAAAGAGTGGCGTGTTCATCCCTCATTAGTATATGCTATTCATTGCTATTCCAATCCAAATGATTGGAGAAAGTATGCTTCGAAAATACCGAGTTCTGATGAAATGCTCAGGGATATCAATACCGTCTGTTTTACAGATAATCCCGAGAACTCATCATTACCAATAAATAATTTAATCGACTTAAAACAAAAAATATATGTCTGAGAAAAACGAGACCACAATAACATCAGTAAAGCCCTCGAATGACGTTGACTACGAGCTTCAAGCAATTCTTGCAGCAACAGAGATGCCCAAAACTCCAACCCTTGAGTTTGATACGGATGGGAATATCGCCCTTGTAGATGAAATTAAAAGCCTCATCCCCGAATCGATTGATTCTCCTGAAGAAAAATACGAACTCTTTTACAAGGTAATCGAAAAATCATTACGGAGCATACTCCCAAAAGGGGATGCCAACAAAAAAGCTCGCGGTCTGATTCGAGAGGAATTTAAAACATTTCTTACGCGTGGACATCGATCCCAAAATGGTAAAGCCAGAGGAGCCGATTGCCGTATGGCATATCAGGAGGACATGAAACAAGCAGCTGAGATTCTTATCGAATGTGTTTCAGCAAATCTACCCGCATTCGACCTATACACGAAAATTGTGGCACTAAATAAGAGCAGAGGATATTGATACTCTTTATGAAGATATGAACAAGCAGCAACTCGCCTCCAAAATATGGGCATCGGCCAATAAGATGCGCTCAAAGATTGAAGCAAACGAGTATAAGGATTATATTCTCGGATTCATCTTCTATAAATTCCTCTCGGACAAAGAGGTCGCTTTTCTTCGTGCTAATGACTGGGACGACGAGAGCATGAAAGAATATCTCTACGAGGATAAAGTGCCGGATACGGTTGAACAATGCAAGCGAAATCTTGGCTACTTCATCGGATACAACGATTTATTTTCTACTTGGACTGCCACCAGCGCGGATTTTAGCGTTGCTGATGTTCGCGATGCGCTGAGTCGCTTCGCACGTCTTATCAGTCCGGCTCATCAAAAAGTATTCAAAGGTATCTTTGATACTTTGCAGAACGGACTCAGCAAATTGGGAGATAGCACAGGCGCGCAAACTAAAGCCATCAACAATCTCCTTGACCTCATTAAGGACATCCCGACCGACGGATCGGAAGATTACGATGTCCTCGGTTTCATTTATGAATATCTTATCTCTAATTTTGCAGCCAACGCCGGGAAGAAAGCCGGTGAGTTCTATACTCCCCACGAGGTTGCGCTGATGATGTCGGAGATTGTCGCCCATCACCTTCGGAGCAAGAGCGAAATTTCAATATATGACCCAACAAGTGGCTCAGGTTCGCTGCTACTTAACATTGGACGTAGCGTAAGCAAATATCTTTCGAGAGATAAAATTACATACTTCGCTCAGGAGTTGAAAGAAGCGACTTACAACCTTACGCGCATGAATCTTGTAATGCGCGGCATACATCCCGATAACATATACGTCCGCAACGGCGATACCCTCGAAGAAGACTGGCCGTTTTTTGACGAAACTGATCCGCTTGCGACTTACAAGCCGCTCTATTGCGATGCAGTGGTGAGCAATCCCCCTTACTCACAAGAGTGGACTCCGCGAGAAGAAACCAAATCCGACCCACGTTATAACCAATATGGCATTGCTCCAAAAGGCACTGCCGACTATGCGTTCCTCCTTCACGACCTTTACCACATAAAGCCCGACGGCATAATGACTATAGTATTGCCTCATGGTGTTCTTTTCCGTGGCGGTAGTGAAGAAGAAATCCGAAAAAATCTTATTGAAAAAAACAATATCGATGCAATTATAGGACTCCCTGCCAACATCTTCTTCGGCACGGGTATCCCGACAATCGTAATGGTGCTTCGTCAGAAACGCGACCGCGACGACGTGCTATTTATCGATGCTTCAAAGGGTTTCGCTAAGGTAGGTAAGAACAATCAGCTCCGCGCCCGCGATATCCGCAAAATTGTTGATGCTGTTACCAAGCGACTTGAAATACCTAAGTTCTCGCATCGGGTTAGCCGCGAAACTATACGCGAAAACGACTATAACCTCAATATCCCCCGATATGTCAATTCGGCAGAAGCTGACGAGCAATGGGATATTTACGCAACAATGTTCGGTGGAATACCGAACACTGAGCTTGACAATTTCTCCACGATGTGGAATGCGTTCCCATCGTTACGAGACCAACTCTTTGAGGATTCGGGCAACGGTTACAGCCGGCTTATCCATGCGCCCGAAGACATCAAAAAAGTTATCTGCGACAACTCAGAAGTCAGTGCTTTCGCCGGCAATTACAGTCGTGCGATTACTCCAATTGCAGAAAACCTTTACAATAACATTGTTGATGTCCTCGACAATGAACAAAAGGTGCAATCAATCAACGCCAACAACGAGTTAAGCCAAACTACCGACGCTCTTTTCTCGGCTCTTGCGCAGTTCACGTTGATTGACTCATACGAAGCCTATCAATCGTTGATTGACCGTTGGAATATGATTGGTGGCGATCTCGAAATACTCCAGTCGGAGGGTGTGGGCGCAGCCAATGTCGTAGACAAAAATATGGTAGTTAAGAAGAAGGACGGCAAGGATGTTGAAGTGCAAGACGGTTGGGTAGGTCGTATTATTCCTATTTCGCTTGTCGAGAAAGTTCTTCTCGACGATGACCTTGCCGCGCTTCAAACTCTGCGTGATTATGCGAGTGCCACCACCACGCGAATTACCGAAATTATCGAAAATCTACCGGAAACCGAGGGAGAGACTCCATGGCTCAAAGAGGACAGTTCAGCTTTCGTTCCAAAGGAACTTAAAGCGAAAGTTAAACGCATCAAACAGGAATTTGGCAAAGCCATCCCTGCCGAATCAATCGAGGCTCAGCTTGTAGAAGCTGACAAACTTCTTGACATCGAGAAGAAGCAGAACGCCGAAGTGAAAACTGCGCTTGCCGAAATCGAAGCAAAAGCGATTGACTCAATTAAGGCGTTGACCATTCCCGAAATTCAGGAACTGCTCGAATCCAAATGGATAAAGCCGCTCGCCGACGATCTGCGTCAAGTAGCGCAAAACCTCATCGACCAATTCGCGGATTCTCTCACTTCGCTTTCTGCAAAGTACTCGGAAACCCTCGTGGATATTGACCGCAATATCACCACGGCAGAAAAATCGCTTGCATCGCTCATTGACAACCTCACTGGTTCCGATAACGATATTGCCGGACTCCGTGAATTCCAAAAACTTCTCCGCCATGAATAAGCCGCAGATACGTTTTAAGGGTTTTGAGGACGAGTGGCACCAAAGTACTTTTGGAGATGTATGTTCTATCTATGATGGCGTGCATCAAACACCTAAATACACTACGTCGGGGGTAATGTTTGTTTCCGTGGAAAATATTAAAACACTTAGGTCAAACAAATTCATATCGTTTGAAGCATTTAAAAGCGATTATAACGTCGTGCCTGAGCGCGGTGATATTCTTATGACCCGAATTGGGGATATAGGAACGGCTAATGTCGTTTTATCAAATGAACCTTTAGCTTATTATGTAAGTCTCGCTTTATTAAAAAATCCATCTCTTGATTCTTTCTTTTTCAAAACTGCGATAGCCTCACCAGATACCATTGCAGAGCTTTGGAAACGGACGCTACATATTGCTTTCCCAAAAAAAATCAACAAAAGTGAAATAGCATTTGTAGGTATTAAACATCCTTCAAATCTAGAGCAGCAACAGATTGGTAACTATTTTCGGCAGATTGACGAGATGATTGTTGAGGTAGAGCGAGAGGTTAATCGTTTAGAGAAGATGAAACAAGCATCTCTCCAAAAAATGTTTCCTCGTCCGGGTGCATCCGCTCCCGAAATCCGCTTTAACGGGTTCTCAAGTAGATGGAGAAAATGCAAATTGAGTGAATTGCTTACTCAACGCATCGAGCACCAAAAAATTACAGATGAAGAACCTCTTTTAGCCTTTTCTTATGCTGAAGGAGTAATCAACCCTGATGATAAGAAAAGTAACAAAAGAGATTTTCTTATGACTGATAAGTTTAATAAAATCTTCTCAAGGACTGAGGTTGATGATATTATCTATAATCCTGCTAATGTAATACATGGAGCTATTCATAGAAATACATTAAAGACAGGTGTCGTCTCACCAATATATAAAATTTTCAGATGTAATGAAGATATTTCTCCGAAATATATGGGTGTTCGTCTTCGCACTTCAAGTTTTATTGCTGAAATTTTTAAGTACATAGAGGGTACCGTTATAAAGCTTAGGACATTATCACCGGATAGTTTCCTTAATATGGAAATCGACATTCCTGAATCTATTGCTGAGCAAGACTATATTGGTGAATATTTCTATAAGCTCGATAACCTAATTTCCTCAAAGCGTCAGAAACTCGTTAAACTCCGAAACATCAAACAGGCTTGCCTCGATAAGATGTTCGTTAATACCTCCGACTTATGAGCCATCAGTCTTTCAGCTCCGAAGCGCAGTTTGAAGACGCGCTTATAAAAATGCTCCAACAATACGGTTGGGAGCGTGAGGTCTTGAAGAACCCCACGGAGCAACAACTTATTCAGAATTGGGCGAATATCCTTTTTGAGAATAATCGCCAGTCTGTGCGCCTCGGCAACTATCCATTGACCGAGACGGAGATGCAGCAGATTATTGACAATATCAATAATATTAAAACTCCGCTCGCACTGAACGAGTTTATAAATGGTGGCACCACGTCTATCCGACGCGACAATCCCGATGATGTAGAAAACTTCGGCAAGGAGATAACACTGAAAATATACGATCGCCAAGAGATAGCCGCCGGCGACAGCCGCTATCAGATTGTACAGCAACCAAAGTTCCCAACCGCTTCGCCAATACTAAACAACCGACGCGGCGATCTTATGCTGCTCATAAACGGTATGCCGGTCGTTCACATCGAGTTGAAGAAAAGCGGCGTGGACGTTAGCCAAGCCTCTAATCAGATAGAAAAATATGCTCGTGAGGGGATTTTCTCTCGTGGTCTTTTCTCGCTCGTGCAAATCTTCGTGGCGATGAACCCCGAAGAATCCCTATACTTCGCCAATCCCGGCCCGGAGGGCACATTCAATAAAAACTTCTTCTTTCATTGGGCTGACTTCTATAACGAACCCATCAACGAGTGGGAGCAAATAGTACGCTATCTGCTCTCTATCCCTATGGCTCATCAGTTGATAGGCTTCTACACTGTACCAGACAGCAAAGACGGATTTCTAAAAGTGATGCGAAGTTATCAATACTATGCCGCTAACGCTATAAGCACTAAAGTTGCCAAAACCCACTGGGAAGATAAATCTATCTACGGTGGCTTTATATGGCACACGACAGGGTCTGGCAAAACCATGACCTCCTTTAAGTCGGCTCAACTCATTGCCCAGTCGGGCGATGCTGACAAGGTGGTGTTCCTAATGGATAGAATTGAACTCGGTACTCAGAGTCTCGAAGAATATCAAGGTTTTGCCGGAGACTCCGACAATGTTGAGGGTACGGAAAATACCGAAATCCTTGTCAACAAACTGGAAAGTGATGCTCCCAATATGCGGCTCATTGTAACCTCCATTCAGAAAATGGGATTGGTCTTCGACAAGAAACGTGGCGAAGAGGGTGGATTTGCCAAAAGTCGCCTTGACAAAATCCGCGCAAAGCGAATTGTGTTTATCATCGACGAGTGCCACCGCTCGACTTTCGGTGATACTCTCGCCGGTATTAAGCAGAACTTTCCCGGAGCGTTGTACTTCGGTTTTACCGGCACTCCGATTGACGATGAGAACAGCGTCAACGGCATGACTACCAAAGACCTCTTTGGCGAGCGTCTGCACTTGTATTCTATCGCCGACGGCATACGCGACAAGAATGTTCTTGGATTCGATCCATACAAAGTACTGACTATGAAAGACCGCGATGTACGTGTTGCCGTTGCTCTTGCAGAAGCAAAGGCAGAAACACTTGAAGAAGTGTTTGCTGACGAAGCAAAGAAAGAAGTATACGACCGTATTATGGGTATGCCTATGGTCTACACCGATAGAGACCCTGACACCGGGCGTTTTCCCGACGGCGTGGAAGATATGCTCCCCAACTCTCAATATCGCACCCCACAGCACCGAGAGAAAGTGGTGGAGGATATTATTGAAAACTTCCCTGTGCTTAGCGCAGGCGGCAAGTTCCACGCCATTCTCGCTACGAGTTCAATCCCGGAGGCGATTGAATATTACCGTCTTCTCAAAGCCAAAGCACCGCATCTGAAATGCACTGCTATATTCGACCCTTCTATCGACAATAACGGCACAGACCGTGCAATGGTAAAAGAGGAGGGGCTGGTGGAAATACTCAAAGACTACGCAAAATTCTTTGGTGTAGAGTTTGGCATAGCCAACTGGCAATTCTTCAAGAAAGATGTCGCCCGTCGTATGGCTCACAAAAAGCCGTATCAGCGTATCGACCGCTCACAACAACTCGATATTATGATTGTGGTCGACCAAATGCTTACAGGTTTTGACTCTAAATGGGTCAATACCCTTTATGTAGACAAAATTCTTGCATACGAAGGTCTCATCCAAGCATTTTCGCGCACCAACCGACTTTTCGGACATGACAAGCGATTTGGCATTATCCGTTACTATCGTCGTCCTCATAAAATGGAGCGCAATATCGAAGTCGCTTTTGAAACATACGCACATGGAAGGCCCGACGGAGTTTTTGTGTCGAAGCTCGGTCATAACATCGCCTCGATGAACTTCCACTTTGAGGAAATCAAATATATGTTTGATAATGCCGGCATTGAAGACTTCGCCCAACTCCCTATTGAGACTCCCGTCCGTGCTCGTTTCGCCAAAGAATGGCGAAACCTCAACGCGGCACTTGATGCTGCAAAAATGCAAGGCTTCATTTGGTCGAAGAAACGCTATAAGTGGACTGATGACGAGGGCAAAACACGTTTCGCTACTATAGCTTTTGATGAAGCGACCTATCTCACGCTCGCTCAGCGATACAAAGAGTTACATCAAGGTTCTTCAGCTGATCCGCGCACTGGTTCGGAAGAAGTACCTTACGAAATAGAGTCCTATCTCGTAGAGATAGATACCGGGCGCATTGATTCGGCGTACATGAATAGCCGGTTTCAGAAGTATCTTGAATCCTTTTACAACGACGAGGAAAAAGAGGTAATCGACGCTGTGGATAAAGAACTTCACAGTTCTTTTGCCCATCTCAGTGCCGAAGATCAGAAATATGCCAATATATTCCTCAATGATATTCAGCAGGGACGAGTTAACCGCGAGGACATAGACCCCGATAAAACTCTCTCGGATTATATCGAGGATTATAAGACAGCAGCTAAAAACGACCAAATTCATCGCTTCGCCGAAACTATTGGAATTGATGAAGAAAAACTGCGCGAAATAATCGCCCTGCATCTCCCAGAAAACAACCTCAATCAAGGAGGCTATTATAACGAGCTTGTAGCAACTCTAAATAAATCGAAAGCAGCCGACTTACTCCAGAGGCTTAACAACGGTCACTCGGTGCCCCCTTTCCAAGTTACCGCTAAAGCAGATAAATTGCTTCGCGATTTTATCGTGAAAGGAGGATACGATATTGATGACCTCATATAAACTGAAAGATATGGACTTGATGAATCTTGAAGACTTCACTGCGGATACGCTTCAATACCTCATTGACAATGATGTTGAGGAGAACGTGCATCTTGACTATAAGGCTGGCACTGCGCTCCAGAAGAATGATAGGGGCAAGAATGAGATAACAAAAGATGTCTCTGCATTTGCCAATTCAGACGGAGGAATAATCATTTATGGACTTGCGGAGAAAGACCATAAACCTGCTGAGTTGTCGCCTTTTGACGGCAATGATTTTTCCAAAGAAAGGCTGGATCAAATCATTGCTAACATTCAACCAAGTATAAAAGGCGTTACAATTTTTCCCATCCGCCTTAATGGAGACGTGTCGCGGTCTGTCTATGTCGTTAAAATTCATCGCAGTTCAAATGCTCCTCACATGGCTACTGACCATAGGTATTATAAACGTAATAACTTCCAGTCTATTGCTATGGAGGATTACGAAGTACGTGACTTATTCAACCGTGCTGACTGTCCTGAATTGGAAATAGATCATTGTTTCTGCACGTGTACTAATGAAGACAAAGTGCTTGATGAGAACGACAGATATGAATATTCTTTTTTCGTTGGTGTAAGCAATATAGGTCGAAAAGTTTGTTCACTATTCAAATTTGGAATCATTCTTCCACTAAAAGAGTATGGTGACGATTTTAATATCCATGCCCTTTTGAACAATATTAGTTCTCTATCAACCTCATTTGTGCCTGATGGTAAAGTGAAATATACCTTTGGGACAAAAGAAGTTCTTTTTCCCGGTGAATCAATAGATTTCAGTCCTAAATTAGACATTCCCTACAACGATATCAATAAATTTCTTCAAAATAGTATTTTTGAAATCATATTGTGGTACGAAGGTGGCTGTAAACGATACAAGTACGACCTTCAAGAGGAAACGTTTGAGGAAATAACAGATTGAGCATAATCCAAATGATACAGTATAACAGAATAATGCTCGGAGAGCATGGTAAATTTCTCTCAGACTGCTTAGAGAATAACTATATCGGAACTAATTTTCTTCCCGATATAGATTTGTCTACGTTCTCTAATGAAGATGAAAGTATATGGCGCAAGAATATGGTAGAAATATTTCTTCAACATAATCCAGAAAAGTCTATCGGCACAGCCCGTAACTCCATTGGATTTCTATGGACAGTTTGCTATGGTTTGAAAAAGGGTGATGTAGTCCTTTCCTCTAATGGCGAAGGACAATACCGTATCGGAAAAGTTGACGGTGGCTATTATTATGCTCCCGGCAATATCCTACCTCATAGAAGAAAGGTGCAGTGGCAGGTCAGCATTATCAATCGTAAGGATATGTCTAAAGATCTCAGAAATTCTACAGGATCAATCGGTACATGCTGTAACATCACGAAATACGCGACAGAAATTGAAGGATTGATTGGCAATTCTTCCTCCGTTGTAAGTACAAATAACTCAAATGATAATACCACTCTTGAATGCTATAACGAACGCTCTTTACATAGGTTATTGGCAAATGCCATGCTATCGGACGGCGTTCTCTTAAAGACGATCTTCCACGAGAAGTCTATAAAATCAGACTCGACAAAATGGGTACACCCGGATATGGTCGGTGTAAGATTCAATGAGTTTCAAGACAAAGTAACAAGGACTTTGCTAAAAGCTGCCGACACGAAGGAATATCTTGAAGTATATTCTTTCGAACTTAAGAAAACAATCAACAACGACCACGAACTCAAACAGGCTTTTTTCCAAGCATTATCTAACAGCAACTGGGCAAACTACGGATATCTTGTAGCATATGAGATAAATAATGAGTTAAGGGAAGAAATGGAGAGATTGAATAGGTCGTTTGGCATAGGCATCATACGGCTATCGCCTTTCGATAACGCGACACAAATATTGTTTCAGGCGAGAAAGAATGATGTCGATTACTACACCGTTGATAAACTGTGTAAAATTAATCCAGATTTCAGAAGCTTAATGGAACGTACTGCGAAGGTTCTCAATGCCGATGCGGATGTGATAGAAGACGTAAAACGAGGTCTAGAAATAATCTGCGACAAAGGATTCCCCAACGAAGATGAACTCATTAAATATTGTCGAGAAAAACATATCCCACTCAGCCAGTAATATGAATTTCCACAGCAACATAGGTGTCATAGAACCGATTCTTCGATTCTTCGATTCTTTGATGCGCTCTTTTCAGCCTAAAAATTGTATTGTAAATTAGCATGTAGAAAGATATGGAACCGATAATTTCAGAAGATGAATTCTTTCATGAATATGCACAGCGAGTTTTATCTAATAATTTTTGCGAGAAAAACTGGGTGACATTATTCAGAAAGAATTTGTGTCATCCATCTGGAAATAGTGATGTGGACATTGATCTATGGATGTGGACATATCTCGTGGAAGATAAGTATATTGAAGAAGTTTTGCATAGTTATAATGCCGACCTTCGTTACGATGAGAAGGGCGCGCTATATACGAATAATAGATATACGCCCTCTCTGAAAGAAGGATTCGAGTCAACAATTGTTGAGTTGAATTTTTATGAAACTCGTCCTGTTCGTCATCAAATAAGAGTAAATGAAGAATTTATCCATATGTTTCATCTTTATGAGGAGATAGATAATAATGGCAATAAACGATATACACAATTTGATTCAGGAGAAGCTAAAGTTGTCCTCATCGTAAGTCAGAATGAAGTAAAAATTCAACATAAGTATTTAATGGACTTTCTTTCCGCAAGAAAGTTGAATCTCATTTGCTTTGTACATTCTGAAGTCAATATGACTCCAGAAATAGCGTCATCCTTAAATTTTGAAAGACCGTATACAGGGCATGAGGGCGTAACTAATAGTGAAGTAGAAAATACAATTACTAATTTTTCTGTTGCTGTAACAGGTGGCCAATATCAAAGTTGGTTTAAGGGGAAGAAAATTATACCATATAAAAAATTTGGCGAATTCAAATCATCGTTTGATTCTGAATATGCGGAATTCATCATCGGCTACGATACCGATTCATGTTGTGAAAAGAAGTTATCATGTTCAGACGAAAAAGGTAAATATTTAAGGATATTTTTCAAGAGAAGTGTATTAGAAAAATATCGAGATGATCCAAATGCTTCCGTTGAGCCATTTACCATAACATCTGGATATTTTATATTAAAATGTAATACAGAACATCCTGATGTCATATGGACATACCTTAAAGATCTAAGAAGTTTGCCATATTCTGAACAGCTTCACTGGGTAGCTCATAATTTTTATTATCAGGAGGAATTGCCTCAGGAATATCAATTAAATTGCTACTCAGACTGGAGTGGAAAGGTGGTTTCCATTGATTATAAATTTCGAAAGCTCTTTAATAGAATAAATGCAGATTGGGAAAAATACTTTGGGTGGGAATTATTCAAGCCTACCAAAGATTTGCAAAGCACTGCTCTTAAAAGAATTTTCATTGTTAGTGATAATAATTCAGGTTCATTTAGAAAACTTATAGAATTAATGAACTTAGTTCTGACTGAAAGTATAAATGTAGGCAATTTAAAAAAATTTTTTGATCAAAATGGAAAAGAAACAAGAGGAATTTCATTGTTAAATTCATTCTTGGAATCTAAGGGTGTTTACCAATCACCTTTCATACACTTCCTTCGACAACTGAATACTTTGAGGTCTCAGTTTTCTGACGTGCATCGAAATGGAGAAAAGCCAGACAAACATTTGGCGCAAGCGCTTCAATATATAAACATAAGTCTTGAAAATCCTGATTTTCAAAAAGCGTCCATTCGTCTATTTGAAAAAGGGCATGAGGCTTTAACGGCATTTTATCAGAGCTACCAAATATTGATTGGTTTAGATATTAATAACACAGATAACGGACAATGAAAGTGTTTATAAATTTGGACTGTGGGCTGTTTAAAGTACCTAATAAAGCAAGACCAAAAGTGTTCAAGACTACTGGGATTGTGCGAAGATTACCATGTGCAATATCCACACTTCAGACGCGACAATCAAATAAGGTTTCGCTTCCATATCTATTCCAAATATCCCACAAAAGCTTGTAGTTTTTCAATGAGTAATCTATTATATAAATATCTAGATATTGATGGAGCTATAATGATGTTACATTATAGCAATTTGATGTATGCTAATGCGACTACGTTTAATGATCCGTTTGACTGTCACCCATCTTTGATTGATTTTTCCAAAGTACCATCTGAAAGATGTAAAATATGGGATGCAACAGTTATTGAAGATTTAGAATCTAATAGATACATAAACAATCGGAACGATTTATGGATCTGTTGTTTATCTAAAGTATATGATTCTGTATTGATGTGGAGTTATTACAACAAACATGTAGGTGTCTGTATAGGTCTTAATATGGAGCATGTTAAAAAATATATCCATGTCGGATATGGTATGATGGTAACTACGCAAGCACGTGAAGTAAAATATACTGACATTATTAACAAACCGGATTATTATCGTGACCACGAAGATTATTTCTCTTATCAAATATTCACGAAAGCAAAAGCGTGGGAACATGAACAGGAAATGAGATTATACATCTTTAAACCCTTGCCAATGTTTATGGCGTTATTGCCGCATCAACAAGATAGAAATGAGTTTGATTGGAAAGAAGTCAGGTCATTTATAAAAATTGGGCCGGAATGTTTTGATTCAATCTATTTAGGTGTTAATATCAGTAATACCGATAAAGGTCGAATTATTCGCCTCGCAAAGAAGATCAATTCTGAAATTAAGATCTATCAGATGATTACCGATGCCACCTCCTTTAATCTAATAGCATCTAGAGAGGAGAAAATATAAAAAACAACATTTACGACGGTCTTTACTATGGCGAAGAAGTTTGAGATACGAAATAGCACGGCGGAGTTCCTGATCTTTCAGATTGAGGGGAAGGAGGATGGTGTGCAGGTTGTGTACCGAGATGAAAGTATCTGGTGTACGCAGAAGGCTATGGCGCAGCTTTTTGATGTGGGTGTTCCGGCAATAAGCAAACACTTGAAAAACATTTTTGAGACTGGAGAACTTTTAGAAGATTCAGTTATTTCCAAAATGGAAACAACTGCTTCCGACGGCAAAAACTACACAACAACATTCTATAATCTTGATGCCATTATATCTGTGGGTTATCGTGTGAATAGCACACGAGCTACGCAGTTCCGGCAGTGGTGTACTTTCGTACTGCGTCAGTTTGCCATTCGGGGATATGTTATTGACAAGAAGCGGATGGAGAACGGTTCGTTTATTGGAGAGGATTATTTTGAGCATCTGTTGGCTGAGATTCGGGAGATACGTCTGAGTGAACGCCGTTTCTATCAGAAATTGACGGATATATACTCCACAGCGATAGACTATAACCGTGATGCGCCGACCACACGACTTTTCTTCAAAAAGGTTCAGAATAAGATGCACTATGCAGTGCATGGACACACCGCAGCTGAACTGATTGTGGAGAGAGCCGATGCGGAAAAGGAACACATGGGACTGACCACATGGGAGAATGCTCCTCACGGAAAAATCGTAAAGCCCGATGTCAGTATCGCCAAGAATTATCTCAAGGAGAACGAGCTTGAAGATATGGGGCGACTTGTCAATGCCGTTCTCGATATGGCTGAGCGAATGGCTAAGCGGCATATCCCTATGACAATGGAAGATTGGGCGAAACGTA